>JACXTT010004428.1_pt1 | contig 20882 bp, 16 predicted proteins | sample 9270951 | NCBI WGS metagenome assembly JACXTT01 (sample SAMN15532306, study PRJNA645909) | rock metagenome | isolation source: weathered quartz diorite | place: Puerto Rico | collected 2017-06-21
CCGATCTCTGCGAAGCCGATACGCCCATCGATCCTGGGGTTTCGCCGCCGATTTGCCACAGGCGATTCAAGAAAATGCAAACTCGGTTGCGTCTTTCCCGCCGTCGCGTGTGGCGGATTCGTTGCGCGGAGGGGGGTGTCTGAGTGTGTGCGCGACGAATCGACATCCGGAACTCGACGCCACGCTGGCGGTCGGTGCAGGCATGGTGGATGGGTGTAAAATGCGCACGCGCCATGCAAGTTATCTTGTCTCGCCATCCCCATGCATTTCGCCAAACGCAATGTCGGTTTCCGTTACTATTCCGTCAGTGTTCCACGTGGAACATGAATGAAATGCAAGTCAGCGAGTGACGCTCACTTCTCGCCCTGGACAATCAGCTCCAGCCCGCACAAGATCGCGGCCTGTACCTCGGCGTGGGCTGACGGTGTCAGCGCGATCGTCAACTGACCTTGGGCCGTGATTCCCTTGAACTCCTTGACGAGCGTGCGGCCCGGACCGCCGGCTTCCTTGGCGATGTCAAGGTCGGTCAGCACGCGTTCGCCTTGCAGGGCCACGTTGAAGACGCGCTTGCCGGCGGGCAACTTGTCCGGCTCCGCGAAGTAGAGGCGGACGGTGTAGGTGCGCGGCGTCTTCGCTTCGCCCAGCGATACCGTGACCTCCTTGATGTTCTTGAGGCCGGAGGAAGCGACCCAGTTGTACGGCCCCTCGACCGTGGACGAGTGCCGGCGGAAGACTTCGGGCGACTCGGGCTTGGTCGTCACCTTGACAGCGGGGGCGGCGGCGCCGGAGCGCGGGAACTCGAGCCAGAGGGTGCCGTCCTCGGTCTTGCGCGAGCCCGGAGCGCCGAAGTTGAGGCCAAGCCGTTCGACCGACTTGACCGGGGCGTTGCCGAAGAAGGTCCACATCTCGGCATCGGGCATGTGCACGAGGCCGATGGACGATTGGTTTTGATAGGCGCAGGTGCAGGTGCGGGTGTATTCGGGAGCGGTGAGGACGCCGCCGGCGACGATGAGGTTATTGGTGCAGGAGGAGCGGAAGCCGCCGAAGTTTCCCGTGCCGCCGTCGTTGCAGAAATCAAAGTATCCGGCGGCCCCGGAGCGGAAGGTCAAGAGGTGCTCGGACGCGGTCGGCGTGTTGCAGCCGTAGTTGCGGCTCCAGCGCCAGGGGACCGATTCGCCGGAGATGGGATCCGTGCGCATCTTGAGCTTGCCGGTGAGGAGGTCGCAGGCGCCGCGGTCTTGCAGGATGGTGTCGCCGTGAATCATGGCGGGGCCGACGTACGATTTCTCGTGCCAGAGTTGGTGTCCGTCCTTGGCTAAGAAGGCCCTCATGCCGCTCGGCTCGTCGTACATGCTGTCGCGGGCGACACGGCCCGCTTCGATGAGCACGTCATGCTTGGCGGAATAGCTGAGCCAGGTGCCGAAGATGGCGTTGTCGGCGTGCCAGATTTCTCTGCCGGTCTGCAGATCGAAGGCGCTGAGGCGTGCGGGCGGCGACGCCGAAGTGCGCGCGAGCTGATCGCCGGAGAGGCGATCGATGGTGTAGAGGCGGCCGCCGCCGACGCAGGTGGCGTTATGGCGGAAGCCGTTGTGCGCGGTCGCCGTCCACAGGACCTTGCCGGAGTGGCGGTCCATGACGACGAGATGCCGGCTCGACGACATGTCATCGCCGTGGCCCTTGAGGTTCTTGAACAGCTTGCCGAGCGACGAATCCTTCTTGTCTTCTTTCTCGAGCAGCTTCGGATCGAGCAGCGGTTCGGCGCCGCCGATGAGGTAATCGCCGACGAGGTTGATGTAGCCCCAGCGCGGCGCTTCTTGCATGGCGCCGAGCTTGGGCAAGGGAATCTCGCTGATCGTCTTGCCGTTGGCCGGGTCGAGGCGAACGCAGACGCGATCGAAGGCGACATAGATGCCGTCGGAGGTGGAGACGAAGTTGCTGCCCGCCCCGTTGGCGCCGGACTGATGCGCGGTGTTGTTGTAAAAGGCGCCGACGCCGGGGAGCTTGGTTTCCCAGAGCAGCCGGCCGGTGTAGATGTCGATGGCGCGCAGCAGATCGACGCCTTCGATGATCATTCGCCCATCGATCACCTGCGGCTGCGGCCCATGGCCATGGCGCGGCAAGATGCCGTCGTGCGACGGCCCGCCGAACCAGAGGACGCCGAGCGGGGCCTTCACCAGCGTGTCCTTCGAGACGCGCGTGTTGGCGGCATCGGTGTTCTCGTGCGTGCAATTCGCGGAACCGGGCAAAGCGCCTTCACGTGTGAGCGTCAGCAGGTCCTGCACGATATCGACCCTGGCATTCGGCAACTTCAGCTGGGCGATCGTTGGTGTAAGCTTGCGTGTTCGCTCCGAGGCGACGATACACAGTTTGCCGCCGAAGGGGCGCAACGATTGAAATGCTTGCGACAGAAACATCCGCTCACTCCCCGTCTGTGGCAGGTCTTCGCAAACCATGACGCTCGCCAGGTACGGCGGCAGCGTCACCGACAGTGGAGTCCCGGGCACGAGCGCGATGCGCGTGCCGTATAGATCCGCGTTCGCCCAGCGTTCGCGGTAATGCTGGACCTTGCTGACATCCGGCTCGATCACGATCAGGTGCAGATCGCTCTGCTGAGCGAGCGCTTCCACGAGCTGCCCATCGCCGGCGCCCCAGACGACCCCGTAGCCGCTGCGCGTGTTGGCAGAGGCAAGAATTTGCTCGGCTCGCGCTTTCACCGCGGCGACAGGCGTTGGCAGCGTCTGGGCCGTGCGCTCGTGTACCACCGGCGTCGCTTCGTCGCCGCCGAAGCAGTAGATGCGCCCTTCGCGCGTGACGGCAATCAGCCGATCGTCCGCAGCGATCAGACGCACGACATGGCCCTCTACCTCGAGGCTCCAGCTCGGCCTGAGTTCCCTCTTCGGTGCGTGCCAATCGAGCACCGTGATGCGGTCGGGCCCGCCGAAGTACAGCCGCGTGCCCGCCTTCATCAGCGTCTCGGCGCCGACGACCTTGGTCGACGCGATCTCCGGCATCGTCCAGCGCGTCACGCCGTCGGCTTTCTGCGTCTTCTGGTTTTGGAGATCGAGCACTCGGCACAGCCCGTTAGCGCAGGTGAACACGTGCTCCCTGGTCAGGGCGACCTGCTTATCGCAGTCGGCCAGGTGCTGTTGGGAAGCGATGTCGAAGACGGCGCCGCCGTTGAAGAAGAGATTGTGGATGCCCGCCACTTCCGAGCCGCCGCCGCGATGTCCATTCTCGGCGAGCTTGTAGCGGACCATCTTGCCGGTCTTGCGGTCGAAACAGGCGGGCACCGATCGGCCGCCCGGAACCAAGAGATGATCGCCGACCACCACCAGCGGCCCCTGCGGCGCGATGCTGGCGAAGGCGTCGGCATTGTGCGGCTGCGTCATGTAGAGGGAGCCGTCGCCGTCGTTGGTCCAGACCGATTCGCCGGTCTTCGCATCGACCGCGTGGATGAAGATGCCCATGAATGGCCAGATGCTGGCGGCAAAGTAGACCTTGCCGTCCGCGATCACCGGCGCACCGCGCGCCGGCCAGGTCGAGATCAGCCGCTCGTTGCCGAGGATCTTGCGCTCGCTCGGGCCGCCGCGGAACTTCCAGACCAGCTTGCCGGTATCCTGCTTCAAGCAATAAAGGTAGCCGTCATCCGACGCAAAGTAGACGCGATCTTCCCAGGCGACGGCGGCAAAGCGGACGGGACCATCGGTGAAGAACTTCCACTTCTCGGCCCCGGTGCGAGTATCGAGCGCCCGCAGGCAATCATGGCGTGATGAATTGATGTACAGCGTCTGGCCGACGACGATCGGCTCGCGAACGATGTCGAACTGCATCTTGTCCTGATCGGGCCAGGCGGGTTGGAGCGGCGAGTTGTCCCGCTTCCACTGCAAGTGCAGCTTGGCAGGCAGCGCCGCCGGCGTCGCGCCGCTGCGATTGGCGTCAAAACGCCACATCGGCCAGTCCGCCGCGTGCACAATGCCCGGGTTTGTCGTCAGTATTAATAGGGAAAGGAGAGAAAAGGTATGGCGCGGTCTCATTGTGAGGTCAATCAATGGGGGGTAGAACCAAAAACGAATGGGTTCGCAACCCGGCAGGCCGTTCTTGGTCAGCAATTAAACGCCGCGATGAGGCAATGGTTTCGGAAAATCTCACGCAATGGCGCAATGACGCAAAGGAAGACAGGATAAGGATTAAACTCGGTGCGTCGCAAATTTTCATCGACTTCTAACACTTTTTGCTTCGCGGCTTTGCGCCTTTGCGTGATACAAGACTTTGTGATACCATCGATCTCGCCCAAAATACTTCGAGGAGGACTCGTCATGCGTCGATATCTCCCAGCCTTGCTGCTCCTGGCGGCGAGCGCCCCGAGCGTGAACGCGGCGTGCTGCTACTTCTCCGCCAAGAACGCGGACATCTTGCAGCCCGCCCAAAAGGTCTTCATCACCTGGGACCCGAAGGAAAAAGTCGAAACCTTCACTGTGCAGCCGAAGTTCGAAGGCAACGCCCTCGATTTCGGCATGGTGATCCCGACGCCCAGCCAGCCGAAGCTGCACGAGATGCCGCGCGATTTCTTCAAGCATCTGGCGGTTTACACGATCATGCGCAAACGCGAGTTTCCGAATTCGAAGCTGCTACACTTGTTTGAACCGCAGCTCGATTTTGATGCGGACATCCGAATCAATGGACAGCGCCTCGAGCTACTGTCGAAACCAGGAGACAGCGGTAAGGCCGAGCCGCGCAAGCCCGCGATCAAGATTCTCGAAGTCGGCGTGGTCGGCTCGCTCGATTACAAGATCATCGAGGCGGGCCGGGCCGACGATCTCTTCCAGTGGCTCAAGGACAACAAGTACAGCTACGCCGGTGACGAGGCGACCTTGCAGCATTACATCCAGAAGAAATGGCTGTTCACGGTCATGAAGATCGACACCATGCAGATGAAGCGCAACAAGGACGGCACCTTCGACGGCGAAGTGACGCCGACGCGCTTTCAATTCGCCAGCGACAAGCTCGTCTATCCGCTCAAGATCACGCAGATCTCGGTGCGTGAACGGACCGAGGCCCTCTTCTACGTGCAGGCCCCGTTCAAGACCGACTTGCCGGGCGACATGACCTACCAGTACACCTGGGTGCCGATGCTGCAAGGGGCGATCGGCTGCTCCGGCGGCCTCCCCGGCGGCGGGCAAGCCTGGCTCGATAGCTTCAAGAACCAGACGCCGCAACTGATGCAGCGCGCCGCCCAGCTCGACTTCCGCTTCGTCGCCGGCCAACGGCCAGCGCCCAACAACAAGGGGCACATCCCGACGACGATGGAGTGGGCCCGCAAGCTGTCGAAGGACGACGTCGGCATCGTCACCGGCAAGGCCCCCTACTCCGAGCGCGTCCCCGACGTGGACGAAGGCTTCGCCGCCGCCGACGCCAAGGACAAGGCGCGGGCCCGGGCCATCGCCAAGGTCATCCGCGCCCGTCTCGCCAAAGCCCAGCAGGAACGCCCGATCGGCTACCTGGTGCGCGAGGCCCCCGCCGATGACGTCAAAAACCTGCAACAGCTCGCCGGCCATTTGCAAGAGAGCTGGTTCATCACCAAGTTCCGCAAGATCTTCGCGCGCGACGAGATGAACGACGACCTCCTGATCGTGCCGGCCCGCTACAACGGCGCCGAGGACACGTCGGAGTACGAAGAAATCCTGCCGTCGTCGCCGCCATGATTCTCAATCAATTTCGCCACGGATGAAACACGGACGAAACACGGAAGAGAAGAATGGAGTTCCAATTCTTTTCCGTGTTCCGTCCGTGTTTCATCCGTGGCTGATTTTTTTTTGGTTGGAACCCATGAAAACCACTGAATCCCAGCGCCAGCGCGTCTTCAACGCCGTCAAGCCGCAGCGCCTGCTGGACATGGCGCAAAAACTGGTCGCCGTGCCAAGCCGGACGGGGGAAGCCCGGGCGGTGCTCGATTGCCTGGCCGAAATCCTGAAAGCAGAGGGCTTCGCCGTCGAACGGCCCGACGGCGGCTATCCGCAAGCGCCGGCCGTCGCGGTGCGCTTCCAGGGCAAGCAGCCGGGCAAGACGCTTCAGTATAACGGCCATCTCGACACCGTCCATTTGCCGTTCGTGCCGCCGTCCATCGAAGGCGACCTAATGCGCGGCAGCGGCTCCTCCGACATGAAGGCGGGGACCGCCGCCGCCGTCGAGGCGCTGCTGGCCTTGCGCGACTCCGGCGCCCTGGAGACCGGCGCCATCCTCTTGACCGCTCACGATCTGCATGAGACCCCCTGGGGCGACGGCCGGCAGCTCAACGCGATGATCCAGGCCGGCTACGTCGGCGCTGCCGTCTTGCTGCCGGAATATCTCAACCAGGTGCTGCCGGTGATCGGCCGCGGCGGCTTCACTTGGAAGGTTAACATCGAACGGCCCGGCCCGCCGATCCACGAGGTGATGCGCCCCAGCGAGCCGAGCGTGATCGCCGCCGGCGCCGAGCTGGTGCGCCGCCTGAACGCGCTCGACGTGGAGGTGAGCAAGAGGCGCGACGCGCTCGCTGGCCCGGAAAGCGTCTTCATCGGCCAAATCCACGCGGGCGAAATCTTCAATCAATACCCGCAAATCTGCCGGCTCGAAGGGACGCGCCGCTGGCTGCCGGGCACGGGCCAGGCCGACGTCGAGACGCAATTTCGCGCGCTGCTGGACGAAAGCGCCCGCGCCACCGGTACGACGATGACTGCCGAGCTGTGCCTGATGCGCGACGCGTTTCGCCTGGATCAGCAGCACCCGTTTGTGGGATGCTTCCAGAACGCCTACGAAACCCTCTCCGCCAAGACGCTGCCGATCGGCGCCAAGCCCTTCTGCGACGACGGCAACAGCTTCTGGGCCTTGGCCAACGTCCCCGCCATCACGCACGGCCCGAACGCCGGCGGGGCGCATACCTTGCAAGAGTGGGTCTCGATCAGCGACCTGGTGCGCGTGGCGAAGGTGTACGCGCTGACGGCGGTGGAGTTTTGTTGAGTCTCCATTCGTCTAGCCGAACCGAGCAACGAGAAGCAACGTGACGATTGCAATGATGAGCGTTCCAGCAATGATGTCGGTACACAAGCGAAAGCGAATTCTCAGAAGAAAGAGAGCAGCGCCGAGTGTTCCACCAGTCGCACTGCCCCCAAACAATGTTAGATACATCCACGCTTCATCGCCAACACCCACGTAGGGGCCGTACCTTGAGAACAGAAAAACTCCGACAAGCGCGAAGGAAAGCACGCCAAAACCCAAACCGAGGACAGTCGTTAATACTACGGACCTGGCGGATGGCCCTTTAGAAATCAATCCGAGCAGGAATCCGCCAGCGGCAGTTCCGATCACGCCAATACAGGCACCGACCAGGATTGACCAATCTTGCGAACCCTTCGACCAGTAGAGCCACCGCCCAATCAAGAAACCGTATATCGCCCCGCTGAACGCTCCAACAGCCAGCAACCGCGTGATCGACTGCGGTGCAGTCGATTCCCCGGCCGGCGTTTGATCTTCTGCCATTGGAGAGTTACCTTGGAACCAGGCTTGGCTGCGATCCCTAAGCCACGCTGACACTGCTCTTCGGGGATGCTTTGCCCTCGCGCTGCGACAGATCGGACTCCATTTGCCGTATCGCCCCAACCAGTTTTTCATCTTCCAGGTCCCACAGGGCCTGGTCCCACGGACCGGCGGCCATGAAGGCAAGGTTCGCGATGAGTTGCCCAAAACGCATATCAGGCGCCAACTCGCTCAGCCGCGCGAGTCTTTCCAGGATCTCTTGACGAGTCGGTTCGATCATGGCAACAAGTCTCCGATGGTTGGCAGCGATCCGAACGCTGCTTTTATTTTTCCGACCACCTCAACATGAATGAGCTTTCCGGGGGCCAACTTGGCCATTCGTGTGGCCCGGGTGACGCCATTGAAGATGACCAGTTCGCCATCCGTGCCTTCGTACACCCAGGGAGGCGGCATGCCATCGCTGGACGCTCCGAACCTGCCGATCTGACGCTGAAACTTGATCGGGTCGGCCCCCGCAGGTCGCGATGAGGGAACGCGCAAGGTGCGGGGATCAACGTCTCGGAACGTGGCGGTCATGATTTAGTCTAACAACATTCCCGAAATCTGTGAATGGGATTCCATCATCGCTTGCGACTTGGCGCTCGCGATTCGCCATCAGAAACACACGAGGCCAGTCAACGAGCGCCAAACCGCAAGCGGCGTGACGCCACCCTACTTCACCCGCAGCGTATACGGCCCCGACGCTCCCGCGCCGAAGCTGGTGACGATGATGCGATACCAGCCGTCGCTCGGGGCGCGGTAGATGATGCGGGCGTTCGGGAAGCCGCCGCCGTCGTCGTCCTCGGTGATGTGCACGCCCTGTGGGCTTTCCAGACGCAGGTAGTTGTCCCATTGCGAGTTCAGATCGATCTGGTACATCTGGCCTCCCTTCATGAAATAGGTGTGCACGACGTGATAGTGGGCGGTGCGGCGTTTGTCGAACGGGTCGCCCGGCGTGAGTACCCCCTGGAGTACGAAGTCCTTCTGATTGGGGTCGGCCTTGATCTGCGTGATGGCGGCCCGGGCGATCTGCTGCACGTTCGTGTCGGCGTCCTTGTCGAGCTTGGCGAGGGCGTCCACGGCGGCCTTGGCGTCGGCGCCGATGTTGCCCAGGGCGAGGGCGGCGGTCATGCGGTGGCGCGGCGGCGAATCCTCGAGCGCCCGCGTCAGCTCGCCGACGGCGTCCTTGGCGCGGGGGCCGACCATGGCGAGCGTTTGCAGGCAAGCCAGGCGGATGCCGGGCGCCTTCTCCTTCTTGAGCAGATTGATGATGTCATCGACGGCGTCCGGGCCGACCTGGAAGATGACCTGGGCGGCCGGCCCGTGCAGCTTGGTGTCCTCGCGGCGCAGCACCTTGACCATCGCGGGAAAGAGGGTCTTGGCATCGCTGCCGACCGCGTTCAGCGTCGCCATCGCCTGGCCGACGACGCTGTCGTCGGGATCGTCCAGGAGAGCCACGAGGACTGGCGCCGCCTTGGCCCCCTTGGGACCGTAACGCGCGATCGCCTGGGCCGACTCGCGGCGAACGCTTGCCAGGTCGTTCTTCAAGCCGTCGATGAAGATCGGCAACACCTCGTCGGCGCGTAAGCCGCGCGCGGACAGAGCGTTGGCCGACTGCACCTTGAGCGCCTCGTCCTTTTGTTTCAGGCCCTCGACGAGGATTGGGGCGGCGAGTTCGATTTCCAGGTTCAGCTCGGTCATGGTGACGGCCGTCTTGATGCGCGTCGCCAGGTCCTTGTGGCTCAGCGCCTTCTTGAGGCCGGGGCGCGGATCTCCCCCCAGCGCTACCAGCGTGTGAAACGCGTTGAGCCGAATGCTCTGATCGATGTCGGTCAACAGCTCGACGACATAAGGCTCGGCGAGCTTGGCGGACGCGCCCATTTGCTGGATCGAGCGCAAGGCCGCGGCGCGCACGTTGTATTCCTTGTCCTTGGTGGCGAAGCCGAGGGCGATGACGACCGATTTGTCGTTGACCTGCATGCCGCCAAGCAGAGCGGCGACGTGGCCGCGCACGTCGGTGTGCTTGGAGCCGAGCAGATCGACGAACACGGGCACCGACGGCGCGCCGATCTTGTGCAGTGCATTGACGGCGATCGCCCGTGTCGGTCCGCGTTCATCGGCGGCGGCGGCAGTCAGCACCTTGAGGGCCGGCGCGCCGATGCCCGCCAGGGCCTCGGCGGCTTCGTTCTCGAACCCCTTGCTGTCGAGCAGATGGCCGTTGAGGTCCGGAATCGCCGGCGCCGCCTCGGAGCCGATGGTGCCGAGGACCTTCATCGCCATCTTGCGCACGTCCTTCTTTTCGCCCTGGATCGCCTTGATCAGCACCGGCACGGCGGCCTTGCTCATCTTCGGCAATGAAGCGGCAGCCGCGTCGCGCACGTCGTTGTCAGTGTCCGCGAGGGCGGCGACCATGGCGTCCACGACGGCGTCCGGGTCGGCATCGATGCGCCCCAACGTGAACGCCGCCTTGCGCCGCACCGCCGCCGACGGGTCCGCCAGTGCCTTGACGACGATCGGCGTGGCGCTCTTCGCCTCCGTGCCGACAAAGCCGAGGCCCCAGACGAGATAGAAGCGCACGTCGGCCTGGCCTTCGATGGTGGCGACGACCTCGGTCGCGCGGCGTTTGGTTTCGAGGTCCTCCCCCTTGGCCGCCTCACGCAAGGCATCGAGGGCGGGCCAACCGATGGCTTCGAGTTCCTTGCGAGCCCCGTCGCGCACGGCAAAATTGGCGCTGCCGAGCTTCTTGACCAGTTCGGCAACCTTTCCCGGCGCGACCTTCGTGTCCGGATAGTGTGACGCCAGGGACTTGCTGAGCGGCGCCACTGCCGGCTTGCCGATCTTCGCCATCGCCATCGCCACGTGCAGCCGCACGTCTTCGTTCTTGGCCGGCAAGAGATCGATCATGGCGGGAACCGCCTCGCCCGCCTTGGCGCCGAGCGCTTCCAGGTCCTCGATCGCCTTGAACTTCGCCTTGTCGTCCTTCTTGAGGTCGGCAATCAGTTCGGCGATCGGCCGCGACGTCTGCGCCGACAGGGTTGCAGTAAGAACGAAACCCAGACCGAGCATGACGATGACGAGAACACATCGGCACATGACAGCAATCCTTCCGTATGAGAGTTGTTCGAGGTGATACTCTATTTTCATGACGAGTATAGCCGGATTTCGTTTCAAGCGAAACAAGCAAAAAATGAAACCCGCGTGAAGTATTCTATTCTCAATTGTTGAGGTGTCCGGTTACAATAACGTTTCCTCGGCTTTCAGAAAGGACACGACATGCTCTCGATCCAGGCAAGGCTATCACGCCGCGAATTGCTGAGCGTCGGCGCCGTCGGCATGGTCGGCTTGAACTTGCCGAACGTGTTGCGGCACGAAGCCAGCGCTCAGACGAGTCGCCAATCGGCGCCGGGATTTGGGCGGGCGCAATCGCTGATCTTCCTTTACCTGCAAGGTTCGCCGAGCCATATCGACACCTGGGACCCCAAACCCGATGCGGCGGTGGAGTATCGCGGCGAGTTTTCACCGATCGTTACCACCGCCCCCGGTATGATGCTGAGCGAAGTGCTGCCGCGGCTGGCGCATCAGGCCCATCGCTTCACGCTGATTCGCTCGCTGGGGGTGAAGCCGCGCGGGCTGACGAACCATGGGGCCGCCATCTACATGCTGATGACGGGGTACGATCCGAGCAACTTCACGCCGACCGGCCTGTCGGTGCCGCCGTCGCGCGAGGACCTGCCGTCGGTCGGCGCCCTGGTGGCCCGCTATCGCCCGACTGAACCCGGCGCGATGGCCAACGTCGCCCTGTGCGGCCCAGTGCGCGAAAGCACCGTCACCGGCGTCGGGCAGTTCGCGGGAGTCCTCGGCGGAGCGTTCAATCCGTACCAAATGTACAACGATCCGACGCAAACGCTTCGGCTCGAAAGCTTGACGCTGCCGTCCGACGTAACATTGGGTCGATTGCAGGCGCGGATCGATCTGCGTTCCAGTCTCGCCGGTCAAGCCCGGCTCGGCCAGGGGGATTTCGACGGCTACTATCGGCAAGCCTTCTCGCTGCTCGAATCGGCCCGCGCCGCCCGCGCCTTTCAGCTCGAACAGGAAACACTGCCGACACGCGAGCAATATGGCCCCACCAAGTTCGGGCAGAGCTGCCTGCTGGCCCGCCGCCTGATCGAGCGTGGCAGCCGGTTCGTGCAGGTAAACTGGCCGTCGGGTTCCGACACTGAGCCGGCCCCTGGGCCGGACGGTTCGTGGGACACGCATCGCAACAATTTCCCAATGCTGCGCGACTGGCGCTGCCCCGTCTTCGACCGCGCCCTGTCCGCCTTGCTCGACGATCTGGCCCAGCGCGGCTTGCTCGAATCAACGCTGATCGTCGCCGTCGGCGAGTTCGGCCGCAGCCCGCGCATCGGCGCGCCGACGACGAACAACGTCGGCCCGGGCGGCCGCGATCATTGGCCGTCGTGCTACACCTGCCTCCTCGCCGGCGGCGGTGTGCCGGGCGGGCAGATCTACGGCGCGTCGGATCGCCACGGCGCCTACCCCGAACGCGCGCCGGTACACCCTTACGATCTGCTGGCGACGCTCTATCACGCCCTCGGCATCGATGCCGCCACCGAGTACCGCGATCATCTCAATCGGCCGCGTCGGCTCGTCGAGCACGGCGGTGTCGTCACGGGATTGTTTTGAACTGCTTGCCGTTTAGCGCTTGCACGGCGCCTTGCGAGCGTTGAACGGCAAGCGGTTAGAACTTGCCGTCGCGCACCTCGAAATGCGTCGGCTTGCCAAGCGTCGCGCCGCCGCGGGCGATCCAGTCGGCAATCCACGCGATCATCTGCTCCGCCTTGACGCGCGGCTTGCCGAACAGGCGCTGGCTTTTCTCCGCATTGCTCAACAGCGCATCGGCGCTCTCCGTGCCCGCGAATGTCACCGGCTTGCCGAACCGCCGCCCGAACTCCTCGGCAACTTCGCGCACGCTCAGCAATTCCGGCCCCGCGATGTTCAGCACCAGCGGTGGCGTTGCCAGTTGCGCGAACGCCGACAGCGCCGCGGCATTGGCGTCCGCTTCCCAGATCGCGTTGAGATAGCCCATGCTCACATCGACGGGCTGCCCTGCCCAGACGCGCTGCGCGATATCGACCAGCACGCCGTAACGCATCTCGGTTGCGTAGTTCAAACGCAGGATCGCCATCGGCATCTCATAGGCTCGGCTGCAATACTCATAGATGCGTTCCCGGCCAACACAGCTCATGGCATAATCGCCACTCGCGTTGAGCGGATCGTTTTCGTGGGACCCGCCGTGCGCGACCGGCGTCAGACCATAGACATTTCCGGTGCCGAACGCGACGATGCGACTCTTGCGAAATCGCTTGCAAACGAGGGCCGGCGCCAGGCAGTTCATTGCCCAGGTGCGCGCCTCCTGCCCGGTGGAGCCGAACTTCATGCCGAACATCGCGATGACGTTGGGCACATCGGGCAATGCCGCGAGCTGCGTTTCGTCAAGCAGATCGCAGCGAATCGTCTCGATGCCGTGCGCTTGCAGCCAGCTTTCGACGCCCGGCTCCGAGAAACGGGCAACGCCGATGACGCGCCGCGTGCCGCCGGACGCGATACGCGCCATGTTCGCCAGCGTCGGCCCCATCTTGCCGGCGACGCCGAGCAGCATCAGGTCGCCGTCGAGCTTGGCGAACGTGTCGACGGCGTGCGGCGTCGGCTCGCTGAGGAGGGTGTCAAGGTGGGTGATGGATTCGATGCGCGAATGCGAAGGCATGATCGCTCCAACGGTTTGTCAAGGTTGGTTGATCTATCCCTGTCGAGTTGACGTTTCGACGCGTCTGAGAGATATAACCAATTATTGGCAAGCGACTTGTGCTCGTCCCTCGATATGTCACGTGGTCCGGCTTCCTTCGAGTCAGCTTGGCCGTGGCCTGTCTGTGCGTGAGGGTGTGTGTAAAACTCGCATGCGCAACGCAAGTCATTTCACTCGGTCAACGGCTCGTGCCGAAACCCCGGCGGGTTCGGGTGGCCGAACCAGTGGTCGAGATCGCGGTATTGCATGTATTCGAGGATGACGCCGTTCTTGTGAATAAACGCGACCTCCAGGAATGCCGCGGGAAAGAACGGACCGAGCACAACCTCCTCGCCGGCGATTGCTTCGCGCAGGTTCTCGACGCGGTAGGCGACGTGCGGCCAGTGCCAGAGCTTCCACAGGGCGACCTGTTCGGGCGGGATCGTCGGCATCGTCTTGGGGCGGACATATTCGATGCGATTCGGATGTAGCCGCGGATTGGTCACCCACACCTCGCTGTCGGCGACCCACGATTCGCCCGGCTGCGGCACAGTCGTGATGATGCCGATGTGATCGAAGGCTTTTTTCATGCTCCTGTTATAGGAATCTAGCGCCGCATGCGGCTTCGCGCACAAGCTGGCGTCAGGCGCGTGAAGGCGCAAGCGGGGAAATTGGCGCCGCCTCTTGAAAACGCGCGCGATCCGCCTAATCTCACAGTGAAAGCACATTAACCTGGGAGCGCGAGCATGGCCGAGGGAAAGATGAGTTTGCCGGTGGCGCGGGGAGCCGGCGAGACCGCGCGACACGATCTGTGGTGGGTGCAGCCGCTGGCCGTCTTCCTGGGATTCTCCGCGTTCATCGTCTACTCGACGTGGGCGGCGCTGCAGGGCGAGCACTATTGGCTGGCGAAAGATGCCGGCGGCGTTAGATACGACCACGCGGCGAACTACCTGTCGCCGTTTTACTCTCCGGAGATCTTCGGCCCATCGCCGCACGCGCTGCTTGGCGGGAAGCCGGCGTGGTGGCCGGGCTGGCTGCCGTTCTCGGCGGCGCTGTTGATCCTGCCGTTCCCTGGGTTGTTTCGCTTCACCTGCTATTACTACCGCGGGGCCTATTACAAGGCCTTCTGGGCCGACCCGCTCAACTGCGGCGTCGGCGAGCCGCGCAAAAGCTACTGGGGCGAAAACAGCTTGCCGCTCATCGTGCAGAATCTGCATCGCTACGCCCTTTACATCGCCCTGATCTTCATTGTGATCCTGTTCCTTGACTTCATTCAGGCGCTGTGGTTCAAGGACGCGCTCGGCCACTGGCATTTTGGCATCGGCGTCGGCACCATCGTTCTCCTGCTCAACGTCATCCTGCTCGGCAGCTACACGCTCGGCTGCCATTCTCTGCGCCACCTGATCGGCGGCCGCAGCGACGAGCTGGGAAATTCGCCGGGCCAGAAGAATGCCTATGACTGCGTGAGCTGCCTGAATCGCAGCCACATGTTGTTCGCCTGGCTCAGTCTTTTCTGGGTCGGCTTCAGCGATGTTTACGTGCGGATGTGCTCGATGGGCATCTGGACCGATTTGCGCATAGTGTTTTGACCAATCATGCCCGCGGGTGAGGTACTCCGAACCCGCGCGGGTTCGGAGTACCTGACTCGCGAGCTTGTAGTTCTGAACTGAATCAACATGGAATATCAAACTCACGAACATGATGTCCTCGTCATCGGCGCCGGCGGCGCCGGGCTGCGGGCGGCGATCGAAGCATCCGCGGCGGGCGTCAAGGTCGGGCTCGTCTGCAAATCGCTGCTCGGCAAGGCGCACACCGTCATGGCCGAGGGGGGCATCGCTGCCGCCCTCGCCAACGTCGATGAACGCGACAACTGGAGAGTCCACTTCTCCGACACCATGCGCGGCGGACAGTACGTGAACAACTGGCGCATGGCCGAGCTACATGCCAAGGAGGCGCCCGACCGCGTGCGCGAGCTCGAAGCCTGGGGCGCTGTTTTCGACCGCACCCCCGATGGCAAGATTCTGCAACGCAATTTCGGCGGACATCGCTATCCCCGGTTAGCGCACGTCGGCGATCGCACTGGCCTCGAACTCATTCGCACCCTGCAAGATCATGGCATCCACAAGGGCATCGACGTGCACATGGAATGCACGGTGGTCCGCCTGCTCAAGGACGGCGAACGAATTGCCGGCGCCCTCGCCTATTATCGCGAGCGCGGCCGTTTCGTGCTGTTCAAAGCCAAATCGATCGTGCTCGCGACCGGCGGCATCGGCAAGGCGTACAAGATCACCAGCAATAGCTGGGAATACACCGGCGACGGCCATACCCTCGCTTACGACGCCGGCGCCGAGCTGCAAGACATGGAGTTCATCCAGTTCCACCCGACCGGCATGATCTGGCCCTTGAGCGTGCAGGGCATCCTCGTAACCGAAGGCGTGCGCGGCGAGGGGGGCATCCTGCTCAACAGCAAGGGTGAGCAGTTCATGTACAACGACATTCCCGACAATTACAAGAACCAGACCGCCAAGGACCCCGAAGAAGGCTGGCGCTACTGCCAGGGCGACCGCAACGCCCAGCGCCCCGCCGAACTCCTGACGCGCGACCACGTTGCCCGCTGCATCATGCGTGAAGTCAAGGCTGGCCGCGGCAGCCCGCACGGCGGCGTCTTCCTTGACATCTCCTGGATCAAGAAGAAGATTCCCAACGCGGCCGCGCATATCAAGAAAAAGCTGCCGAGCATGTATCACCAGTTCAAGGAGCTTGGCAACATCGACATCACAACGGAGCCGATGGAAGTCGGCCCGACGACGCATTACGTCATGGGCGGCGTCAAGGTCGATGCCGACTCGCAGATGTCGCGCGTGCCGGGGTTATTCGCATGCGGCGAATGCGCCGTCGGCATCAATGGGGCGAATCGGCTCGGCGGCAATTCGCTGTCCGACCTGCTCGTCTTCGGCAAACGCGCCGGCGAGTGCGCGGGCAGGTTCGCCAAGGAGAACCAGGCGACGTCGCTGAACTCCGCCGATGTCGATGCCGCCGCCAAGTGGGCACTGGAGCCGTTCGAACGCCAGGGAGGCGACGAAGGGCCGTACAAGATCCAGCATGACCTCCAGGACATGATGCAGGAACTCGTCGGCATCGTCCGCAAGGAGGACGAGATGCAGCGCGCCCTGGGCGAACTGGCGAAACTGAAAGAACGTGCCAAGAAAGCGAAGGTCGTCGGCAACCGTGAATACAATCCAGGCTGGCATACGGCCCTCGATCTGCACAACCTTCTGACGATCTCCGAGGCGATCACGCGCTGCGGCCTGATTCGCAAGGAGAGCCGTGGCGGACACTTCCGCGAGGACTATCAGGCCAAGGAGCCGGCGTTCGCCAAGGTGAACCTGGTAACGCGCAAAGGGCCCGACGGCGCGATGCAGGTCGAACAGGCGCCGATCCCGGAGATGCCGGCGGAGTTGAAGCAGATTATCGAGGAGATGAAGTAGAATGGGAGAAAATGAGATAAAATGAGCAGCGGCGGACGGAGCCTCGAAGAAATCCTGATGCCGGGCGGCAAACCGATCGGTGTCAAAGCGACGGGACTTCGTGCATCGGCGCGGATTCGCGAAGTTTCCGGCGCTGCGATCGAAGCAGAACAAATGTTCCAGGAACTAAGCCAGGGCGGCACGGACATCACACCCACCGGCTATGCTGGAACATTGATTGAGCTTCCCAACGGCAGGGGGACCATCGGTTATCGTCCGGCCTCAAAGAGTGGGCCACCCACAATTGATGTTAATGCGCAGGACTCAGTCGGAAATCGGCTCCCCATCAGGAAGATACAGTTTGTGATTTGAGGGGAAAACACATGACGCAGCATGATGTTATGGAAGGACTGCTGTATGAGTGCGACGTCGATCACGTCGGCCTGTGGGAACTTGTGCGTGCCGCGCAAGACGACCTTGGAGCGAAAAATCCCGAGGAAACGCGTCAGTTGACCCTTGAACTGGTTCACCAGATGCTCGAACATCCGGAGATCCTGGTTGGATATCCCACGCCCGATGGCAGAAATTTCTCGCCATGGAATGTAACGCCGGACGAAGCGCTCACGCGCATCGAACAGGAATGGTCGGCCCTTGGAAGATGCCCAGATATCGGCGAAGTGGCCTGGTTTACCAAGGCGAGTTGAACGAACTGCCGTAGTCCTGGAGATCATTTGATGACCGCAATCGCATCCGAGACCGCCGCCACGCAAAACGTCACCCTTCGCATCTGGCGCACCGACGGCCAGGGCGGCGGCAAATTCGTCGATTACCAGACGCCGGCCACCCACGGCATGGTCGTCCTCGACGCGGTTCATCAAGTGCAAGCGACCGAGGCCACCGATCTCGCCGTCCGCTGGAATTGCAAGGCCGGCAAGTGTGGCTCCTGCTCCGCCGAGATCAACGGCAAGCCGCGGCTGATGTGCATGACCCAGCTCGCTCATGTGCCGACGGATCAGCCGATCGTGATCGAGCCGATCCAGGCGTTTCCGTCGATCAAGGACCTGGTGACTGACGTGTCATGGAACTACGAGGTCAAGAAGCGGATCAAGCCGTTCCAGCCACGCCAGCCCGACGCCCCCGATGGAACGTGGCGCATGGCGCAAGCCGACGTCGATCGCGTGCAGGAGTTCCGCAAGTGCATCGAGTGCTTTCTGTGCCAGGACGTTTGCCATGTCTTGCGCGATCACCACCTGCACGATGAGTTCATCGGCCCGCGCTTCCTGGTCCATGTGGCCGCCCTGGAGATGCACCCGCTCGACACGGCCGATCGGGTCGAAGACTTGAAGGATAAGAATGGCATCGGCTACTGCAACATCACCAAGTGCTGCACGAAGGTCTGCCCGGAGCACATCACCATCACCGACAACGCGATCATCCCGCTGAAGGAACGCGTCGTCGATGAATATTACGACCCGATCATGCGCATCTGGCGTATGATCTTCCCGAAGCGCCAGGCGCTGCCGCTGGTGAAATAACCACCTGTTTGCAAAATGTAGGTCGGCTGCGTATTGGCGCTCGCTCGGCGATTTAGCGCCCAGCGAATTCCACCAGTACCAATTTTGCGCCGACTTCCTCCACGTTTTCCCACGGCTGAACTGTCTCCGCGACAAGCAACTCTCCAGTCATTTTTAAGCATTCCCAATCACGCCGTCGCAAAATGATCCAGCGCAACGATCGCTCCTGAATGCCTCGCTGCAGTTCCGCCGGCGTGTGATATTCCGCGAGCGGCGCCGGTGTATCGAGATAGTAAACGATCTCGCGCGTGCGGTAAAGTGCGAGGCCGTCGGCTGCCGAGCCGACTTGTTGCTTGACAGCGTCGGCGAACGGCTTCTGCGTGCGATTGACCTCGGTCGCCGGCAGCGCGAACAGGTAGAAATAAGCCATGAACGAACCGGCAACGATGGCGCATGACCAGGCGATCGACGTGGGCGAACGCTTCACCAGCGCCATGCCGATGCCGGCGAGGGCGACCAGCCAAAGAATGAGAAATACCGCAGGGCAAGGCAGGCTCGGCAAACGGTCCCAGGGTTCGGACAGCAGCCATGCCGCCGGTAAGAGGGCGGCGCCACTCAGCAGCACAGTCATGCCAATCAATGAGAATCCTGCCAGCAGAAGCGCATGGGCAGTTCGGCCCAGCCGGTCGCGCCCCGCGAGCAAACGCGCGATCAGAAACGCTCCGGCCGGCAAGATCGGCAGCAGATAATAGCTGCGCCGCGACGACGCCAGCGTGAAGAACACGAACGTACCCCAGAAGTATGCCAGGGCAAATGCGCTGCCGCGGTTCCTGTTATTCAACGTATGCGCGTGCATCAGGGCCGCCGGCAGAAGCAGCGACCACGGCGCCAGCAACCCGAAGATCACATACACGTACAAATAGATCGGCCCGCGATGATTTACCGGATCAAAGAACCGGCGCAGGTTCTCGCGGTACACCATCTCCAGGCCGTCCAATTCTCCGTGGACCGCGCTCGACACGAGGAACGGTCCAAGATAGACCAGCACGCCCAGCGGAATCGCCGCCAGCGACCACCGATTGAACAGCCAGCCATTGCGCAGAACGACCGCGCGGATCGGCGCGCCGAGTCGGCCGGAGGCTGACCTCTTGATGTCCGGCACTAACGTCGAGTACAGCCCGATAATCAAGATCGGCAAGACGAACCCGAGCAATCCCTTGGTCAGCGATGTGAGCGCCATCACGAACCACAAGAGCAACGTCCACCAGCCAGGCGGGCTTTCCTCATGACGCAAGAAGATCCACAGCGCCGCGAGGACACCGGCGATCGTTTCCATATCGGTTGACGCAGTGCGCGAGAAAAAGACGAAGCTGAACGAGGTCGCGAGGATGACGCCGGTCCAAAGCGCCGTGTCGTCGTCATGGAGCCGGCGGGCGATCAACATCGCGAAGGCGACGGCAGCAAGTCCGCTAAAGGCCGAGGGCAGCCGAGCGCTCGTTTCGTCCACGCCGCCGGTGAATAGCGAAGCGAGCAGCACGAACCAATAGGAGCCGAGCGGCTTGTCGTAGTAGGTGCGTCCGTTGATGGTCGGCCAAAGGTAATCGCCGCTCTGCTGCATCTCGCGCGGAATCTGCGCCCAGCGAACCTCCTCCGACCAGAGTGCCCGTTCCGAGAGCCTCGCGAAGAATAGAACGCCTGCCAGCGCGAGCACCAGCGCCATGCGCGGCGGCCATTGGCTCACAGCAAGCGAGGCTTGCGTCTTCATGACGGCGGACGCGTCCATGAGACAAAGTTTCCGCAATTGGCCGTTTCAAGACAAGGCCAAGAGGCCGATATTGTCTTTACCCACTTAGATGCGGCTCCTTCGCCCCTTCTTCACCAACTTGGAGGGTCCCATGAAAAGGACATCTGGATTGATCGCCTTCGGCACTTTTGCCTTACTTGTTCTCCTGATGCGAGAACCGAACAGCAGTGTGGGGCAGGACCAACCTGTCCCCCAGGACGGGGTCGAGGTCCTGACGCGCGGACCGCTGCACGAAGCATATGCGGCGCCCCAGACTCTCGATCCGAAGCCAGGGCCGATCGTCGCGAAGCAGTCGCCCGAGCCGGTGTCGGAATTGCCGCCGGATCAAAAGCCGGAAGGGCGTCACGTCGTCTAGATCAGCGGTTACTGGGCCTGGGACGACGCCACGGCGGAGTATGCATGGATCAGCGGTTTCTGGCGCGATCTGCCGCCGGGCAAGCGCTGGGTTCCCGGACACTGGCTGGAACACGACGGCGGCTGGCAGTGGGCGCCTGGTTTCTGGGCGGGGCCGCTCCCGACACGTTCGGCGGGAGGTGCTGCGTTGGCAAGCACATCGTCGCGGAAAGGATGAATGTTTTTTGGCTCTTCCGGTGAACGCGTGTTCTACTGTCAAGGTCGGTTGAGCTGGAAACGATTTTTTCCTTGGCTTGTCCCCCCCGGACGTGAACTTCAGGGGCAAAATCTGCCATAATCCCTGGAAAAATGCCATATCCTGAGGGTCAGCAGATCTTGACCTTTAGCTCTCCTGAGAGGGTCGTCACCAG
>JACXTT010004429.1_pt1 | contig 20880 bp, 22 predicted proteins | sample 9270951 | NCBI WGS metagenome assembly JACXTT01 (sample SAMN15532306, study PRJNA645909) | rock metagenome | isolation source: weathered quartz diorite | place: Puerto Rico | collected 2017-06-21
TGGGCCGAAACCAATGCGCCACCCATACCAGATGACGGACAGGGTATCAAAGGCTGGTTCATGGGCCTATTCATGAAGCGTGCCGGAGCCAGCACGCCGAGTGCCAACCGCATCACCTTGCTGCGGGATACCCGGGGCGACGGCGTGGCAGATGTGCGATCCGTGTTTCTGGAGGGATTGAATGCGCCCTTTGGCATGGCACTGGTAGGCAATAGCCTGTATGTGGCCAACTCGGATGCGGTACTGCGTTTCCCCTACGCCACCGGTGACCTGCACATTGCAACCGCCGGCACCCCGATCGTTGCGCTGCCGGCTGGCCCTATCAACCACCACTGGACCAAGAACATCATTGCCAGCGCTGACGGTCGCAAGCTCTTTGTAACAGTGGGTTCCAATAGCAACGTGGGCGAACGGGGTATGGAAGTTGAGGCCGCACGCGCTGCTATCTGGGAGGTTGATCTCGTCAGCGGCACGAGCCGCATCTTTGCCAGCGGCTTGCGTAACCCAGTAGGCCTGGCATGGGAGTCGCACAGTGGCACGCTCTGGACAGCAGTCAACGAACGCGATGAATTGGGCAGCGACCTGGTGCCCGACTACATGACTGCGGTGCATGACGGTGGGTTCTATGGCTGGCCGTATAGCTACTATGGTCAGCATGTGGATCAGCGGGTGGCGCCGCAACGGCCGGACCTGGTAGCCCAGGCCGTGGTACCGGACTACGCGCTGGGGGCCCATACTGCGTCGCTGGGTTTGTGCGACTCGATTGGCAATGCGCTGCCGGCTCTGTTTGCCCATGGCATGTTTGTCGGCCAGCATGGTTCATGGAACCGGCAACCGCGCAGCGGGTACAAGGTTGTTTTTGTTCCCTTTGGGGCAAACGGAATGCCCACTGGCGCCATGCCGATAGACGTCGTGACGGGTTTTCTCAGCCCGGAAGGCGAAGCCAGAGGCCGCCCCGTCGGTGTGGTGATCGACAAACGAGGTGCCCTGCTGGTCGCCGACGATGTTGGCAATGTCGTGTGGCGCGTCAGCCGCAGCCACTGACCACGCTTCAGGCGTCCTGTTGCCGTTCCATTTCCTCGGCTTGTGCCGGATCCTCCTTGCTTTGCGCAAACACCTTAGTTTTTTTGCCGCCGTGGCCGGATTCGGCCCAGCTTGGCTGGCAAGGGCGCGCCCTCGGAAATGAAGTCGGGCCCTTGCTGGTCCAATGGCACGCTGGCAGCGTTCAAGTCAGCGCAGAGCATGGTAGACATCGACTCACTCTAGCGGTGGCTGCAGCGGCACATCGTGCGCCACCGAACAGAGTGGTGAAGTTGTGCGTCCTACACTGCTGGAACTACCACGCGAACGCTCATGGCCAACACAGACAGCCGTGACAGCTATTGAAAACGGAAATTGCAGGCTCTCGCCTGCGCCCCCTTTGCGACGTTGCGTCGGCAAGGCCGCAATCCAAGCCATTCCTTTTTGGAAGGCGATTACTTAACTCGCGGAGAAACCAAATGACCAGCAACAATTCAGGCAACAGATCAGGTAGAGGTGCATCAAGGTCCGTGTCCAATGATGAACAAGTTTCCAGCACCAAGGGGGGCCAGCAAGACCAAAAGGTCCGCCCCCCGGTAACTCAGCGGCCGGAACGACTGAACGGCATGCCAGGGCCGATCAGCAAAGCCGCAAGAACACCTAGATAGAGTCCTCGTTGCCAGTCGATAGATTGTGCATGTTCCAACGGGAGCAGATGGTGACAAGGGTTTCGTTGCGAAACGAATGGGCTCTTTGACCATCAAACAGGAGAGTCAACATGAACCAGATACAAAAGTTTAAGTATTCACCTGCCAAGGCATCCAAGATCATTGGTAGGAACGTTGTGACTTCAATGCGAGAGAAGCTCGGTGAGATCAAGGAAATCATGCTTGACCCGGTAAGCGGCAGAATTGCATATGCGGTTGTGTGCTTTGAGATACCTCTCGGATTGGGCGACAAGCTATTTGCACTTCCGTTTACGACACTCATCTATGACTATGACGAAGACGAATTTATCTTGAGTGTCCCCAAGGAGGATCTGAAAAATGCGCCAAGCTTCGAACCTTCGGATTGGCCTTCAATGGCACAAGAGCAATGGAATCGCGATATCTATCGCTTCTACGACAAGCAGCCCTATTGGGAAATGTAAATCGGCGAAGTGACCCCAGTTGGGCTGGCAACTGGCCTGGTCGGCCCTTTGTAACAGTAAGGGCTAGGCATATGCAGTTGCCCGTCTGTGAGAGATATGGCAAAGCGCATCCGGTCATGCATAGGGACCCTCTGGGCAGTTCTTAGCCAGGCAATGTTCGGCGTCGCACAGATTTTGTCCAGCTCTGCGCCTACATTGCCCACTCATATCGTTGCTGGCGATGCGGGGCACTATGAGCTTGACGGTGCTGTGCAAACAGCTGCTTCGGTGCGATGGCTTGCATCCTAGTTACAGAGTCGTTCCCAAGATTGGAGGAGCAGTTTATGAGCCGCTTTTTGATATCCGTCGTCGTAGGCAGCATTCGCCGCGAGTCACTTAATCGTAAGTTGGCGAGTGCCATCAGCCACTTTGGTCCGCCTGACTTCACTTTTGAGCAAGTTCAAATTGATGATCTTCCGCTATACAGTCAGGATTGCGACGACATCCCAGCGGAGAGTGTGAGGCGGTTGAAAAGTGAGATTGGTGCCGCAAAAGGCCTTCTTTTTGTAACTCCAGAATACAACCGTTCAATTCCCGGTGTGCTCAAGAATGCCCTGGATCATGCATCGCGCCCCTATGGCCACAATGCCTGGGCGGGCAAGCCAGCGGGTATTCTCGGTGTCTCCATTGGTGCTTCAGGCACTAGCATGGCGCAGCAGCACCTGCGCAATATCTTGGCATACCTTGATGTTCCGACAATGGCTCAACCCGAAGCCTTCATACAAGCCAGCGAAGGCCTGTTTGATGCAGAAGGTCGCATTGGCAGCGGCAGCGAGGAATTTTTCAAATACTGGATGAAGAACTATGTTAGCTGGGTGAAACGCTATGCTGGATGAACCCGCCGGAGGTCAATTCCTGTTGATGTGGTGCGGCGCTTTGACGCCATGGCGTTGCCAGAGAACTCCTACGCACTGGCACCGCGTAAACCGGCGGACGGGCAGGTTAAGCCTGCGCTGGAATGGCATACGCTGGTGGCACCAGATGGCGAATTGTAAGCGCCGTTGAGCGGCCAGCACTGCCATTCGCGATCACACCCCTACTCTTGCCACATGGCCGGCCTTTTCCTCGATGCGTGCAAGCAGCGCCCGCCAGGATTTGGAAAAGGCCTGCGCGCCCTCTTCTTGCAATTGCTTGGCAAGGGCTTCCAGCTCAACGCCTTCGCGCACAAATTCTTCAAGTACGACATCCGCGTATGTGGCCTCAAAGGACAATGGGATGCCAGCCGAACCGTGGTCGGCAAAGGCCTTTAGCGTCTTCTCCGGCATCGTGTTGATGGTGCCTGGTGCGGCCAATGCCCGCACATACAGCGTATCGTCCGCCGCCGGGTCTTTGGTGCCGGTGCTGGCCCACAGCAGCCGTTGCGGGCGCGCGCCAGCGTCGGCCAGGCGGTGCCAGCGCTGCGTGGCAAACTTCTCGTGATAGGACTTGTAGGTAAGCATGGCTACCGCTATGCCCAGACGGTTTTGCAGTTGCGGCGGTACCCTGTCTTTCACCGCCACATCCCACCGGCTAACGAACAGCGAGGCAACCGATGCCACATTCAGATTCAAGCCCATTGCCAGGCGCCGCTCCAGGCCCCGGATATAGGCTTCCGCAGCCGCGCCATACTGTTCTCGCGAAAACAACAGGGTTACGTTGACGGGAATGCCGGCGAAGATGGACTCTTCTATCGCGGCAATACCCGCCTCTGTGCCGGGTATCTTGATAAAAAGGTTCGCGCGGTCTGCCGCTGCATGCAACTTTACCGCCGCACGAACAGTTGCTTCGGCGTTGTCAACCAACAGCGGCGACACCTCCAGTGAAACCCAGCCATCTACGCCCTGCGTCGCGTCATGCACAGGGCCAAACAGATCGGCGGCAGCCCGCAGATCCTGCAGCGCCAGTGCGAAGAACAATTCCTCGGGTGACTCTTCACGCAGAGCCAGTTGGGCAATGGACGCATCGTAGACACTTCCGTCGGCGATTGCGCTCTCAAAAATCGTGGGGTTCGACGTCAAGCCCGTAATGGACCATTCGGCTATATAGCGCGCCAGCGTACCGTTGTCCAATAATCCGCGACTGATGCTATCGAGCCACAGGCTCTGCCCCAGATCGTGGAGTTCTTTCGTAGGGTAATTCATGCCCACTCCTTGTGGTTGATGTAAGGTTTTGAGAAGGGCTGTGCAAGCAACAGCACCGTGCCGATATCAACCAACTCGCCGATGCGCTTTACGCGGAAGTCGGCCCCCGGTTGGTTGGCGAGTTGTGCTGCATCCACCGCGTAGCGGCCTTGCCGGCGACAGAAAGTTCGCCTGCCTAGCTGGATTCACCCTCGCTCCTCCGTGGATCTTTCAAGATGCCCGCCAAACTCAAGGCGCATCGCAGACAACAACCGGTTCGCATAGGCGGCCTCACCGCGCGACGTGAAGCGCTGGTACAGCGCTGCACTGAGCACCGGTGTGGGAACCGCCTCATCAATGGCCGCCTGCAGCGTCCAGCGGCCTTCACCGGAATCCGACACCATGCCGCTGAATGCATTGAGCTGCGGATCCTGCCGCAATGCGCTGGCAGTGAGGTCTAGCAGCCATGAGCCGATCACGCTGCCGCGGCGCCAGACTTCGGCAACCTCCTGCACGTCGATTGCGTATTGGTAGTACTCCGGGTCACGTAAAGGCGTGGTCTCTGCGTCCACGCCATGGGTTTGCTGACCAGCGTTCGCGTGGCGCAAAACATTGAGCCCCTCGGCATACGACGCCATCAAACCGTATTCGATGCCGTTGTGCACCATCTTCACGAAATGCCCGGCACCATGCGACCCGCAGTGCAGAAAGCCCTGTTCACTTTGGCTGAGCTGGCCCGTACGCCCAGGGGTGCGCGCCACCGTTCCGGCACCTGGAGCCAGCGATGAAAACAGGGGGGTCAGATATTCGACGATGCCGGCCTCGCCGCCGATCATCAAGCAGTAGCCACGGTCCTGCCCGGCAACGCCACCAGTGGTCCCCACATCGACATAGTGGCAACCCAAGCCCGTAAGCGTCTTGGCGCGGCGAACGTCATCGCGGTAGAAGCTGTTGCCACCGTCAATCACAATATCGCCCGGCTCCAGCAGCGGGATCAGCGCATCGAGTTGCTGATCAACAACTGCCGCTGGCACCATCATCCAGATGGCGCGCGGTCGTGGCAACTTTTCCACCAGTTCCGCCAGCGACGCTGCGCCGACGGCACCTTGGGAATGCAGCTTTTCGACGGCTGACAATCGCGTATCGTGCACAACGCAGGCATGACCATTCTTGATCAAGCGCAGCACCATGTTGGACCCCATTCGCCCCAGTCCGATCATCCCCAGTTGCATGCTCTATGTCCTTGGAAAATTTGTTGCAATCAATGCCAAAACGGTGGCAGTGAACAGCAGGCCTCCACGGTATCCGTACGCATCGTGCTTCGTCGGTGCGCCGACGTACAGAGGCAAAAGCAGACTCAGTGCATGCTTGTGCATCCTTATTGCGAAAGTCACCTATGCCAAGCGAGAGCCAGATCACCGATGTGCGCACCCTGCGCAGCGATGCGCGAAACAACCTGACAGAAGGTGCCGTCACGGCCAGCTACAGTGCGGACCGCTCTGAAGTGCTCAAGCAGCTCAACGAGGCATTGGCCACAGAATTGGTTTGCGTACTCCGATACCGTCGCCACTATTTCATGGCGCGCGGCATCCACGCACGCAGTGTGGCGGCCGAGTTTCTTGCTCACTCCAATGAAGAATTGAACCATGCCGACAGCCTTGCGGCACGCATCGTGCAACTGGGCGGTGAACCCGATTTTGCGCCAGAACGACTGGCTGATCGCAGCCATGCCCAATACGTGGCCGGCGACACTTTGATCGGTATGATCCGCGAAGATCTGGTGGCAGAGCGCATCGCAATTGATAGCTACCGTGCCATGATCGAATACCTCGGAAATGACGACCCGACCACCAGCACATTGCTCAAATCCATTTTGGCTACGGAGGAGGAGCACGCGAACGATTTGGCCGATTTGATCGGAGATTTTCCTAAAAACGGGTAGTGCTGTGCCATGAAGAATGCCATGTCCACCAGCCGTCTTTGCTCAGTGCGCTGTCGCACAGTGGGCAATGCGCAGCACCGGCAATGGGCCGTTGCTCAAGTCAAATACACCCGTGACAGCAGTTGGTTAGATCGTGATCCATGCGCGTGTGCTATTGCCCGCCCGCGCTGGCAAGCCCAGGCTGCCACTTAGAAGCAATCAATACAACCCACTGTGGTCGGTAGCGAACAGTGGGGCCGCTGCGAACGGACTAGCATCTGGCCCACGCTATGACGCACAAACTGAACACCACTACACCTGAGCCAAAGGGTTCCTGGCTTAGAAAGCTGGGGCCTGGTCTTATTACCGGTGCGGCCGACGACGACCCCAGCGGCATTGCCACCTATTCCCAAGCCGGTGCACAGTTCGGTTTCAATATGTTGTGGACTGTCTTGTTCACCTACCCATTGATGGTCGGCATCCAGGTGGTCAGCGCTCGCATAGGTCGGGTCAGCGGCCATGGTCTGGCTACCAACATTCGCCGACACTATCCGGCGTGGTTGCTGTATGGCGTGGTCTCGCTGTTGTTGGTTGCCAATACGATCAATATTGCAGCCGACGTTTCGGCCATGGGTGAAGCCTTGAAATTGCTCATTGGCGGGCCGGGACAACTCTACGCGGTAGGGTTTGGCTTGGTGTCGCTGCTGTTACAGGTGTTCATACCGTACCAGCGCTATGTGCGCATTCTGAAATGGCTCACCCTGGCACTGCTGGCCTATGTCACCACGGCTTTCGTCGTGCATATTCCTTGGCAGCAAGTGGCAGTGCGCGCGTTGCTGCCGCATATCACCTGGAGAGCCGAGTACATCACCACCGTGGTCGCGGTATTCGGCACGACCATCAGCCCCTACCTTTTTTTCTGGCAAGCGTCGCAAGAAGTAGAAGAACTGCTGGCGGACCCCCGCGCCAAGTCGCTGGTGGATGCGCCACAACAAGCCTGGGCCAACCTGCGCCGCATCAAGATCGATACCTATGTCGGCATGGGTTTCTCCAACCTGGTGGCCTTCTTCATTATTCTGACGACTGCGGTCACGCTGAATCTGCACGGTGTCACCGACATCCAGACATCGGCGCAGGCAGCAACCGCATTGCGTCCCATAGCCGGTGAGTTTGCGTTTTTGCTGTTCAGCGCCGGCATCATAGGCACGGGCTTGCTGGCCATTCCTGTGCTGGCAGGCTCGTCCGCCTACGCGATGGCCGGCGCGTTCAACTGGAAAAACAGCCTGGAACGCAAACCCCTGCAGGCCAAGCAGTTTTACGGCATCATCGTGGTGTCGACCATGGTCGGCATCGCCATGGGTTTCTCGTCCATTGACCCGATCAAGGCCTTGTTCTGGAGCGCGGTGATCAATGGAGTGATCTCGGTGCCCATCATGGTGGTGATGATGTTGATGGCCGTGCGCCCGGACATCATGGGGCCGTTTGTCATCTCCAGGCAGTTGAAAGCACTGGGCTGGCTGGCCACGTTGATGATGGCGACGGCAGTGCTGGCGATGCTGTGGACGATATGACGACCACGGATATTTGTAGCCCCACTTCAGCTTGTTTCGTTACAGCGCTTATGCCCCCTTCGGATGACCATTTAACTGGGTTCTGGTGCCCAGCGTGAGATCGCGCACATACGGATAGGCTGTCGAGAAGTATTCTTGCTCTTTTCACCTTTCTTTGACTGGAGCACCCTATGGAACGCGCATCACACGGAACAAACACACACGCAAAAGACGATCCACTTGGCGACCGATTCACGGAGGCTGCGGCAACCGCGCATGAAGCTGTCGATCATGTGGCTGCCCTTGGACATCGCGCGGTCAACAAAGCAGAAAGTGCTGTGAAGCCAGCCGAGCGGTGGGTCGGTGAGAAGGCTGACGTGTGGAGGTCGTTTCCGCAGAGCGCCGCTGACGGTGCGCGCCAATTTATTGTTGAGCATCCATTGCAAAGTGTCGGTTTTGCTCTGGCTACCGGATTTTTGCTAGGCAAATGGAGGACCTAGCCGGCCCCGCAACGACTCTTTGAGCGAACAACACTACCCTGCAGATGCGACTCTGCATCGGCGTCGCATCTGCAGAACCGCTGGGTGCCTAACTATTTGCTCTTGGTGGAGGAACTGCCATCGGCATCAGCCGCTACAGTGCCCTTGGGCGGGTTACTCTTGCGGTTCTTGCGCCATTCGCCGAAGTCGTTTGAGAAATTGGCATAGCGCTCCTCGCGCCACGCCTGGTAGTCGTCATCCAGGCCACGCATCTGTTCACCACGCCACTGCAGATAGTCGGGGTCATGGTGTTGGCCTCGCGTGGCAGAGCTCCGTTCATAGTCGCCTGATACGCCACGAGGTGAGAAGCCGAGATCCAGGTGCTGCGGGCGACCAGACTCATGTGCCCCCACGCTGTCACCGGCCCAGTGCTCGCGGGAGTGGGTCTGTGGGTTGTAGTACTCATCCCCACGAGTATTGGTTTCGTAGTCGCCACCGTGGCCCCGACCGTATGCAAGAGCGTCAAGGCCGCCGTATTGCCGCGAGCCCGGATAATTGTCGTCAGCGCCATAGTGGCCACCAAATTGGGCTGGATGGTCTTGGAAGGCCGACTGCTGCCCACGATATCCCTGACCCGAGTCCCCCATCTGGTTGCGATGGGAATGTGCATCGCGACCTTGGCCTTGAGAGTATTGACCGCTACGTTGTTGACTGTTTCTATTTGCCATTTTCATATCCTTTCTGGATTTAAGAATCATTGCAAAGGGCCCAAAACGTTGGCGCATTGCCTACCCTGCGTTTGGACCGGAATTAACCTTAAACAGGAAAGAAAGGGCTATCTGTGCGGTGTGCAACGCAGTGGCTTCAACGAGAGAGCATGAAGCGGTCGACCACACGGGGAAGAGCCGTTAGTTGTTTGGACGACCAGTTTTTGCGATCCGCCTGCGTCCGCACTTCGTTGAAGAAGGCCACCACCATATCGTTTTCAATGAGCCGCTGGCGGTTCTTGCTGAATACCGTGGGTAGCCGTTGAGGTACACGTCTTCGTGCTTGACGCTGCGCCACAGTTACGTAGCTCGGCATTGCTGGCGTCCGACTCAATTGTTCACAGGTTCGCATCCTACTCGGGGTCGTCTTGATAGCTGTGAAGTACCGCGACGTTCCGGAGAAATTGAACCTTCTTGGCAATTTGAGCGACCCAACGCGGCGCGGCTGTGCAAGCTTTCAACTTTTCAACGGAATTTGCGACGAGGAAGCTTTGCATGAGCTAAACCGCTCCGCTCTGCACAGCCGCGCACGATGTCACACGTCGAATCAACAATTTTTTAAGGATCAACAATGAATCGACTTTTAGTTGCAACCGCATTGCTGGCTTTTGGTGCAATGGCATATGCCGGTGGGCTCACCAAGCCGCCCCAACAGGTTGGGCCGGGCCCCACAAGTGTGGCCCCACAATTGACTTCCGCACAGTTCACACAGAGCCAGTACGTACCGGGCGAGCACTTTTCGATCAAGTTTAACGGTATCAACCTGGTAAACAAAACAGGGCCAGTGCCAAACACTATCTGTCAGGTGAAGGTGGACTGGCCAACTGGATTTGTACCAAACGGTATAACCCCGCATGCGTTTTGGGCTGCCTTCAATGGTGCATGGCAAGTCGTTTCCTTTGACTATTTGAAGGCGCCAGATCCTGGCACTTACCAGCTTACTTTCCATGCCATGAACGTGCCCGTGCTAGGCACGTCACAAACGGATAATCCTTGCGTCGGCACCGCAACAGCAACCATGGTTGTCGTAAAGGGGCTGCAGCCCGCGCCGATACCATCGGCCATGTGAACCCTTCGTGTACGCAGACATGAATCGCCCCGGCTTTCAAGGAGGCCAGTTGGTTTAAGTCATTGCGCAGTTGTGGTTTGACTGGCGAGTTGCCGATAGAAGTTTGCTTCAGCTTCGGCAGGGGGAATGTAACCGATTGGCTATCAGGAAATAAGTCCCGGCAATTGATTGCGTAGGCCTGTCATGATGAAGTGAACCCCGATGGCGGCCACGAACAGCGCCATCACACGCGTCGCCACATTGATCCCCGTCCTGCCAAGCAAGCGGTTGATGGGCATGGCCAGGCACAAGGTAATGCCCACGAGGACGGCCGTTGTGACTGCGGAGCCCACCAAAGCGGCTTTCGCCTGCCAACTCGCGGTGTCGTTCGCCAAGGTGATCATGACGCCGATCTCCGCTGGGCCAACGAGAAGCGGAAACGCAAGGGGCGTAACGGCAATAGCCCCGTGGTCCGACTGTGCTTCTCTGCGTTCGTCCGAGGTTTGCATGAAGCCACCGTAGTGCGCCTGAAACATTTCAAACGCAATGAAGAGTGCAAATAGGCCGCCAGCAATGCGGAAGTCGTCGAGCCCGACATAGAAGAATGCCAGGATATCGCGGCCAAACAGCGCCGAAGCTGACAAGAATGCCGCGACCGCCAGACTTGCTATGAATATGGTTTTTTGCCGCCCAGGTGCCAACGAACCGGCGGTCAGGCCCAAAAATATCGGGATCACTCCGATCGGATTCGCCAACGCGTAGAGCAGCGTAGTGGTGCCAATGAACTCGTTCTGATGCATCATTTGCTCGTCAAAAAAGCACGGTGGCTGTGCCACCGTGCGATAGATCAGAACGCTTCAGCAACCTGCTTTCGGATCTTGTCAAACCAGCCCGTTCCACTCTTACCGCCTGCGGAAGTGCTCTCGATGGTCTCCAGTTGGGCGTACATCGGTTGGAAGTCGCGCTTCTTACCGTAGCCCAGCAACTCAGCCATCTGCAGCTGTTCACGCACAGTCCTGAGTTCATTTGCAAGCTTGTCGTTGTCGTCTTTGCTGCGATCTTTTTTCTCGGTCAGCGCCTGCGCGTCCTTTAACAGGATCTCGGCGCGCAACTTCGGCAACGGAATGACATCCTTTGTGACAACCAGCGTGTTGAGCGCGGTTTGCAGGCGTGCTTTGGCCTCATCATATTTTCCGGCGTCGATCAGCGGTGTGATGGCCTTGATCGCGGCCGGGTAGCTTGCCAGCGGAATGTTGGTAGTCCGCAACTGGATTTCACTGGCCAGCGTCTCGACAAGTGGCCGCGCTCTGGGAATGTCACCATCCGAGATCGCCTTTTTCGCGTCGGCGATGGCAAGCTTGACCGTATCCGGGTCGGCGAGCAAGTCCACGGTCACGACCTCGGTGGCAATAGGCGCCAACTTCAACGAAGGGTCTCGCGCCACAATAAGCTCGAGTTTGCCGGTGACGTCAGCGAGCGCCGTGAGAGCAACATCGTTCTTCTTGTCCTCCAGTGCCTTCAGTGCCAGTTGGGTCTGAGCGATCGCTGCCACAGCATCGGTCAACAACTGCTTGCGCTTCTCTGCAGTTGCGGCCGCGGCCTGCTTGTCGACCTGTGATTGGACCGCCACGCTCGATCCCTGCTGCAACTGCGGCTTACCCGGCAGCGAATCCGCGGCAAGACTCGAGCTTGCGGCAACAATACCGACGCTCAGCAGCGCAGCTGTCAGGCCAGTCAGCGCCCGTGAGCGCCGTTGGCTTGTACGATGAGAGCCTTTCGATGTACCGAACACACTGTTCGGCTGGCTCAGTATGAATGTCTTCATAATGATGTCCTTTCGATTCAGTAGTTTCGTGTCACAGGCACCACACCCGCGACTGTGCAAGCAATGTGGGTTCACTGCTAGACCTTTCAAGTGCCAAGTCCGGCAGTGAACCCAGGGCTAAAAAACTCAGCCAGTCTTGATAGCGATATGCTTGGACCGGGCCCCTTCAGCTTTCGGAAGTTCAATGCGCAGCACCCCGTCGCGGTAGCTGGCTTTGGTTTCCTCAACTTTGACCGGCACAGGCAACGCCACGTCGCGCCTGAAGCTGCCGTAAGCGCATTGCACGACGCTATAGCGGCCCCGGCTGACTTCGCGATCTGATCGCTTTTCGCCCCAGACGGAAAGGGTATCCCCGCGCAGTTCGACATTGAAGTCTTCGCGCTGCATACCGGGTGCTTCAATGCGTACGACCACCTTCTCAGCGTCATCGAATACGTCTGACGCCATAAAGGCCCACCCGCCAAATGGCAACGGGTCTTGGTCGCGCGGAGCGAGCGTTCCCGATTGCGACGCGTTTGCGGATGTCGGCGCTGGCCGAAACCGAGTCAGCGCGCCGCTGGCGCGGGCGCTGAGCTCACGCCAGCCATCAGCCAGCGACTCCCAGGCCTGATCCGCGCCTTGCCTGAGTTGTTCTGCAAGCTTGGTCATGGTTCATTCCTCCGAAAGTTAGGATCACATTTAACTAGCCGACACGGCGATCCGGCGCGGTTGTGCATGGGCCTGCTTGGGGATGCGCAGGCTCAGCACACCGTCTTTCAAGTTGGCCTCGATGCGCGCCGTGTCCAGTTCGCGGCTCAAGGTGAAGCTACGGCGGTATCGGGGCACCTGAAGTTCGGCGAACAAAGCCTCCATCCCAACAGGCGCGAATGCTTGCATGCCACCTTCGATCAGCAGGGCATCGCCCTCGATCTTTAGCTCGAGGTGGTCCTTATGGACGCCGGGCATGTCGGCCAGCAAGGTGATGCCGCCTGCGTCCTCGAACACGTCTACGGCGGGTTGCACGGCGCGCTGCTGCTGTTGATCAGCACCGTGACGGGCTACTTGATTGTTGTCATTCATGATGTCTGCTCCTTAGTTGTCTGATGGGTCATTGCACGGTGATGCGCTTCGGTTGGGCCGATTCGAGCCGGGCGATGCTCACATGCAACACGCCGTCGCGGTAATCGGCTTTGACCCGCGTGGAATCGACGTCTTCGGGCAAGGAGATGGTACGCATGAAGCTTCCGATGCCGCGTTCACGGGTGTATACGTGGACCTTGGGATCATTCGTTGGAATGCCGGAAGCGCGTTCGCCCGAAATGCGCAACACGCCGCGGTCTAGCGTTACGTCAATCTTCGAGGCGTCCAAGCCAGGGGCGAACGCATAGATTTCCACACTGGAAGGCGTGCGCCCAACGTTGATCGCGGGCACCGTTCCCGGCGCGACTGAGCGGATGTTGCTTGGCAAACCTGTGACGCCAAAAAAATCATCGATTTCATGACGCATGCGCTCGAACTGACCGAGCACACTGTTGGGGTGATACAAGATTGATTCAAACATGGTAAGTGTCCTCCGATACAAAAGTTGACACCGGCAGGAGACCAGGACCAGCCGGCTCAATTTGCCAAATATGGACTGGCAAAAGCGATTTCAAGGGATAAGTTTCAAGGCCTGGCTGGGTTATGCGGCATTGCTCACAATGGCCAGATCGGCGTGTCTAAGTCACAAATAGTTGCTTGAATCCAGCCGGGGCGTACCCATATTTCTCTGCGGTTCTGTCTCCGTCAAACCATCGAATTAATCGACAAGCAGAGAAAGGAGTTGATCATGAAATCACATTCTCAGCCGCGCGGGACCACTAGCGGTGCTGGCGACCGAAAAGACGGGTCTGGCCCGATGCCCTATATGTCCGAAAGCCAGACACAAGCCTATTTGATGGCACGCGACGTGATTCGACGTATTCAGCGCACGTCGTCCCTGGTTAACGCCCTGTCAATAGATCCATCGCGAACGTCAAGGCATTCGGACGGGCGTCGCCTAAGCCATTGATGTCGCAGTACACCCTAGGATCGCCGTGGATGTTGAATGTGCATGAACGCTTTCGCCATGCTTCCCTCCCACGGCGATGAGCCGTGCGCGCCTGTGCGAACTTGCTTCAACAACGCGAGGTAAATATTTGCGACGATGCTGCAATTGACGACGTCTACTGCCGATAGAGCGCATTTTCATGCCGAAAATTGATTCATGAACAGGCGAGTTTTAGATCTATTTAAACCGAGCTACCTGAGCGTTGGAAAGGCGTTTGGGCTGAGCGTTGCGTTCATGCTGCTCATCTTTTTCTTCGATATCGCAACGGCAACCGAAATACGACTAGGTGCGCTTTACGTGCTGCCCATAGCGCTGGTTGGCCTCCACTGCAACAAGCGTAGCTATCTGCTTGCCGTCATTTTTCTTTCTGTCCTCTTTCAAACCCTTAGTGCCATCCAATCAAGCGTGCCGATCGCCCCATTTATCACCAGCATAGCAGTTGGCTTCATTTCCGCAAGCTTGGTCGCCCTGCTCGCGAGCACCGTGCGAGACCATCATGACGAGTTGCGCACCTTGTCCCAAACTGATTGGCTGACCAAGCTGAAAAATCGGCACGGCTTTGAACTAGCAATGGAATTTGAGCTTGAGCGGCAAAAACGCTATGGAGGCAGCTTCTCGCTAATACTCATTGACCTCGATAAATTCAAGGAATTGAACGATTCGCACGGTCACACCGAAGGTGATAGGGCGCTACAGGTCGTTGGTGAAGTCCTGCACAAGTCAACCAGAGACTCGGATATTTCTGCCCGGCTGGGTGGTGACGAGTTTGCGGTATTGCTGCCCAACTCAAAAAGAGCCGAGTGCGAGTTCGTTTGCAACCAGTTGGTTTCAAGAATTCAGACCAGCATGATTGATGCTCATTTTGACGTAACTGCCAGCATTGGTGCCGCGACTTTTGACCACCCTCCACAGTCGTTGACTGCCGCAGTGCAAATAGCCGATAAGGCAATGTACACGGCCAAGGCAAATGGCCGAAACAGGGTGATCTGCGTCTAGCGTCAATCATCGTGAGCGACTGTGTGAGTGCCCCCTGCTGGCCATGCAGGGTCGCCCAGTCTATGGCACAAGCCACACGGCCAGTCGGGTTGCCTACATTCGCACTTATTTAAGACCCTGTCTGCAACGCGACGCGCCGTGGGCGTGCTTCATCGGACTTGGGTAGTTCGATGCGCAAGACCCCATCGCGGTAGCTTGCCGGGGTCCTGTCCGCTTGGCGTGCGGCCCACGTTGGTGTCGGGCAGGGTTGCTGGCTTGACGGCACGGATGCTGCTCGGCAGTCCTGACACGCCAAATTCCTTGTCCAGTCCCAACGCAAAAGTTCAAATTGGCCGAACAGGTTGCTCGGCTGATTCCATTAGGTCGCATACATGGTATTTCCTCCGATGGATTGTTACACCGGCAAGAGGCCAGTTCCTGCCGGCTCAGACAAAAACTAGGGGTTGAGAATAGGCTTTCAAGTGCGCATGGGCGCGCCAAATTCTGACAAGGCAGATCCAGAATATTGGTTCTGGCATCGTGCGCCGGTTACGGCGCGCAAGTTTCAGTTTCCGGCCTGGAGGTGTGCCTCAAGTGTTACGGGCTTGCCTTTGCGCAAAAGCGTCAGTGAGACTATGTCACCCACCTGCAGTTCGTCCAGCAGCAATGCCAGCTGACGCACCGTATCTACTGGTTTGTTGTTCACTGCGGTAATGACGTCGCCGAGGAAGATATTGCCATCGCGAGAAAGAGTCGTTTCCTGCAAACCAGAGGCGAGCTTGGCACCCGTCGATCGCAAGACCACCACGCCGTGCGCGTCCAAGGCGCTGGTTAATCGCTGGTTAAGATCTTCATCCATGCGCAGCCCCAGCGACGGGCGGACATATTTACCCAGTTGTATGAGTTGCGGAACAACCCGGTTCACGGTGTCTACGGGCACTGCAAAGCCAATTCCCGCACTGGCACCGCTGGGGCTGTAGATTGCAGCATTTATACCAATCAGGCGCCCGGCCGAGTCCAGCAGTGGGCCTCCAGAGTTGCCAGGATTGATCGACGCGTCTGTTTGAATCAGGTGCTCGACCAATGAGCCTCTCTCGCCAGGCAATGAACGGTTCAAGGCGGAAACAATGCCGCTTGTGAGCGTCCAGTCCAGGCCGAATGGGTTGCCAATGGCAAACACTTTTTGCCCCACCTTGAGGTCGTGGCTAGTGCCCAGCGGAACCGGTGGTGGACGTTTGTATCCACGGCCGATCTTCAAAACGGCTAAGTCGTGTGCTGGGCTGGCACCCACCAGGCTGCATTTGTAGTCAGTGCCATCTGCCAGCTTGATGGTGGCTTCGCTTGCGCCCTCGATAACGTGGTAGTTCGTGACCACATGTCCAGCCTCATCCCATATAAAGCCCGACCCGGTGCCGCGCGGCACAGAGAGCACGTTGCGTGACCAGAAATCCTGAACTACGGCACTGGTGCTAATGTAGACCACGGAATCGCGAGTGCGTTCAAAAAGAGCGATGGTCGATTTTTCATCTGCGGCCAAATCGCCGCGCGCTGTAACAGTTCGCGGAGTTGCCGCGAGCGTTTCCGAAAACGTTACGACGGCGGCACCGCAAATGGCAATGCACGCCGTCATCAGCGAAATTCGCCTTCCCCATGCCAATACTGATCGTTCTTCTGTCGGCATGGTCAATTGCCGGTAGGCAGGCGATGGCCCGGGTCGCTGAGCACGGCACGCCGATGTCTTCCATTGGCATAGGGATAGGGGTGGGAGCGGATATTTGCCATGGCGTTCACTCGTAAGTTGTGGGGTAACGGGGGCGTATTGCCCCCGACTTTCACCTTACCAAGCTCAATAGTCCATATCCGCCGTTGCAGGTGCAACTGGCTTCGCTACTGTCGACGACTCAGCAACGCTGGCATCTGTCGTGAGGATGAGGCCCGCGACGGACGCTGCATTTTGCAACGCGGTGCGGGTGACCTTGGTGGGGTCGATGACGCCCATCTCGATCAAATCCCCGTACTGGGATGTGCCCGCGTTGTAGCCCCACGAACCTTTGCCAGCCAGCACTTTGTCAATCACCACCGAGGCTTCGTCGCCCGCATTGACGGCAATGGCCCTTAGTGGCTCTTCAATGGCGCGCAGAACGATCTTGATCCCCGCGTCCTGATCGGAGTTGGCGCCCTTGAGCCCTTTGGCCGCGGCACGCGCACGCAGCAGTGCCACGCCCCCACCGGGGACGATGCCTTCTTCTACCGCTGCGCGGGTAGCGTGTAAGGCGTCGTCGACACGGTCTTTCTTTTCCTTCATTTCGACTTCCGTGGCGGCGCCGATCTTGATGACGGCAACACCGCCCGCCAACTTGGCAGTGCGTTCTTGCAGCTTCTCCCTGTCGTAGTCGGAAGTGCTAAGCTCCTTCTCGGCCTGCAACGTGGCAACCCGTGCCTTGATCTTGGCCTGGTCGCCCGCGCCATCGATGAGCGTGGTGGCGTCCTTGTGGATTTCGACACGCTTGGCGCGACCCAGATCGGCTATGGTGGTCTTTTCAAGTTGCTTGCCGGTCTCCTCCGCGATGACCGTGCCACCTGTGAGGGTGGCAATGTCTTCCAGCATGGCCTTGCGCCGGTCGCCAAAACCTGGCGCTTTCACAGCCGCAACTTTCAATACGCCGCGCATGCTGTTGACCACCAGAGTTGCCAGCGCTTCGCCCTCTAGGTCTTCGGCAATGATCAACAAGGGTTTGCCGGCCTTGGCTACTTCTTCCAGGACGGGCAGCAGCTCGCGAATGCTGGAGATCTTCTTGTCATGCAGCAGCACCAACGGGTCGTCGAGAACACACACTTGTTTTTCTGGGTTGTTGACGAAGTACGGACTGATGTAACCGCGATCGAACTGCATGCCTTCCACCACATCCAATTCATTGTCCAACGACTTGCCGTCTTCCACGGTAATCACGCCTTCTTTGCCAACCTTTTCCATTGCCTTGGCAATAATGTTGCCAATGTCGGTGTCGGAGTTGGCTGACAGCGCTGCCACCTGGGCGATTTCCTTGTTGGTGCTGCACGGTTTGGAGAGGATTTTGAGTTCGGCAACTATGGCGTCCGTTGCCTTGTCAATGCCGCGCTTGAGATCCATCGGGTTCATGCCGGCAGTGACGTACTTCATGCCTTCCTTGACGATGGCTTGGGCCAGAACCGTGGCCGTGGTGGTACCGTCTCCTGCCACATCAGCGGTTTTGGATGCGACCTGTTTGACCATCTGGGCGCCCATGTTTTCGAACTTGTCCTTGAGCTCGATCTCCTTGGCGACGGTCACACCATCTTTGGTGATGATGGGTGAGCCAAAACTCTTCTCAATCACCACATTGCGGCCCTTGGGGCCCAAAGTTACCTTGACGGCGTCGGCCAGAGTGTTCACCCCATTGAGAATGCGGGTGCGTGCGCCATCGTGAAACTTGACTTCTTTTGCTGCCATTTTCAATCTCCTAGTCTATTGGTTGCAAGCCTGCTCAGGCGACTTTACGCAAGGCTGCGGCCGGCGCACCTTCGATAACGCCCAGCACATCCTCTTCCTTGAGGACCAGTAGCTCCTGCTCATCGACTTTGACGGTCTGGCCCGCGTACTTGCCAAATAGCACACGCTCACCTTTCTTCACCTGCAAGGGGCGAAGGCTGCCGTCTTGCAGCAGTCGACCGGTGCCGACAGCAATCACATCGCCCTGCTCGGGCTTTTCGGTGGCTGAATCGGGTATGACGATGCCGGACGCGGTTTGTCTTTGCTGATCAATCCGCTTAACGATAATCCGGTCGTAAAGTGGACGAATTTCCATAACGAAATCTCCTGTTCAAAATCAGATTAAGGATAAGTGACGGGCTCTGCCCGACATGCCGACTCAAAGATTCGGCGAATTTTGAATTAAGGGTTGGCCAAACAAATTCAAGCCCCATATTTTCAAAAATCCTTGCAATAGCGTCAGACAAGGACAATGCGATTGCTCTGACCCAGGCGATAGCGGGTTTGGCGTACGCGGGTTCCCACCGCTGGCTTGGCGGCAACGGGGCAAGGAAGCCTGCGGCTGCCGTCGGCGAGCAAGCTTTCATCACCTCCAGAATTGGACCAGAGCCCATTTTTTACAGGATGGAATTGCCAGCGCACATAGCCTCGTTGGGCGCCCCATTGCATGAGTTCGCTTCGGTCGGGAGCTTGTGTCAGCATGTAGTCGTCTGCCGGTCCGTCAAAGGGATTTTCAGCAAAGGCCTGGCGGCATTCCAATGCCTCCTGATCGGATGCGCCTGCCGTATTGCACCCACGTCGCTCTTCGCGCAGGAGATCCCAGGCACCGAACTGCCACGCTGCCTGTAGCATGGCATTGTCCAGATGTTCCATTGCCAGCCAGGTGTCGTTCACTTGCAATACCGATCCTGGAATCCCTACGGGGTCTGCAGGTATCGCACTAGTTTGAACATGACGAGGGGTTTGAGGCCTAGCGAATCCATGCCAATGCACCATCAATAGAACCGGCGTATTGGGGCAGGAAACTGCCGTAAGTGCCACAGCCATTACAGGCAAGCCAATCGATTGGGCTTGGTCCATGACCTTGTCAAAAACTTGCATGCCATCCCACCTCCAGAATTTTAGAAAATTCTGCGTGAAATTTGTTGCGTTTGCAACTGTGAGCCCATCACGTGGGACGCTGAACCGCAACAGGCGGCGATGGCGCTGTTTGTCCAAACCGCGCCAATTTCACAGCCAAGGCGGACACACCGAATGGACTGAGGTTTAGATACTTACCAACTCTAACCAACCCGACGCGGTAACATTCAATCGTCCGGTCTGCAATAGTTTGCTGATGGAGGCGCCGATGTAAACTTTGGGTATTCCGATTGTTGCTGCCTCAGCAGAACGGTTGACGTTGACAAAGTCCGCTGTGTTGAGGATTTCTTGCATGCGAGCCAGCAAGTGGCGTGGCAACTCTCCAAATGGAAGACAGCCCAATGGTCGAACTTCCAATTCATAAATCCTGAGTTGGCTACGCTTGGGCTACAGCTGGGCTATTTCTGGGCTACAAAGCAAAACGCCCACTAGAAGTGGGCGTTTACTGTCAGCGGAGACCGCTTACTGATTGGTTGCGCGAGAAGGATTTGAACCTCCGACCTTTGGGTTATGAGCCCAACGAGCTACCAGACTGCTCCATCGCGCGGTAGTCTTCTATTATAGCTTATTCTGCAGCTGCTTCGGGATTTACTTCGACTTCAGCAGCACGATCGACCAATTCGACCAAAGCCATGGGCGCATTGTCACCAACGCGGAAACCCATTTTCAAAATACGGGTGTAGCCGCCTGGACGGGCCTTGAAACGGGGGCCCAGGTCGTTGAACAACTTGGTCACGCTGTCGCGGTCGCGCAGGCGGTCAAATGCCAGACGGCGGTTGGCCACGGTGGCTTCTTTTGCCAGGGTGATCATGGGTTCGACCACACGGCGCAATTCCTTGGCCTTGGGTACTGTTGTCTTGATGACTTCGTGTTCGATCAACGAGTTCATCATGTTGCGCAGCATCGCCAGGCGGTGTGAGCTGGTGCGATTGAGTTTACGTAGTCCGTGTCCGTGACGCATGGTAGATTTCCTTAAAATATAAAAAGGCAGCCGTATCAGGTACTGCCCTTGGCACGGAACCCCTGATGGGGTTCAATTACTTGCTTAGCGTTTTTCCAACGCTGCGGGCGGCCAGCTTTCCAGCTTCATGCCCAGTGTGAGACCGCGGGAAGCCAAGACTTCCTTGATTTCATTGAGTGACTTGCGACCCAGGTTAGGCGTCTTGAGCAATTCGTTTTCGGTGCGCTGAATCAGGTCACCGATGTAGTAGATGTTTTCGGCCTTCAGGCAGTTGGCGGAACGCACGGTCAGTTCCAGCTCGTCCACAGGGCGCAGCAGGATAGGATCGAA
>JACXTT010004430.1_pt1 | contig 20879 bp, 20 predicted proteins | sample 9270951 | NCBI WGS metagenome assembly JACXTT01 (sample SAMN15532306, study PRJNA645909) | rock metagenome | isolation source: weathered quartz diorite | place: Puerto Rico | collected 2017-06-21
TAGCGGTATGGGGATAGAAGCGTCGGAAGACGGCGGCAAGCCGAACGCGGGACGTGCTACCTCGCAGGGCGCGGCTACACCGCAACGCGTCGGAGCGTTGAGGACTTAAAGCGTGTCTCAGGCACTTAAGGAGAGCTACCGCAAGATTGGCCCCTCACCCCAACCCTCTCCCCGGAGGGGAGAGGGAGCAAAGCGGGGCTGTGCTTTAAGTCCTCAGCGCTTCGGCGCGTGGCGGGGTAGCGGCTCCCTGTAGGCGAAGGCGGTCGCAATCCGGGCTCCGGATCCTCCAGGGCTTTTCCCGGCATTCCGCTGCCAGCTCTCGCTCTTCAGGTCGTTTTCTTTGGGTTACTTTTCTTTTGGACCCGCAAAAGAAAAGTGACTCGAGCGCCGGCAGGAGATCGAAACGCCCGCTGCGTAAGCGGCAAGCTGGCGGAAGCGCCACATCAAGAAGCCGACGCTCTGCTCACTTGCTTACGTTGTGGCCAGCGGCGAAAACCGCACGCTCACCCCAACCCTCTCTCCCACAGGGACTACCTTCGGGTCGCCAGCGGGAGAGGGAGCTAAAGCTCAGCCATACCCTGGGCCAGGGTCCCATCGCGCACTGGGTGCGCTCCTACAAGGGAGAGTGCGAGGCAGGACGCGCCAGCGAACCGCGCGCCACTCTGGCGTTCCGTGAAAAAGCAGCCTACGGCGCAACCAAAACGGCCAACGCCGAACCCGCCATCACTCAGCGAATTTTCCCCAGGATCCCATCCAGCTCGTCATTGCTGTGATAGTGGATCACCAGCTTGCCCTTGCCACCGCGACCATGGGCAACCTCCACCCGCGTGGCGAAACGCTCGGCGAGTTCGCGCTCCAGCGCATCAACGTTGGGATCACGGGCCGGGGCGTTCTTGGCCTTGCCCTTGGGCGCGGTCTGCGCACGGCGGGCAGCTTCTTCCAGCTCGCGCACGCTCCAGCCGCGACGGGAGGCTTCCAGCGCGAGGCCTTCGGCCATGCTTTCCGGCAGCGTGATCAGGCAGCGGGCATGACCCATCTCCAGCTTGCCCTCGTCCAGCAGGCGCTTGATCGACACCGGCAGCTCGGTCAGGCGCAGCATGTTGGACACGGAAGCGCGCGAACGGCCCACCGCATCGGCAGCCTGCTGGTGGGTCAGGTCGAAGTCGTCGATCAGGCGCTTCAGCGCGTCGGCTTCTTCCAGCGGGGTGAGGTCCTGGCGCTGGATGTTCTCGATCAGCGCCATGGCCGGCACGGCCACTTCCGGCACGTCCTTCACCAGCACCGGCAGCTCGTGCAGCTGCGCGCGCTGCGCGGCGCGCCAGCGGCGTTCGCCGGCGATCAGCTCGAACATGTTGTTGCCGATGGCGCGAACCACCACCGGCTGGATCAGGCCCTGCGCGCGGATGGAGGCGGCCAGTTCGTCCAGCGCCTCGTCGTTCCAGTGGCGGCGCGGCTGGTACTTGCCGGGCTGGATCTGCTGGATCGGCAGCGTGCGCAGCTCGCCTTCCTGCTCGAGCACCGACGGCTTGCCGGGTTCGTCGTTACCACCCAGCAGGACGTCGAGCCCGCGTCCCAGGCCCCGTTTTTTCGCAGCGGACATGCTTACTCCTGATGGATGTCGACGATGTCGTCGAGCGTCGCGTCTGAGTCGTCGTGCAGCATCGGCGTCACCACCTCGTTCGCCGCGTCCTGCGCCGTGGCGTTCAACCCGCGCTCGCGGCGGATCATTTCGCCGGCGAGGCCGATGTAGGCGATGGCGCCGCGTGAGCTGCGGTCGTACAGGTGGATCGGCTGCCCATGGCTGGGCGCCTCGGCGAGACGCACGTTGCGCGGAATGATCGAGCGCAGCACCTTGTCGCCGAAATGCTGCGTGAGCTGCGCCGACACTTCGTTGCCGAGGTTGTTGCGCACGTCGTACATGGTGCGCAGCAGGCCTTCGATCTCCAGCGCGGGATTGAGGCGCTGGCGCACGGCCTTGACCGTGTCGAGCAGGCTGGAAAGACCTTCCAGCGCGAAGTATTCGCACTGCACCGGGATCAGCAGGCCATTGGCCGCGGCCAGCGCGTTCAGCGTCAGCAGGTGCAGTGACGGCGGGCAGTCGATCAGGATGGTGTCGTAGCGGTCGGCGATCTTCTCGAGCTGCTCCTTGAGCCGGCTCTCGCGCGCGATCGCGTCCATCAGCTTCAGCTCGGCGGCGGTGAGGTCGCCGTTGCCGGGCAGCAGGTCGTAGTTCGCCTCGGTGCGGACGATGGCCTTGTCGATCGGCGCCTCGTCCAGCAGCACTTCGCAGCCGTTGGGCTTGGCCTCGCGCTTGTCCACGCCGGACGCCATCGTCGCGTTGCCCTGCGGGTCGAGATCGACCAGCAGCACCTTGCGCTTGGCGGCAGCCAGCGCGGCGGCGAGATTGACGGCGGTGGTGGTCTTGCCCACGCCGCCCTTCTGGTTGGCGACAGCGATGATGCGAGCCATGTGTCGTCGTTACCGTGGACGATGGAAAAGGGGGCTAGATTAGCAGCCTGTTCGGCCGAGCACGACGAGATGCCGCTCGCCGCCGACATCCGGCACCGCGAGCACGTGGATGGCCCGGACCTCGAAGCCCTCCGGCACGCCGGCCAGTTCATCCTCGGGGTGCTTGCCCTTCATGGCCAGCCAGATGCCGTCCCTGGTCAAAAGATGACCACCCCAGGTCAGCATGTCATCGAGGCTGGCGAAGGCGCGGGCGGTGACGCAGTCGAACTGGCCTTCCACCTCTTCCACGCGGGACTGCACCGCACGCACGTTCTCCAGCTTCAGCGACCGGATCGCCTCGCGCAGGAAGCGGACCTTCTTGCCGTTGGAGTCGACCAGCAGCACCTGTCGCTCCGGCGTTGCGATGGCGAGCGGAATACCGGGCAGGCCGGGTCCGGTGCCCAGGTCCGCCAGGGTGGCGCCCTGCACATAGGGCAGGATCGCCAGTGAATCGACCAGGTGCCGGCTCACCATCTCGGCAGGATCGCGTACGGCGGTGAGATTGTAGGTGGCGTTCCAGCGCGCCAGCAGGGCCTGGTAGTCGAGCAGGCGCTCCACCGCGCCGGCCGGCAGCTGCAGGCCCAGCGCGGCGATGCCGTGTTCCAGCCGGGTTTGCAGGTCGTGGCGGGCGGTCATGGGGGGACACCTTGGAGAAACGGGGCCGCAAGTATCCGGGCGTGCAGCCCCTGACGCCAGCGCGGGCAAAGAAAAACCCGCCGAAGCGGGTTCTAAAGGGTCTCCCCTGAGCGGGTGCTCTTGGGCTACCTCGCTTTTGGCCTGCCGGCTTGCTGTCCGGTCAGGCGATTTCCAGCTCCACGCGGGTCACCATCATGCCGCGCTCGCGCAGGGCGGTGTTCATCACCTGCTTTAGGCGCGAACCCAGGTCGCGGCGATCGGCGCTGAAAGCCTCCGGCTCCTCGCGCAGCGCGGCCAGGGCGCCGCCACGGATCAACTGGTCGGCCTGCTCGATGACCGGATCGGCGCGTTCCGGCTCCAGCACCTGCCAGTAGACCGTGCCGCGCACGTCATGGGCGTTCGGCAGCGGCTCCTGGAAACGCAGTACCTGGCCACTGAGGTTGATGTGGTGTTCCACATGGTCGACCAGCGGCAGCGTCATGTGCACGCCGGGCTGGAGCAATCGATGGGGTTTGCCGCGCCGATAAAGGCTATGCACCTGGTCGGCCGGTACGCGCTTGATCGCGGTGGCAAACATCGCGAGCAGGGCCAGGACAACGAGTGTAATGAGTGCATTCATGGCAGTAATAAAAACAACGAGTTATATGTTGATCTTCCGCATCGACTGTAGATTGATGGTACAGCCGATTGGGCCCCCTTAGATTAATCCCAATTTAACGACAACCTAAGGCCTTCTAACAACTGCACTTTTGGCGTATGTGCCTGATTTTGTGAACCAAGTGGCAAGTAAGAAGGGCATGCATCGACCGGGCCAAGTGACGATTTATTCGCCAACTCCGTCCTACGAAAGGTTAACGTCCGGAGAACCGTCGGCTTGAATGTTAAGCGCGACCAATAAAAAGCCACCCCTTCCATTGGCAGGGGTGGCTTCGTCATCGGCGGGCTGGAGCGACCCTCAGGGGGTCGCCTCGGGGCGGGTCAGAACTTGCCGGCGCGGAAATCCGCGATCGCCTGATGGATCTCCTCCGGCGTGTTCATCACGAACGGCCCATAGCGGGTGACGGCCTCGTTGAGCGGGTGACCGGCCACCAGCAGCACGCGCGTGGCGGTATCGCGTGCGGCGACACGCAGGTCGCCACTGCGCGAAAGCACGGCCAGTTCGCTGCGGGCCAACGGTTCGCCGGCCACATCCGCATCCTTGCCGTCGAACACGTAGGCGAAGCCAGCGTGGCCTTCCGGCAACGGAATGGTCACGGAGGCGCCCGGCTGCAGCGCGATGTCGAGGTAGATCGGCTGCGTGACGATTTCCGCCACGGGGCCGGTGACGCCATCGAACTCGCCGGCGATCACCTTCACTTCGACGCCGTCCGCCGGACGCGCGACCGGGATGCGCTCCGGCCCGATGTCCTGGTAGCGCGGCGCGATCATCTTGTCCTTCGCCGGCAGGTTCACCCACAGCTGGAAGCCCCACATCAGGCCGTCTTCCTGCTCGGGCATTTCCGAATGCAGGATGCCGCGGCCCGCGGTCATCCACTGCACGCTGCCAGGCACCAGGTCACCGCTGTTGCCGTGGTTGTCGTGGTGCTTCATGTGGCCGGCGAGCATGTAGGTCACGGTCTCGAAACCGCGATGCGGATGCTCGGGAAAGCCGGCGATGTAATCGCCCGCCTGGTCGGAACGGAACTCGTCCAGCAGCAGGAACGGATCGAGCATGTCCAGGCCCGGCTGGCCGATCACGCGCTTGAGCTTCACGCCCGCACCATCGGACGTGTCGATGCCGCGGATGCGGCGAAGAATGCTGCGTTCGGTCATGGCTGGTCTCCAAGGATTTGGACTGCCCACCATGATGCTGCCGCGCCCGCTCGCACCCAAGACCTGAAACGGGAACGGATTGTTCGTGTGGAGCGAGGAGTGAGCAGGTGGCGGAGGGGCGCGAGCCGCCGTTCCCTCACTTGCCACTCCGCGTCACGGGCTCCCGCCCTCAATGCACCCAGTGGCCGCTGCGCTGGCGCGGAGGCGTGGTCGGTTGCTCGTTCTCCACCGGGCGCACGGCCGCCTCGAGTTCGGCCTCGGTGGCCGGATGGTCGTGCCAGTACTGGTTCACCGCACCGAGCACGGTCGGCACCTGGGTCAGGCACTCGTCGTATTCCTCGTCGCTGAGTTTCTCGAACTCCGCGTCCGCGTTGAGAATGCCCTCGTCCACGGCGAGCGCCATCACCGGGCCGAGCAGTTCCATCAGTTGCGGATCATCGGCCAGGCGCTTTTCCCACAGGCCGGCGCGCAGGTCGATGCCACGGCTGAAGCCTTCGCACCAGCCGGCGGCCGACAGCACCGGCCCGGTCTCGGTCTCCACTTCGCCGAGGATGGGCTCGTACGCATCGACGTCGAGTTCGGCATTGATCGAATCGTTGAGCTTGGCCAGCAGGGCAAGCACGCGGTTGCCTTCGGTCTCGTCCGCGAACGGTTCGTGCAACACTTCGGGCAGCCACTCTTCCGGCAGCACCTGCAGCGGGCCCACGGCCAACGCCGACAGCAGGCCATGCACGCCATCCAGCAGCAGGTCGCCTTCGCCGACGTGGGCGCGCAGGTATTGGTCCAGTTCCTCGAGTTCGTTGTCGTCCAGCGAACTGGGCCATTCGGTCTTGGGTGTATTCATCAGCTACCCGTGTCTTGTCTTGCTAGATATCCAGATCAACTGTTACCGGCGTGTGATCGGAGGGTCGCTCCCAGGTCCGCGGCGTACGATCGATGCCAGCGGACTTCGCAGCGGTTTTCAAGGCGTCCCCGATCAGGATCAGGTCGATGCGCAAACCCATGTTGCGCCGGAACGCACCCTGGCGATAGTCCCACCAGCTGTAGTGTTCACCGGCCGGTTCGAACAGGCGGAAGCTGTCGTGCAGGCCCAGGTCCGTGATGCGGCCGAGCGCTTCGCGTTCCGGTGGCGAGCACAGGATGTCCTCGCCCCAGGCCACCGGGTCGTAGACGTCGCGGTCGTCGGGCGCGATGTTGAAATCGCCCAGCACCACCAGCTTCGGATGGCGTTCGATTTCGCGGGCAAGGAACTCCCGCATCTTCGCCAGCCAGTCCAGCTTGTAGGCGTATTTCTCGTCGCCCACCGCCTTGCCGTTGACCACGTACAGATCCACCACGCGCACGCCGCCGATGGTGGCGGCGAGGATGCGTCGCTGCGGATCGTCGAGGTTCGGGATGTCGGTGACGACGTCGCCGAACTCGCCGTGCACGTCGGCCCGCGCGAGCAGGGCCACGCCGTTGTAGGTCTTCTGGCCGGAGAACACCGCGCGATAGCCCGCGGCGGCCAGTTCATCGACCGGAAACTTCGCGTCTTCCAGCTTGGTTTCCTGCAACGCCACCACGTCCGGCTGCGCATCGGCCAGCCACTGGGTGAGGTGCGGCATGCGCACCTTCAGCGAGTTCACGTTCCACGAGGCGATTTTCATCGGCGCATTGTAACCGCCACCGCCGCCCGCGAACGGACGGCGGTGGCGATGCTCATGCCAGGCCGTGGCTGCGCAGCAGCGCCTCGGGTTCCGGTGCCCGGCCGCGGAAGGCGATGAAGCTTTCCATGGCGGGGCGGCTGGCGCCCACCGCGAGGATTTCACGGCGGAAGCGGTCGCCCGTGGCGCGGTCGATCACCCCGTGCTCCTCGAACTCGCCGAACGCGTCGGCACTCAGCAGCTCGGCCCACAGGTAGCTGTAGTAACCCGCGGCGTAGCCGCCGGCGAAGATGTGCGAGAACGCGTGGGGGAAACGCTGCCACGCCGGCGGATGCAGCACGGCCACGTCGTGGCGCACGCTTTCCAGTACTTCCATGGCGCGTGCGCCCGTGGCCGGCTCGTACTCCAGATGCAGCAGGAAGTCGAACATGGCGAATTCCAGCTGGCGCACCAGGAACAGGCCGGCATGGAAATGCCGCGCCGCCAGCATCCGCTGGAACAGCTCGTCGGGCAGGGGCTCGCCGGTTTCGTAGTGGCGCGCGAACAGGTCCAGCGCTTCGCGGTTCCAGCCGAAGTTCTCCATGAACTGGCTGGGCAGTTCCACCGCGTCCCACTCCACGCCGTCGATGCCGCCGATGGAGGGCAACGCGATCTCGGTGAGCAGGTGGTGCAGGCCGTGGCCGAACTCGTGGAACAGGGTGAGCACGTCGTCATGCGTGAGCAGGGCCGGGCGACCCTCGGTCGGCGGCGCGAAGTTGCAGGTGAGGAAGGCCACCGGCAACTGCTCGTGCGCGCCATCGCGGAAGCGGGCGCGGCACACGTCCATCCATGCGCCGCCACGCTTGCCGTTGCGCGCGTAGAGATCGACATAGGCACCGGCGAACACGCGCCCGTCGGCGTCGCGCACATCGTAGTAGCGGACATCCGGATGCCAGGTGTCGACGTCGTCGCGCACGCCCAGCGAGATGCCATAGAGGCGCTGGGTGAGGCCGAACAGGCCGTCCATCACCGCCGGCAGCGGAAAGTAGGGCTTGAGCTGTTCCTCGTCGAGGTCGTACTGCTGCTGGCGCAGCTTCTCCGAGGCGTAGCCCACGTCCCAGGATTCGAGATTGTCGAGCTTGAGTTCGGCAGTGGCGAATTCGCGCAGCTTGGCCAGCTCGGCGCGGGCCACCGGCTTGGCGCGTTCGGCGAGGTCGCGCAGGAACTCCATCACCTGCGCGGGCGACGCCGCCATCTTGGTGGCCAGCGATTCCTCGGCCGCGTTGGCGAAGCCGAGCAGCCGGGCCGCCTCGAAGCGCAGCGCCATGATCCTGTCGATGCGCTCGCTGTTGTCGAACTTGCCTGCGTGCGGGCCCTGGTCGGAGGCGCGCGTCTGGTAGGCCCAGTACACGCGCTCGCGCAGGCCACGGTTGTCGGCATAGGTAAGCACGGCCTGCACGCTGGGCTGCTTGAGCGTGACCAGGTAACCCTCGAGCTTCTGCTCCTTGGCGTACTGGCGCAGCACCGCGCGGCCGGATTCGGGTATGCCGGCGAGGTCGCGTTCGTCGGTGATGTGCTCATGCCACGCATCGGTGGCGTCGAGCACGGCATTGGAGAATTCGGTGGAGAGCCGGCTCAGCTCCACCCCGATCTCGCGGAAGCGGGTGCGCGACGGCTCTTCCAGCGCCACCCCGGACAGCCGGAAGTCGCGCAGCGCATGTTCCACCAGCGCGCGCTCCGGGCGCGGCAGGCCGGCGAAGTCCGGCGCATCGGCCAGCGCCTGCACCGCCTGGTACAGCGCGCGGTTCTGCCCCAGCTCGATGGCGTGCTCGGTGAGCTTTTCCTCCGCCGGCCCATACACCTTGCGCAGCGCTTCGCTGTCGGCCACCGAGTGCAGGTGGCTCACCGGCGCCCAGGCGCGGGCCAGGCGTTGCTCGAGGCGCTCCTGGGTGAGCATCACGGTGGCGAAGTCGTGCGCCGCGCCCGGGGCGACCAGCGCATCGATGCCGGCGCGGTAGTCGGCCAGGATGGTGTCGATGGCGGGGGTGACCTGCTCGGGACGGATCTGCGAAAACGCCGGCAGCGCGTCATCGGCCAGCAGCGGATTGTCTTGTTCCATTGAATTCCTCCAGTCGCGCCAGCGTGGCGACCCGACCTGGCGAAATCAAGCGCGCCGCCGGCGTCGAGCCAGCCTGCGCTCATGATTTGTCATATCCCCTGCCTACCCTTTTGCCATGCCCATGCCTGATTTCTCCGCCCTGCTGCGTCGAAGCGACGTGTTCGGGCACCTGGGGGACGAGGCGCTCGCCGCGCTGGCCCCTGAACTCCAGTGGTTTTCGCTACCCGGCGGCCGCACGCTGTTCCACCGGGGCGACCCGGCCGACGCCTTGTACCTGGTGGTGCGGGGCAGCCTCGGCGTGTTCGACGGGCCCACCGAACGGGTGCGCCTGGTGGCCGCCGGGGACAGCGTGGGCGAGGTGGGACTGATCAGCGGCGACGGACGGCAGCACACGGCCCGGGCCCTGCGCGATACCGAGTTGCTGCGGCTGGATCGCGATGCCTTCGAGGCCCTGGTGCGCGAGCACCCGCACGCGATGCTGGGCGTCGCCCGCGTGGCCATCGCCCGGTTGCAGGAGCGCATGCGGGGCGACCAGCCCCCCGACGCGCCACGTACCTTCGCGTTGCTGCCGGCCAGCCCCGACGTGCCGGCGCGGTCGCTGGCCATGCAGCTGGCGATGGAGCTGGAACAATGGGGCAGTTGCCTGGTGATCGATGCCGAGCACGGCGCCGGCCGGGGCAGCGACTGGTTCGCCGAGAAGGAGTCCCAGGTGCGCTTCCTGATCTACCTCGACAGCACCGGCGACAGCCACTGGCGGCAGCGTTGCCTGCGCCAGGCCGACGTGCTGCTGCTGCCCGCGATGGCCTCGCAGCCGGCACAGCCCTGGCCCGAGGCCATGCCGCGTGACCCGGCCCTGGCCGGCCACCGCACGCGCCACCTCATCCTGTTGCACGCCGGGCGGCAGCCCAGCCTGGGTGCCGCCCAGCGCTGGCGCGGCCAGTTCAACGGGGAACTGCAGCATCACCATGTCGGCGGCCGTACCGATATCGCACGACTGGCGCGGCTGGTCAGTGGCCATGCCCGCGGCCTGGTACTGGCCGGCGGCGGCGCGCGCGGCGTGGCGCACTTCGGGGCGCTGCGGGCCCTGCGCGAGGCCGGCCACGGCTTCGACGCCGTCGGCGGCACCAGCATCGGCGCCATCATCGGCGCCGGGGTCGCGGCGGGCTGGGAACTGGAAGAGATGATGGAGGACTTCCACCGCCACTTCGTCGAAGGGCGTCCGCTGTCGGACTGGACCGTGCCGGTGGTGGCGCTGACCCGGGGCCGACGCGCCGCCGGCATGCTCCGCCACGCCTTCGGCGCGCTGGCGATCGAAGACCTGACCCTGCCGTTCTTCTGCGTCTCCACCTGCCTGTCGGGCGAGGGCATGGTGGTGCATCGGCGCGGGCCGCTGTGGCTCTGGCTGCGCGCGTCCAGCGCCATACCGGGGGTGTTGCCGCCGGTGCTGAACCAGGGCCGCGTCTATGTGGACGGCGCGCTGGTGGACAACCTGCCTACCGACGTGATGGCCGACGACGGCATCGCGCACATCACCGCCATCGACATCCGCGCGGAGATCTCCCTGCTCACCACCGCCGAGGAGTTCGCCACGCCGCCCTGGTGGCAGCTGATGTGGCGCAACCAGGACATCCGCCGGCCCGGCCTGGTGTCCACCCTGGTGCGCGCCGCGATGGTCAACAGCGAGGGCCCCAGCGAACACCGTCGCGAACGCGCCGACCTGCTGATCACGCCGCCGCTGGAACACATCGGCATGCTGGACTGGAAGGACTGGCAGCGCGCGGTCGATGCCGGTTACGCGCACACCATGAAAATGCTGGAGAAGCAGCAGTCACTGTAGGCGCGCACCCTGCGCGCGAAAAGCCTGCGAAGCGATGACGCCGTGAGCGGCATGTCGCCGAAGCCCGAAACTGCAGTGACGATGCGGTGTTGCGGTCGCGCACTGGGTGCGCTCCTACGGGACAGGGGTGGGAGCGGGGCGACGGGGTTACCATAGGCGCATGGATCCTCTACGCAAATACAAGGGCATCTGGCCCACCCTGCACCAGCGCGTGTATGTCGACCCGATGGCCAGCGTGATCGGCGCCGTCGAGCTGGCCGACGACGTGTCGATCTGGCCGGGCGCCGTGCTGCGCGGCGACGTCAACTTCATCCGCATCGGTGCGCGTACCAACGTCCAGGACGGCGCCATCGTGCACGTCACGCACGATGGCCCGTACAGCCCGGGCGGCACACCCACGATCGTCGGCGAAGGCGTCACCGTCGGCCATGCCGCCGTGCTGCACGCCTGCACCATCGAGGACTATTGCCTGATCGGCATGCACGCGGTGGTGCTCGATGGCGCGGTGGTGAAGAAGCACGGCTTCGTGGGCGCGGGCAGCGTGATCCCGCCGGGAAAGGTGGTGGGCGAGGGCGAGCTGTGGCTGGGCAATCCGGCCAAGCGCGTGCGCGTGCTTACCGACCAGCAGATCGAACAGCTGCACTACTCGGCCGACCACTACGTGCGGCTGAAGGACGATTATCTCGCCGCGCAATGAAGCCACGTCGCGTACTGTTCCTGTGCAGCCGCCCTCGGCTGCGCAGTCCGACGGCCGCGGCGGTGTTCGCGCACTGGCCCGACCTCGAGGTGGACTCCGCCGGGCTGGCCGATGATGCGGAGACGCCGCTGTCGGCCGACCAGCTGGCGTGGGCCGACCTCGTCGTGGTGATGGAAGGCGCGCATCGCCGGCGCCTGCAGGCGCGCCACGGAGCGCACCTGCGCGGCAAGCGGGTGGTCTGCCTGGATATCCCCGATCGCTACGACTACATGCAGCCCGAACTGGTCGAGCTGCTGTTGCGCAAGGCCGGACCGCTGCTGCGCTGAGCGCCTTACTGGGCCGGGCCGCCGGCGGACTGCTGTGCCTGGATGACCACCGCGCGCGCTTCGTCCTGGTGGATCTGGATCTGCCGCTGCGCATCGAGCTTGCCGCCCAGCAGCGAGAGGATGTAGTTGGTGCTGTCGAATTCGCGCAGCAGCGACAGTTCGCGCTGGGCCTCGTCGAGGCTGTTGTCGTTGATCGAACGCTCCACGTCCGCCGACGCGGCCGGGAAGGAATCATGCAGCTGCTCCATCGCCGCCTTGTTTTGCGGGTCGAGCTGCAGCACCGAGAGATAGAACTCGTAGGCGTTGCTGCCCGCCGGCGCCACCAGGCGCTTCTCGTTCACCGCGGTCTTGGCGAGGTCGAGCAGGATCGTGACGCCGCTGTCGTCCTTGCCATCCGAGGCCTGGCTGCCCGCGGAAGCGATGACGGAGGCCTTGCCGCCGCCCAGCCACCAGAACACGCCGCCCGCGACGACGATCGCCGCGACCAGGGAAGCAACGACAAGCACGCGCCGGTTCGGCGCTGAAGACACTGGACTGGACATGACACCGCTGCAGTGGAGTACCGCGCGCAGGGCCGACTGTTCCTCAGTCGCCCCGGCGGAACTGTCACATTAGCGATGCCAGATGTCAGCGATGTGACTGGTCTGGACGTCCAAACGCCTTACGCTCAGCTGAAGTGGCCGCCGATGATGCGGCCATCCTTGTCCAGCTCGGGGTAGTAGCGGCTGTTGTTGGTGCGGAACTCGAGCGTGGTGACGCCGCCCGGCATCACCAGCAGCACGTCCGGGTAGCGCGCGCGGAACTGCTCGGGCGTCGGGTGCGTCGCGATGAACGCGTCGAACACCTTCATGTCGGTGACATAGCCATGCACGACGACCGACCCGGGTTGCGTCATTCCGTGGCAGCCTCCCAGCGCGAGCGCGGCGGCGAGGACGGTGGTGATCATCGAACGACGCATGGCATCTCTCCGTGACGGGCCCGCCGCGGATTATGCGCCTGCCGCGCTCACAGGCGGAACTCGATGCGCTGGCGCAGTTGCGAAGCCACTGCCTTGCCGTCCTGTGCGCCCGGCGTGAACTGCCAACGCGACACCGCGGCAAGCGCGGCGCGATCGAACACGTAGCGGGGATCGGCGTCGGCGACGGTGGCGCCACTGACCGAGCCGTCGGGCTGCACGGTGAAGACCACGTCCACCCAGCCCTGGCGACGCGTGCGTCGGGCTTCGGCCGGGTAAACCGGTTCGATGCGTCGCGTCAGCACCGGCGCGGCGTTGCCATTGGCATCCGACGTGACGGCGCGCGGACGCACGGCCGATCGCGGCGCTGCCTCGACCGTGGTGGATTCGACTTGCAGCCTCGCAAGCGCCTGCTCGGCCGGGGTGAGGCTCGCCGATGGCTTGGCGGCGGGCGCTGGCGAGGCGGTCGGCGTGGCCGGTGCGGTCGCGAGCGGAGTCGGCGCGGCGACATGGGTCGCCACCGCCGGGGCCGGCGCTTCGCGCTTCGCAGGCTGCTGGGCCTGCTGCGCTTCCTGCGCGGCGGCGGCGCGTCGTGCCTGCAACTTCGATTGCAACAGGGTCAGCGTGTAGTTCTGCGGATCAGCCCTGGCCAGCAGGTCGACCTGGCGTTGCGCTTCGGCATCGCTGCCTTCGTCGATGGTCTGCTCGGCAGCGTGCGCCGCGAACGGAAAGGTCTCGCGCAGCGCATCCTGGGCCACGCGATTGGCGGGCTCGCGCCTGAGCACGGCGAGGTACAGCTCGAACGCATTGTTGCCTGCCGGCGCCAGCAGGCGCTGCGCGGCCAGCGCCTCGCGCGCATGCTGCAGCAGTTCGTCGGTACCGGCGCCCTCGTGCACGACGGGGCCCGAGGCAGCGACCATCTGCTGCGCCGGTTCATCGGCGCCGGTGCGGTACTTGAGTTCCCAGAAGATCACCGCGGCGGCGGCGACGATGAGGACGATGACGATCAACAGCCCATGGCGAACGACGCCACGGTGACGAAGGTGCGACGGAGCGGGGGACATGGCGGCCGGCAATGGGGTGGGGAGGCCGGCGCACCAGTGCGCCGGCGGGGGCGCCACTTTAGTGAGGCCATGTTGCGAAGATGTTGCCCGGCTGCGCCAAGTGTGACGCAGCGCACACGCGGCCTTCCATCGCCGCGTGTGCGCAACGCCTGCTCAATGACCCGGCAGCAGGCTGCTGTCCGGCGAGCCGTCGGGATGGGCGAACCAGGACACCTGATTGCGACCGCCGGGGCATCCTTGTCCTTCCTCGTAGCTGGCCAGGGCGCCCGCCTTCGTGGCCAGCGACGTGCGATAGCAACCGCCGAGCGAGTCGCGGAATTGGAAAGCCTGTGCACTCTGCTGGCCGCTGTGGCTGGCCAGCGCGCCGCTGGGGCTGAACACCAGGGTGTCCGCGCTGTCGACGGTGTCCTCCATGTGGGCATCGTAGAGTTTGATGCCGAACAGGCGGCTCTCGGCATGCTGGCTGTAGCCCTGGTGCACGGTCGATGCCGCGCTGAGGCTGCCATCGCTGGCCAGTTGCTGGTTGTAGTCGAGCGTGAAGGGATAGCTGAAACGCTGGCTGCGTTGCCCGGTGAGCACGTTGCCGAGCCGGCTTTCGCTCACGCTGTCGGACCAGGTGCGCTGCCAGGTCTGCTGGCGATAGGTGCTGGCGGTAATGGTAAAGGTCTGCCGGTCGTCGAAGCCCACGCGCTGCGTCACCGAGCTGGTCACGCGCCCGTGCGAGGTGTTGGCATAGCCTTCGATGACGAAGCGGCGATCCAGCCGGGTGGTGATGTCGCCGGCGGTATTGCCGCTGCTGTCCGTGGCCAACGTGCTGCCGATGGTCGGCGTGGGCGCCTGCCCCGCCAGCGTGTTGCGCGTGATCTTGCCGGTGACCTGCCTGGCATGCGCATCACGGTAGACCAGCAGCGTCGCCGTGGCGGAGAAGTAGCCGTGGGCCCCGGCCACCTGCAGCGCCACCTCGTGCGGGTTGCCGTCGCTGAGCTGGCCGGCGAACGGCGTGAGGTCCACGCGATACGGCATGAAGTTCAGGGCCTGGACCCCGGGCGTGGGTCGCCACAGGTAGGGGTCGATGCCGCCGGTGTAGACCCATGGATAGACCGGCGCCACGCCGGCCGGCTGGCCATCGATGCTGATTTCGGCCTCGCGGAAGTTGCCGCCACCGCATTCCTGGGCCTGCGCGGCGTATGCATCGGGAACGCAGGTGTACCAGAACTCATCGCCGCCCTGGCTCTGGGTGAACACGTCCAGATAAGCGCGCTCCACGTTGCCCGGCAGGCTGAGCGTCTTCGCCAGCTTGTCGCCGGCCGCATTCAGCGACGCGGTGCCGCCCACCGGGTCGGCGCCCAGCGGGTAGACCGCGTCGGGCACCTCCGCCGCGCGGGCCATCGGTGTTGCCGGATAGAACAGCAGGCGCGCGCTGCCATGGATCACGCCGGTATAGGTGGCGTTGACCAGGTTGCCGATCACGGCCTGGCCCTGGCCTGCACTGCGCAGCAGGGCGGAGTAGTCGGTAAGGTCTCGCTCCACGTGCCATGCCGGCGATACGGCGGCCGAGGGTTCCTGGGTGGTGCCGAAGTAGAGGTTCACGCCCGCCAGCCACAGCGTGGCGGTGCGGTCGTACTGGCGACCGGCCGTCACCGAGAAATCCGCTTCCAGCACCACCTTGGCCCAGGCACCGCTGCACCCGGTGGGCGGCGCATAGCTGTAAGGCCTTGCGTTGAAATCGTCGAAACTTACGTTGGTGAACAGCGTCACCACGCAGGGCTGGCCGGGTGGCCGCGGCACCGACGGGTCCGCCACGACGACATTGTTCGAACCGACCACCGGATCCGCACCGGCCGGCGCGGCCGCGCCGCCCAGCAAGACCAGCAACGCAGCCACCGCTAGGCGATGGCGGACAAATCCCCAAGGCACCATGACGTTCACTCCCCGCGACGTGCCCCCTGCGGCGCAGCACGCTATCACAGCGATGTAGTGGTGGCGTGTTTGTTATGGACGTCCAAACGGTCGCCCGTGCCGTCGGTGCCGGAATTCGTGATGGCGTTCCCGGGTGGGACCCGTGGCGTGAAGGAATCGTCACGCATCCCGACGGCAACCTTTGCCTCCCGGCGAAGAACCCATGGTGGAGGTTTCCGCACCGTCCCCGGGCCACGCCGGGGCCGACGCAATGCACGCGCGGTTGACGACCGCCGTGCCTTAATCGGAATCCCTTTGATTGTTTCGCCCGCTGGTTGGGCAAGCCGGGTTCCCCGACTTGCCGGTTTCGTGGTCGCCACCGGAGGTCCTGGCACTTCCCCTGGCGTCGCGATTGCGTTGGTTGACGACGGCTCCGTGGTATTGGGGGCAAGACGATGTCATCGAACGTACTTGGGGCGGCTGCGGTTTCGCTGCTGGCGCTGGCCTCGGCGATTCCGGCATTCGCCGCCGATCAGGATGCCGACGGAACCGGCACGGCCCCGTCGTTTTTGCCGTATGCCGGTGCCCTGGCGCCCGGCGAGGCACCGGTGCCCGTCACCACCGCCATCTATGGCCCCTCGTCCCTGGCCTCGACCAGCGTCGCGGCACAGGCGAACCTGGTCGCGATGGGCGTCGCCGATGCCCGCATGTTCCCCCATACCGGCTACCTGCAGGTGTCGTCCAGGACGTTCGGACGCCTGACCATCGCCTCCGCCGTGGCCGTCCCGGATGTGGCGCCTTCGCCGGACTCGATCGCCGCGCCAGCCGCCTGGGACAGGCCCCACTGGACGGACACGGACGACCCGAGGGTGGTCGACTTCACGCCGTTTGCAGCGAGCTATCGAATCAGTGCGACCGATCGCGTCGCCGTGTCGCTGCAGATGAGCATGCGCGCGCAGCCGTCCCGATCCGCCCGCCTGATCGCCGCGAGCGCGAACATCTGGACGCTGACCCCCAAGGTCGCCTACACCAAGGTCATGCCGTCGTCCGATGCCGGCGGCTCCACCGTGGTGGCCGTGGGCAGCTTTTCGCGGTCCGCGACCGACGGCTACCAGAATGTCGCCGTCGGTCGCATCGAGGCGCTGGTGATGCATCGCAATGCCAGTGGCTGGGGCTACGGTGGCGTCGCTGCACTGATCCAGCAGCCGTACATGGACTTTTCGCCGTCGGCCGGAAGCCTGCCCGGGACGAGCATGAGCTCGGGAACGGCCATGGGCGTCGGTCCGCAGCTCAGCTGGAGCAGCCACTGGCTGGGGAGCGGCGTCGAGTTCCAGTACCGCTGGATCTACGAGTTCCGCTCCCCGAACGGGCATGCCGACCAGCCGATGCTGCTGTCGGCCACATTGCATCTGTGAACCCGCGCGGCGGCGGGTTCGTCGCCCGGTCGGCTCAGGGGTAGCGCTGGTGCAGGTCCCGGTAGACCGGGTCGGTGTCCGGCCGTTTGCCGTGCCACAACTCGAACGCGTCGGCGGCGGTCTCCACCAGCATGCCGAGGCCATCGAAGGCATAGCGCGCGCCGGCCGTGCGGGACCAGGCGAGGAAATCCATGGCGGCCTTGCCATAGGAGAGGTCATAGCAGAGTGCGCGATTGCCGACGATGGCGAAGGGCAGGTCGAGCGACTTGCCCAGGACGCCGGCGGACGTGGCATTGACGATCAGGTCGAACGCGCCGAGGTCGGCGAGGTCCTCCCAGTAGCGCGTATGGGCGCGCGCCGGATCACCGATGGCGTCGGCGAGTGCGTCCGCCGTCTCCGGCGTGCGGTTGACGATGGTGAGCGTTTCCACACCGGCATCGAGCAGCGCCCAGGCCACCCCATGCGCGGCGCCGCCAGCACCCAGCATCAGGGCCGTATGGCCACGCAGATCCACCTGGTGACGCTCGGCGATGTCGCGCACCATGCCGGCGCCATCGGTGTTGTGCGCGGCGAGACGCCCTCCGGGCAGCGGGGTCAACACGTTGGCGCTGCCGGCGCGACGCGCGGCCTCGCTGCGTTCGTCGGCCAGCTCGAAGGCGGCGGCCTTGTGCGGCAGGGTCACGTTGGCGCCACGGCCACCGGCGGCGAAGAACTCACGGACGGCCGCGGCGAACTCCGCCGGTGCGGCATCGATGGTGCGGTATTCCAGCTCCAGCCCGAACTGCCTGGCGAAAGCCTGGTGGATCTGCGGTGACAGCGAATGGCTGATGGGGTGGCCAAACACCGCGAACTGTCCTGCACTCATGCGAGCTCCTGATGGCTTTGATGCCCCTCCGGGTGACCGGCGGGGCGCCCATTTTAGCGATAGAGGCTCCCTTGGGTGCCTGCGGAACAGCGCCGCGGTTGCCATCGCAGGTTTTGAGATGGGCCCCGTGCAGGCTTGCGCCATCGACACCCACGGACCCAAGCCCATGCGCCCGAACACCTCCATCACCCATCACGAACGTCTGCTTGGCGCAGCGCTGCTGTGGCTGTTGGCCGGCGGTGCACTGCTGGTCACCACGCTGGTGCCGGCCCGCACGGACGCGCTGGGCTGGACGCCAGCGTTCTGGCTGGTGGCCGCGCCCATGGTCCTGTTGCTCGCGCTGGAACCGGCGCTGCCGGGTCAACTGCTGCGCACGCTGCGGCCACGCCGCCGCAGCGCTTCACGATTGATCTGGAACTGAATTCACCTGGCAGTGGATGCCGCGGCGCGGAGCGCCGCGACGTGGGACGTCCTGCGATGGCCGGGATGGCGGGCACCTTCGCGGGAGCGGCGCAACGGAAGGCGCCGGCATGACGGCAGTCCAGGGACGGGCTGCCGGAATAACCCCACAGATGCCTCTTGCCCGTGCAGGAGCGCACCCAGTGCGCGACCGCGCCGCCGGGTCGAAGCCAAGGGATCAGTCATTGCTTCACCGCCTTGCAGGCTTTTCGCGCACAGGGTGCGCTCCTGCACGGGGAGCCGCGCCGCTAGTCGACGATGCCCAGCCGCTTGCGCTCCATGCGGCGCAGGAACTCCTGCATGATGCGGCCATACAGCTCTTCGCCCAGGTACGCATCTTCCACCCCGGCGTCGATCGACGGGTTGTCGTTCACCTCGATCACCACCGGCTTGTCACCCACCTGCTTGAGATCCACGCCGTAGAGGCCATCGCCCACGGCCTGCGTGGCCTTGAGCGCAAGCTTCACCACCTCGACCGGCGCCTCGCGCACGGGAATGGTCTCGAAGCCGCCGGATTTCGCCGTGCCTTTCGCGCCGTGGTTGTAGATCTGCCAATGGCCGCGCGACATGTAGTACTTGCAGGCGTACAACGCCTCGTTGTTGAGCACGCCGATGCGCCAGTCGAATTCGGTATAGACGAATTCCTGCGCCAGCAGCAGCGCGCTGTGCTGGAACAGCTCGGTGGTGGCCTTGCCCAGCGCCTGCTCGTTCTCCACCTTCACCACGCCGCGCGAGAACGAGCCGTCGGGAATCTTCAGCACCAGCGGGTAGCCGAGGCGCGCGGCCACGTCCTTGAGTCCCTTGGCGTCGTCGCGATAGAGGATCTCGGTGCGCGGCACCGCGAGCTTGCGCGAGACCATCAGGTCGTTGAGGAAGATCTTGTTGGTGCAGCGGAGGATCGACGCCGGATCGTCCATCACCACCATGCCTTCGCGCTCGGCGCGATGGGCGAAGCGGTAGGTGTGGTTGTCGCTGGCCGTGGTCTCGCGGATGAACAGGCCGTCGTACTCGGCCAGGCGCTGGTAGTCGTTCTTGCTGATGGGATCGACCTCGATCCCCAGCTCCTTGCCCGCCGCGATGAAGGACTTCAGCGCCTTCTTGTTCGACGGCGGCATCGCCTCGGCCGGGTCGACCAGCATGGCGATGTCGTAGCGGAACTGCTTGCGGGCCTTGGGCTTGCGCCACAGCTTCTTGCTGAAGCGGTCGAGCTCCTCGGCGAACGCGTCTTCCTGCTGGTCCACCAGGGTGTGCAGGCCCACCGGCTTGATCGCGCTCACCTGCCACACGCGGTCGCGCTCGAACTCGATGCGCAGCAGCGGGCAGGGGAACATTTCGAACACCTGGCGCGCAAGATCCTGCAGCGCGGGATACGCGGTCTGCCCGAAATAGACCAGGATGCCGAAGTCGGTGGTGTCGCGGCCGCCGGCCGGCAGGAAGTGCGTGAGCTTGGTGCTGAGGTCCTCGATGTCCAGGCCGTACAGCGAGCGGCGACGCAGGTCGTTCACCGTGCGCACCGTAGGCATCACGCGATGGCCGCGCGCCTCCGCCAGCAGCGACACGTAGTAGCCGGTGCCCAGGTACTTGTAGCTGCGGCACAGGTTGATGACGTGCGTGCGCTCCTCGTCGGCGCCCACCGGCTCGCGCAGGTAGTCCATGGCGGTGACGACGTCGACGGAGGGGTAGTACGAACTCCAGTCGGAAGCTTTCTCGACGACGATGACGAGACGGGTCATGACACCTCGGGCGGTTGGAAGTGTCGTCGCGTGGAGAACGAGGCGGCACGGCGCAAGGGCCGCAGTGTGGCACAGGAATGGGCGTGGCTATGAAGCCGCCTTAAATGCGCCGAAGGTCACGATTGCCGCACGCGTACCGGAGGACTAGAGTGCGCCGCTTGGTCCACTTTGCGCTCGATGGGATCCGCCCCTGATGACCCCCATGCCCGCGACCGCCGCCGTGCGCGTGCGCCGTGCCGAACTATCCGATCTCGATGACCTGGTGGCGCTGGAGGAAAGCAGCTTCGCCACCGACCGCCTGAGCCGCGAGCAGTACCGCCGGCACCTCGACAGCGAAACCGCCCAGGTACTGGTGGCCAGTGCCAACCACCGCCGCTTCCTGGGCACCGCCGTGGTGTTCTTCCGCAAGGGTTCGAAGGTGGCCCGCCTGTACTCGATCGCCACCCACGCCGAGGCGCGCGGCAAGGGCGTGGGCTCGGCCCTGCTGGAGGCCTCCGAGCACCTGGCCAGGCGCCGCCATTGCAAGGTGTTGCGCCTGGAAGTGCGTACCGACAACGACGACGCCATCCGCCTGTACGAACGGCTGGGCTATGCCCGCATCGGCCACTATGCGCGCTACTACGGCGACGGGGCGGATGCGTGGCGGTATGAGAAGAGGGTGGGGTGACGCCCGCTCGCGCGTGGCACTCCAGGGCCTTAAGTCCTCAGCGTTTTGGCGCGCGGCGGTGTAGCCGCGGTTTGAAGGCAGAGGTGGTCGCGATCCGGGCTCCGGAACCTCCAGGGTTTTTCCCTTTGGAATGCTGCCAGCTCTTGAGGCCATTTTCTTTGGGTTACTTTTCTTTGACTCCGGGCATCCTGCCCTCCGCCCTTCGGGCCGGCTTCGCCGTTCGCACGCGCTCCTGCGCGTGCGTGGGCCAGCAAAAGAAAAGTGA
>JACXTT010004431.1_pt1 | contig 20878 bp, 16 predicted proteins | sample 9270951 | NCBI WGS metagenome assembly JACXTT01 (sample SAMN15532306, study PRJNA645909) | rock metagenome | isolation source: weathered quartz diorite | place: Puerto Rico | collected 2017-06-21
CGGCAGCTTTCTCGCCTCTGGCGTGTGGCTGCTGATCGGCGATCTGGGGCCGAACGCTTGGCGATTCATGTATCTGATCGGCGTCCTGCCCGCGCTGCTCGTGTTTTGGCTGCGGCGGAACATGCCAGAGTCCAGGCGCTGGGAAGAGATGAACGAGCGCCGGCGGGCCGTTCAGGAGCAACGGCAGCGGGGCGCGACGCTCGTGGGCGTGGACGCAGCGCTGAGCCGCTTCACCGTCGTTGACATGTTCACGGATCCACTGATCCGTCGGCGGCTCATCCCGGCGTTTTTGATGATGCTGTCGGTGACCTTCGGCTTCTGGGGGGTTGCCACCTTCGTGCCGACCTTCATCGGCGGCGTCGCCAAACAGGCGGGGCTTGATGCCCCGTTCTATTCGGCTATCGCTGGGCTCGTCGCCACCGGTTTCGGCACACTTGGCTTCATCGCTCTCGGGTTCCTCGCCGACTGGATCGGCCGTAAGCCGACGACGGTGCTGTACTACGCGATGAGCCTTATCCTGACGCCCGTGCTTTACCTGTGGGCCCAAGGGATGGGAGCGCTGCTGGTCGCCGTCGCGGTCTTCGGCTTCTTCACGACGGGGATCTGGTCGTGGGCGCCGATCTGGCTGCCAGAGCTCTTCCCGACGCGGGTCCGCGGCACCGCCGTTGCTTTCTGCTTCAACGCGCCGCGGTGGATTTCTTGCGCGGGACCGCTGATCGCGGGGACACTGATCGTGACGCTTGGCGGCTTCGGCAATGCGGCGACGATCGTCGGACTGTTTTTCATCCTCGGGGTCGTCGCCGCGCCGTTCCTGCCCGAGACGAAGGGCCAGCCGCTGCCGCACGCTCTATGGGCGAAACCGAGAGAAACGCTAGCGGAGTGACCGGCGCAATCGGCGCTGCATCCGCCGGCACGTCGGCAGCCCAGTGGAAGCGGGACGAATGGCCCCGGTTAAAAAACCGCTGAGCGCCGGGGCGCCCATCTCGCCTTCCTCGACGAAAGCGGGTTCCTGCTCATTCCGAACGGCCGTATGTCCCGCGCCATCAGCTCGACGTTCTTGTGGGGCTTGCTCCGCCACGTCTGGAAGGCTAGCAGGAGCGGGATCCGGGTGGTCACGGTGACGAGCGCGAGCGGTAGAAAGGCCAGAGCGGCGCCGGAAGTAGAGGCGGGTGGCGCGGCAGTCTGGAAGATAGAGGACCGATAGAGGACCGAGACCCACAAAACGGCCGATTCATCGAGGGCCGCGGGATCAGGCGCCCGATTTCCCCGAGCGCACGGAGACGTTCGAGACCGGGGACGAGGTAAAAGATACTGGCTCGAAACTGGAGCGCCCAGAAAGATGACGGTCCGATAACGGAGCCTCGAGTCGAGGTCCCTCGAGTACGAAGCCGCGGCCTTTACCCGCATCGAGCACCTGAGCTTGCGTTGATTTGCGCTAACTGCGGCGCCTGGCAGCGTGTAATCGCGTGCGTCTCTGTCTCGAGAGTACTTCTGTGTCGCAAGCGACCTAGGGGCTCACGCGTAGACTCATCAAGCGGTTACGCACAAGTATGCGGAAGTAGCGAGGGCCGGCTCTTCACCGGCCCTCGATTCGTAATCAGCAGGTCGCGGGTTCAAGTCCCGCCGCCGGCTCCAGATACTTCAACGACTTCTGAAGCCGCTGCGTCAATCTCCGCCCCACCGCGCCGTCGATGCCGCCATCCGTCGAGCGGCAAGAATCTGCAAGAATTCCAGGGCGAGCGGGTCTCTTCGGAGGGGACGCCTCGTGCGTTGCCCAGAACAGGAGGCCCCATGAAAGCGACGCGGATATACCCGCTCCTCGTGCTCCTCGCCCTCGTCCCGCTCGTCGTCTCCGACGCCGAGGCCGATCCGCCGCGCTGCGACACACTCTCCGCGTGGTCGGAGCCGGTGAATCTGAGCCCGCCGATCAACACGGGCGCCTCGGAGGCATCCGCCACATTTTCGCGGAACGGGCTCAGCCTCTACTTCACGTCGAACCGACCGGGCGGGTTGGGAGGCAACGACCTCTGGGTCTCCCAGCGCGCCTGCGCGGATTGTCCGTGGGAAGAGCCGGTGAACCTGGCGATGCTCAACAGCGAGGGGGCGGATGCGGGCCCCGCGCTGTCCACGGACGGCCGTCTGCTTTTTTTCCACAGCAACCGGCCGGGCAGCGTCGTCAACCCCGCGACCAGGCTGCCGAGCTTGGACCTCTGGATGTCGCGTCGAGCGGACCCCAACGACGACTTCGGCTGGGAGGCCCCGGTGAATCTCGGCCTGGACGTGAACACGCTGGACGGTGAGCTCATGCCCGAATACGTGCAGCAGGCCGACTTCTACCTGGAGCGTGAGGGATACCCGGCGAACATCGCGGCGCTGTACTTCGGCCGCGGAACCGGACCCAATCCCGGAAACACTCAGGACATCTACACGGCGCCGCTGTCGCGCGACGGCCGCACGCTCGGCCCCGCGGTGCGCGTCGACGAGCTGAGGTCCGACACCAACGACGCCGCGCCGAGCGTGAGTACCAATCAGCAAGAGATCAATTTCTAGTCGCTGCGCCCCGGCGGCCCAGGGGGCGGCGACATCTACGTCGCGACGCGGCAGAACTCCCACGAGCCGTGGTCTGCGCCGGAAGACGTCGGGCCCCCAGTGAACACACCATCGCTCGAGCAGCAGCCTGCGTTCTCGCACAGCGGCCGGACGCTGCTGTTGACCTCCAATCGACCGGGCAGCGTCGTCAACCCCGCGACCGGGCTCCCGAGCCTCGACCTCTGGATCTCGACGCGGACCCCGGGCTGCCGCTGACCGGTGTAGGAACGAGCGCGACGGACCGGGAACCGTGCCCGGTGCGGCCTTCCCGGCCCGTCGTGCCCGAGAGCAGCCGAGGGGCCATTGCCGAGCGCAGAGCCGCCGGACCTACTTGAACCGGTACGACAGCGAGGCGCCCATCATGTGGGCCGTGTAGTTCCTCAGCGTGTTGCCGAGCCAGATCGACGACACGCCGGGGATGAAGGGATTCAGGTTGGTCCGCCAGTCGGACTGGTCGAACATCTCGAAGGCGTAGCCGACCTTCGCGGCCCAGTTCTTGCCGAAGTAGTAGATGAGCGCGGTCTCGAGGTGGACCAGCGTGTCCTCGAAGGCCGGCCACTTCTGAACGGTCGCGGTGTCGTTCTGCGCCACGGTTCCGCTGACCGGCGGTGACGGATTGCTGTTGTCGATCCGTCCGAGCGAGGTCGAGTAGTTCGCGTCGAACCTCAGCTCGAGCACCTTCGGGATGAGCGCGGCCTTGACGCCGGCGTACACCGTGTGGACCGTGTCCGTGATGTCCGAGACCCAATCGAAGTCGGACACGTCGACCGTCACCCCGTTGCTGACCGGGCGGCTGCGTGAGCGCATCCGCTGGGACAGCTGCTCGTAGGTGTAGCCGGCCGAGAAGGAGACGAGCTCGAGAGGTCTCCAGCTCAGGTCGATGCCGGCGACCCAGCCGGTTTCCTGCTGCAGGCCCAGGCGCGAGTCGATGTAGTCGTCCGAGTGATAGCCCACGCTCGGCGTGGCCGTGAAGGAATTGCCCAGCGTGAACTGGAGCTGCGCGTCGACCTTCTGGCGATCCCGCTCGGCCTCGTCGAACTTTCTCAAGAATACGCTTTGCCCCGACGCCTGCCCGGCGGCACCCGGGTCTTCGACGGCCGTCTGGTTCAGATGGGCAAACGTGTCGTACCGACTGATTCTCCGGAACGAGGGCGTGTAGGTCAGTCGTGCCAGCAGCCAGTCGGTGGGCGTCACATCCAGAGCCACCTTGGCGAAGTACTCGTCGCTGATCGGCACCTCGCGTTGCTCATCGCGGTCCCATCGCTCCCAGCCAAGGCCGGTCGTGAGCGCGACGGACTCGAGCAGCCGCCAGCGGGCATCGACGTCGGCGTTCTGCTTCTGCCAGCTCCAGCGGCCAGCCCGGCGCCCGGCCTCGAGCGCGTTGTCGTCGACCGCGGTGCCGGGGAATGTGATCTGGCGGCTCTGGTCCGAGTAGTCGTAGAAGCGATACCGCGCGCCGAACGTCACGATGTCGAAGGGCCGGGTCGAAGCGTTCAGGTACACGAGCCAGGTCTGCACGAGACCATTGAGGCTGTGCGCCGGCAGGGCGAGGCTCGGATCGCCGGCGATCGCCGGGTTGATCGTGTGGGGGAGGAACGAGTCGTTCTGCAGGTGCAGACCCCAGGCCAGGTTCGCGTTGATCCGCGTCCGCAGCGGCAGGTTCACGCCTCCGGCCAGGTTCAGCGAGTGCGCCATGTTGCTCGGCGGAAGCGAGCTCTGTCCCGTCGCGGGCCCGCCCGCTTCGCCCCCGCTGCAGGGCGCCCCGTTACCGAAGCAGGGGTTGTCCGCTCTCATGCGGCTGAGGTCGTTTTCGAAGACGGACAGGCCGTACGCGAATTGCAGCTGGTACCGCGGATCCGCGATGGTCGCCCGCAGGCGAAAATCGTGGACGGTCTGGTCGATGGGCTGGAGCACTTCGTAGAAGTTGGCGCCGGGGCTCCCGAACGCCATGCCCATCGGCTTGTCGCCTTCCTTGCGGATCCGGGTGTACTCGGCGGTGAAATCGAGGTTCGGCGACACGGCGTAGGCGAAGCGCATCATCGCCTTGTCCCAGCGGACGCCGATCTCGTCGATGTCCGGAGCGGAGTTGTGCAAGGGCAGCGCCGGACGCGGTGTCGGAAGCACGAAGACGCCGCGCTGCGGCTCGGTCGCGAGGAGCCGGGCGTTCGTCGAGATGATGTGCGGCGTCTGGTCCCACACGAAGTCGAACTGCCATGTGCCGAGGCGACCGACGGACAGGTAGTAATCCTGATCCGAGTAGCCCCATTTCGAGCCGCCAAACTCGCCGTAGAGACTCTCGTCAGGGCGCAGCAGGCGAAGATTGAGCCCGAAGAGCACGGGCCCGGGGCTGAGATCTCGATACTCCTCGAGCTTGGCACGAGAGCTCTGGGGCGGGCGTTCGAGATACCAGCGCCCGCCGAATTCCGCCTCGCCCTCCAGATTCCATCCGCCCAGCTGGGTCTGGGCCGACGCCACACCGGCGCCGACGACGTGGAGCGCCAGAGCAATCAGCCAGATCCGGCTTCGTCGGCTCATGCGCGGAGCCTCCTACCGGGTGAAGGCGAATCCCGACGGGTGATTCGAGCCGTGGATCAACGCGTGGCAGCTCACGCACGACCGGCCCATCACGAATTTGAGCGATCCGGTGTCACGCCCGTAGGGACTCGTCGGATGCCGGGTCTCGATGTGGCACTGCTGGCAGAGCCGCGGCTTGGCGACCTTCAGCATGGCCTCGTGGTTGGAGCCGTGCGGATCGTGGCAGTTCGCGCAGCTCTCGTTGACCGGCGCGTGCACCCACAGGAACGGCCCACGCTTCTCGGTGTGGCAGGTGTAGCAGGTGTTGTTCAGCGAGACTTCCTTCAGCAGGGACGGCGTCGCCGTGCCATGCGGGTTGTGGCACGAGGTGCACGTCATCTTTCCTTCGCGCAGCGGCATGTGCGACGACCGCATCTGCTGCGCCCGCTTCTGGAGGTGGCAGGTTCCGCACGTCTCGATCTCGGTCGCCCGCGCCAGCTGAGAGCGCGGCGACACGTCCTCCATCACCTTGTGGCAGCCGGTACAGGCAACGTCCCGTGTCTCGTGCGCGCTCCCCTTCCAGAACAGATGGGAGCCCCTCGAGTGACACGTCGTGCACGCGGCGTTGCGCTGTTCGACGGGCGTCTTGTCGTTCTTCGCGAACGTGATCAGGCCGCCGACGCCCTTGCCCCCACCCGCCTCGACGTGCTTCTGACCCGGTCCGTGGCAGTTCTCGCACGCGAGACGCTCGGTGGTGTTGCGCGGGCGCTTGAGGAAGAGGCGTCCCATCCGGGTCGTCTCGAACTTCGCGAAAGCCTCCTCGTGGCAGCCCTTGCACGTCTCAGCTCCGACGTAACCGGCGGGCAGGAAGGCCTCGGGCGCTGGTGGCTGCTCGGGGGCGGGCTGTTGCGGTGGGGCCGGCTGCTGAGCGGGAGCCGGCCAAGGGCTGCCGAGCAGGGCGGCAAGGAGCAACGCGGCCCCGATCACGACGGTCAGACCGACGATCGCAGATCGAGTCATGCCCAGCGTCTCCTCGGGGCGTCGGATGACGTGGTCTCTGTCCGAAACTAGGGGGGTACGCTACTACGGCGACCGGTGAGCGGCAACTAGCACTTGGTCCAAGTGGCAACCGTGGAGCAGCGCGGCGCATCATGCTCGCGTCTTCGCGGTGATCCGTCAGCGAGTCGAGTCGCGTGCGGGCGGGGTCGCTGCGGTCGGGAGGCTGATCCACCAATTCGAGGAGGTTGCCTATGCACGTCGTGACTCGAGCAACCGTCGCAGCCGTCGCTTTTTTTCTCGTTCCCGTCTCCGGCGCCTGGGCGACCTCCCAGATGCTCGCGGACGCCAAGAAGGCCGGGATGCCCGCGAAGAATTGCCAGTACTGCCACTCCCAGGCCATGCCCAAGAAGGAGACCTTCAAGCCGGACGATCTGAACGACCGCGGCAAATTCCTCATGACCGACATGCAGACGCGCAACTTGAAGAAGATCGACATCGACAAGCTCAAGGACTTCCCCGGCGGCAAGGAACAGAAGTGACGTCGACCTCCCTCGCGTGGGCGGCGTCGGCCCCCGGCGAGGGCGTGCCGAAGCCCGCGGGATGGATCGGCACGGCGGATCAGTGGGCGCAAGGGCTCGGGATCGCCTTTGCGCTGCTGGGCTTGATCGTGCTCGGCCTCGCGTGGTGGCGCCTGCGCGGGCTCGACGTGCTGCGGCCCCTCGGCGGGCTGTTGTTCATCGGCCTGGCGGTGCTCCCCCTGGGCGTGATCTTCTTCGGCTACAGCCAGGGCATGTCGGGCATGGAGACCGTCAAGGCGTGCGGCGGCTGCCACGCCATGACCGCGCACATCGCCGACCTCAGGGATCCCGCCAGCGAATCACTCGCGGCCGTTCATTTCAAGAACCGGTACATCGGCACGGATCAGTGCTACGCGTGTCACAGCGACTACGGGCTCTTCGGAACGCTCTCCGCGAAGATCGACGGGCTCCGGCACGTCGTCCACTACGTGGGCGGCACCTACACTCTGCCGCTCAAGATCGCTCACCCCTATTCGAACAGTCGCTGTCTGGCCTGCCACGGTGAGTCGTTGAAGTTCCTGAAGTCCGCCGGGCATCCCGACGAGGTGCGGCCGCAGCTCGTCTCGGGGAAAGAGTCCTGCTTGACCTGTCATGGGCCGGCGCACATGCCCAAGGAGGCCAGGCGATGAAGACGATTCGGGCGGCGATCGTGCTCGCCGCACTCGGCCTGGTGCTGTGCATCTGGCTCCTCGCGGGCGTTACCTGGTACACCTTCGTTGTCTTCATGGTGCTGGCGCAACCGCTCCTCCTCGCGGCGCTCGTCCTGTTCGCGATCGCGGCGGCAAAAGATCTGAAGCGACGGGGCCTGCTCTAGGGCACGCGAGGCGTCGGCGCCGGAAGCGGCGACCGCGAGACTGGAGCAGCGTATCGAGGAGGTCGAGGTGGAGGTGGGCGATGTCTGACAGTCCGACCAGCTCGCGCGAGCCGCACGCGACCGTGATCAGCCGCAGAGATCTGTTTCGCGCTGGTCTCGGCGGTGTCACGGGACTCGCGCTCCACGGTCTCGTCAACGTGCCGGAGATCCGGGCGGCCACGGAGCAGCTCAAGCTCTCGCAGATCAGCGAGTTCACGACCTCCTGCAATTTCTGCTCGTGCGGCTGCGGGATGATCGCGGCCGTCCGGGACGGCAAGCTGATCGCGATGGAGGGCGACTACGACCATATCGTGAGCCGCGGCTCGCTGTGCGTCAAGGGCATCGCGATGTTCGCGACGCACGCGTCGCCGAAGCGGCTGACGGCGCCGCTCTATCGCGCGCCGGGGAGTGACCGCTGGGAGGAGCTCGACTGGAAAGACGCGGCGGAGCGCGTCGCCCGGAGGATCAAGAAGGTCCGCGAGGAGACGTGGATCGCCACCGAGAAGCTCGGCGACCGGGACGTCCCGGTCAACCGAACCGACGCGATCGCCTTCCTCGGCGGCGCGCAGAACACGAACGAGGAATGCTACCTGTTCCAGAAGGCGGCCCGGCTGCTCGGCATACCCTGGGTCGAGCACCAGGCCCGTCTCTGACACAGCCCCACTGTCCCCGGTCTGGGGGCGGCGTTCGGTCGGGGGGCGATGACCAACCACTGGATCGACATGCAGCACGCGAAGACGATCCTGGTGGAAGGCAGCAACGTCGCCGAGAACCATCCGATGGCCTACAAGTGGATCCGCAAGGCCCAGGAGAACGGGGCGAAGCTCATCCACGTCGACCCGCGGTTCACGCGCACGTCGGCCGGCGCCGATATCTACGCGCGCCTCCGTCCGGGCACCGACGCCGCCTTCCTGAACACGATGATCAACCACATCCTCGTCAACCGGCTGCACGACGAGGACTTCGTCACCACCCACACCAACGCCCTCTTCCTGCTCCAGCCTGATTTCGGCTTCAAGGACGGGCTCTTTTCCGGGTACGACGAGACGAAGCACGCCTACGACACGAAAAGCTGGGGATACCAGCTCGACGGGCAGGGCAAGCCCCGTCGCGCCGCCGGCCTGGATGATCCGAACTGTGTCTTCGCGCGGCTCAGGACGTTCGTCTCGCGGTACACGCCCGAGATGGGCGAGCGCATCACCGGCATCCCGGCCGCGCAGATCACGGCGATCGCCGAGACGATGGCGAAGAACCGTCCCGGGACCATCCTGTACGCGCTCGGGATGACCCAGCACACGACCGGCGTGCAGGGGATCCGCGCGTTCACCATTCTGCAGTTATTGCTGGGTAACCTCGGCAAGCCCGGCAGCGGCGTCAACGCCCTGCGGGGTGAGCCCAACGTGCAGGGCGCCTGCGACATGGGCGTGCTGAACAACTACCTGCCGGGCTACATGGACTATCCGTCGCACACCGAGCCCACGCTCGAGGCGTGGACGAAGAAGAACGGGACCGGCGATCGCCGGTTCCTCGTCAACATGCTCAAGGCGTTCTACGGCGACTCGGCGACCCCCGCGAACGAGTTCGGCTACGGCTGGCTGCCGAAGAAGAGCGCCGCCAAGAACTACGGCACGCTGTCGATCTTCCAGGACGCCCTCGCGGGGCAGATGAAGCTGCTCTGGATCGTCGGGCAGAACCCCGCGGTGACCACACCCAACCTCAACATGACGTTCGCCGGCCTCGACAAGCTCGAGACGCTCGTCGTCCAGGAGATCTGGGAGACCGAGACGGCCGCGTTCTGGAAGCGGCCCGGCGCGGACCCGAAGACCATCCCGACGGAGGTCTTCCTGCTGCCCGCCGCCTTCTTCATGGAGAAGAACGGCACCATCACGAACTCGGGCGGACTGGTGCAGTGGCGCAACGCGGCGGTCAAGCCGCCGGGCAAGGCGCTGCCCGACGGCGAGGTGGTCGATTACATCTTCCGGCGGGTTCGAGATCTGGTGCACGAATCGCGGGATCCGAAGGACGATCCCATCAAGAAGGCTTCCTGGACGTACCTCTCCGCCGAGGACGTCCTGAAGGAGATGAATGGATTCACCAAGGCCGGGGACCTCGTGACCAAGGTCGCGGACCTCAAGGCCGACGGCTCGACCTCCTCCGGCGCGTGGCTCTACGCGGGTGTCTTCGCGGGCGGCGTCAACCTCTCCAAGCGGCGCGATTCGACGACGGATCCAGGCGGTCTCGGCATCTATCCCAACTTCGCGTGGACCTGGCCGAACAACATGCGCGTTCTCTACAACCGCGCCTCCTGCGACCGGAACGGAAAGCCCTATGCGTGGTCCAAGCCTCTCGTCTGGTGGGATCAGAAAGCTGGGCGCTGGGCGGGGTGGGACGTCCCCGACGTTCCCAAATTGACCGACGGCCCGAGCACGCCGAACGGCCTGCGCGCTTTTCACATGAACGCGGAGGGCGTCGGTCGCCTCTTCGCGGCCGTGTACAAGGACCCGGACCTCTCCGTGGACGCCACACATCGCGACAGCCCCGTTCCTCGCGACGTCGGCTACGTGCCCAAGGACGGCCCTCTGCCCGAGATGTACGAGCCCGTCGAGAGCCCGGTGGACAACGTCCTGCACCCGAAGGTGAAGCACAACCCGACCCTGAAGTACCCGAGCCTCCCGTCGCATCAGCCGATCGGCTCCGCGGACAAGTTTCCGTACGTGCTCATGACGTCGACGGTCGCCGAGCAGTGGTGCGGAGGCAGCTCGACGCGCAACATCGCCTGGTTGAACGAGCTCGTGCCCGAGCCCGTGGTGGAGATTCCGCCGTCGCTCGGCGAGAAGCTCGGCGTGAAGAGCGGCGACATGGTCACGATCTCTTCGGCTCGCGGACAGCTCACCGTCAAGGCGCTCGTCACACCGCGGATGAAGCCGCTGCGCGTGGACGGGCGCGAGATCACGATCGTCTGGATGCCGTACAACTGGGGGTTCCAGGGGCTTTCGCCCGGTGCGAGCGTCAACTACCTGACGATCGACGCTGCGGACCCCGGCGCGGGCACGCAGGAGACCAAGGCGTGTCTGGTCAACGTGGTCAAGGCTGCCGCGCCCGCGTCCAAGGGGAGACGGGCATGACCGCGCCGAGCGCCTCGCCGTCGGTCCCGATCCGCACCACGCTCGTCGACATCGCCAACTGCATCGGCTGCCGGGCCTGCCAGGTCGCGTGCAAGCAGTGGAACGATCGCGAGGGCGAGGAGACCGAGCTCGTCGCCCAGCTCGGATTCCAGAACCCCGCAACCCTCACCGCGAAGACGTACACGCTGATCTCCTTCCACGAGATGGAGGATCCGCAGAGGCCGGGTGGGCTGGCCAACGCCTACGTGATGCGACGGTGTCTGCACTGTCTGGATCCCGGGTGTGTCTCGGCCTGCCCGACGACGGCCCTGCACCGGGAGCCCGACGGCCCCGTGTCCTACGATGCTTCCAAGTGCATCGGCTGCCGGTACTGCATGCTGGCCTGCCCCTGGGACGTGCCGACGGCGGAATGGGACAAGCTCGCGCCGAAGATCGAGAAGTGCACGCACTGCGCGGACCGGAGGAGCCAGGCTCTCCCGACCTCGCGCAATGGACAGCCGCTGACGGAAGCCGAGAAGAAGCTCTATCAAGAGACCATCGCCGTCCCGGCCTGCGTCAAGGCCTGCCCGGCAGACGCGCTTCGATACGGAACCCGCGACGAGATGCTGGCACTCGCGCGCAAGCGCATCACCGACCGGCCCGACAAGTATGTCGACCACATCTACGGAGAGAAGGAGCTGGGCGGGACGAGCGTGCTTTACGTCTCGTCGGTTCCCTTCGAGAAGCTCAATTTCCCGACCTACGGGGAGAAGCCGTTCCCGCGGTTCACCGCGGCGGCGCTCGGAGCGGTCCCCTTTGCCGTGATGGCCCTCGGCGCCCTGCTCGGCGCGGCGTACGCGTACTTCAACAAGCGCGTTCACGCGGTGGCGAGCGCGCGCTCGCACGGCGGCGATTCCGGCCATCACACAGAATTCGAGCCTCTCCGGACCGCGCTGTGGACTCCGTTCACCTGGGTGCTCCTGGCGCTGATGGTGTTCGCCGGAGCTTCGATGCTGGCGCGGTTCGCCCTGGGGCTCGGAGGCAGCACGCGTCTCTCGGACACGTATCCATGGGGTCTGTGGATCGTCTTCGACCTGATCTGGATCGCCGTGGCCGCGGGCGCGTTCGCGATGGCCGGGGTGATCTACGTCTTCCAGCGAAAAGACCTGTATTCGCTGGGCCGCATGTCCGTGCTCATCGGCCTGTTGAGCTACTCCTTCGTGACCGTCACCCTCGTCGCCGATCTCGGCCTGCCCTGGAACTTCTATCAGCTCGCCCTGCAGGCGCCCGAGCACTCGGCGATGTTCGAGGTCTCGTGGTGTGTCGGCCTCTACGTCACGATCCTCGCCCTCGAGTTCCTGCCGGTTCCCCTGGAGTGGCTCGGGATGACGAAGGCGATGGCGGCCTGGCGGCGGGGGCACGGCGCCTACGTCGCGCTCGCCGTGACCTTGTTCGTCTACATGCTCTCGCGCAACCTCGTCTATACCGCGCCGACCGCCCTCATCTTCGGCGCCCTCGCCTGGCTCTTTCGCGCGCGGGACCAGCGCGCCGAGCCGGTCATGCTCGCCATCGCCGCGGTGACCTTGTCCGCCATGCACCAGAGCTCGCTCGGCTCGCTGTATCTCCTGATGCCGAACATGCTGGCCCCGCAGTGGTGGTCGCCCTTGATGCCGGTCTCCTTCTTCCTCTCCTCGATCGCGGCGGGTACGGCCCTTGTCATCCTGATCGACATGTGGATCTCGAGGGCCTGGCGCCGCCCGCTACGGATGCGGCCGCTCTCGTCGGTCGGACAGATCACGTTCTGGTCGCTGGTGGTCTACCTCGTGTTTCGCCTGGGCGACATGGCGATCCGGGGCCAGCTCGGCGGCGCGTTCAGCGGAAGGCTCGGCCTGGCGTTCGCGGTCGAGATCCTGCTCGGAGGCGTCGTGCCGCTGCTTCTCCTCTCGCGCAAGACGTTCCGGGATCGCCCCGACCTCCTCCTCGCCGGGGCGCTGCTCGCAGTCCTCGGCGTCGTCTACGACCGCTGCAACGTGGTTCTTTTCGCGATGGCGTTCCTGGGCCGGATGCCGTGGGTTGCGCCGCACTCCTACTGGCCCTCGCTCGTCGAGTGGGGTGTCTCGTTCGGCCTTGTCGCCGCGACGATCTTCCTGTTCGGCCTGGGCGCGCGGCTCTTCCCAGTGCTCTCGAAGCCGGAGGCCAGCGAGAGCCATTGAGCCCGCTGACCCGCGACGGCTGGGTCGAGGCGCACGGCTACCTCCGGCCGGTGGCCGAGCTCTGTGAGCGAGTGGAGAGCCTCGCCGCCGACGTCGTGGCCGCTCATGGGAGTCTCGATCTCCCCGCCTGGAACGACTACGAGGATGACTTCCGGGACGGGATCGCGCTCTTGCGGAGCTCGTCTGCCGCCATCGACCTCGAGCCCGCGGGAAGGATGACGGGATTGCTGGTCGCGAGGGTGGCGGACTCTGTCGGCGGCACACTTGGTTCCGAGACGGCGGCGCTGGCGGCAGAGCTGCGCGCCCAACCCGATGCGTCCCGACTCGTCGCGGCGTGGCTGCTCGGAGAGGAGATGTTCGCGCCTTCGTCGCCGGGACTCCTTCGATACCTCGGCTGGACCGCAACATCCCGCTATCTCGCTCCGCTCGTCGATGTGTTCGGCCGGTGGCGCGACGAAGAGAGATGGCATCGGAGGTACTGCCCGACCTGCGGGTCGGCGCCGGCGATGGCTCAGCTCATCGGCGTCGACCCGGGACGTCAGCGCTTTCTCTTCTGCGGCGCGTGCCGCTCACGATGGCGCTATCGACGGACCCAGTGCCCGTTCTGCGAGAACGACTCGCAGCGGCTCGCGGCCCTGGCGGTCCAGGGTGAAGGGGGCCTTCGCATCGACTACTGCGAGGCTTGCAACGGATACCTGAAGACGTACGACGGGCAGGGCGATGAGGCTGTGCAGCTGCTGGACTGGACTTCGATCCACCTCGATCTCGTGGCCCGAGATCGAGGCCTGAAGCGAATGGCCGCGTCGCTCTACGAGGTTCCCGCCTAGCGCGAAGGCGAGCGCAGGCGAAAGTGCGCTCCGCTCCACGCGCCGTATCCACGGTAGCGAGTGGAGTCCTGCTTGCGCTGACTTGCGCTGATCGTGTCGCGCGGCGGCATGCTCTCCCGTGCGCGTCTGTCGCGAACGTACCTTTGTGTCACGAACGGTTCGCACGCGAATGTGCGACTGGTAGAACGATTTCGGCGCAAGTACGCGAGAGACGAGAGGGCCGGCTATTCACCGGCCCTCGATTCGTAATCAGCAGGTCGCGGGTTCAAGTCCCGCCGCCGGCTCCAGCTCCCTCAACGACTTCTGAAGGTACACCTTCGCGCGCTTCGCCTTCCCCGCCGAACGTCGCCTCCACCGCGCCCGGACGCTGCTGTTGTCCTCGAACCGGCCGGGCAGCGTCGTCAACCCCGCGACCGGGCTCCCGAGCTTCGATCTCTGGATATCTACGCGAACGCTGGGCTGCCGCTGACCGTTGCCCGAACGAGCGCGACGGCCCGGGGAGCCATTACGAATCGGTCGGGGACAGGCTCGGCGAACCCCCGCGTCGGCAGGTGAGCCAGGCGATGCTCGATCCACCGATGTCAGATTAGGGTATTTACCCGCTAGCGCGACCGATGTAATCCCGGCTTACGATGAGTCCCTCAGGTGCCCGGGCGTCGCGCCGACGCGCCGCGCGCCCACAGGAGCCATCGAGCATGGCGAAGACGACGGGTCGGCGGCAGTGGCTGTCCATGGTCGCGCGGGGCACGGCCGCGGCATCGGTGGGCGTCCTCGGGCAGCCGCGCGCCGGGCGATCGGCCGTCGACGGTGGGGATCCGCGCATCAAGCACATCGTCGTGCTGATGATGGAAAACCGCTCGTTCGATCACATGCTCGGGCTCATGATGAGCGAGATTCCTGACCTGCGCGGTGTCCGCGAGGGCGAGTGGACCAACGTCGATGACAAGGGCAACGCCCACGCGCTGACCGCTGACGCGGCGCACCAGGGGCAGCTCCGCGTCGATCCGCCGCACGATTTCTGGAGCGTGCGCCAGCAGATCTTCGCGCATCCCGGGCAGCCGGCGCCGCAGCCGCCACGTCCGGACATGCAGGGATTCGCCGCGACGTACGCGCGCGCCGGCGGCACCCCGGCCAACATCATGAAGTGCTTCGCGCCGGATCGAGTGCCGATCGTGCGCGCGCTGGCCAAGAGCTACCTCGTCTGCGACAACTGGTTTGCGGCGGTGCCGGGCCCGACCAACCCCAACCGCGCCTTCGCGCACTTCGGGACGTCGTTTGGACGCGTCGACAACGGCCCCGTGTGGTTCGTCTCGGTCGACGGAAAGCTCGACCACGGCATCTATCGTCGCCTGCGCGACCACGGCCGGAAGGGCAAGATCTACTACTACAATCTTCAGAGCGGAACGATCGGGATGACCTTCCTCCCGTCGTCCTACTTCGGGCTCTATCGCGATTTCGTGAGGGACTGCAAGAACAACGCCCTGCCGGACTACTCTTTCATCGAGCCGCCGTACGTGGATCAGGACGACGGCACGCTGGCCGCCGACCACCACCCCGACAACTTCATCCCCGCGGGCGAACAGTTCATCAAGAACGTGTACGAGGCGGTCCGCTCTTCCGACGAGCTGTGGCGCTCGACGCTGCTCCTGATCGTCTGGGACGAGCACGGCGGTATCTTCGACCACGTGTCGCCGCCGACCTTGCCGTACGCCGACAGCTTCCGGTCGCCGGTGCGCGGCTTCAGCTTCGATCAGCTGGGCGTTCGCGTCGGGGCGATCGTCGTCTCGCCGTACGTGACGCCGGGCGTCTCGCACGCGCTGTTCGAGCACGCGTCGATTCCCGCCACCGCCACGCAACAGTTCATCGGCCCGCCCGACCAGCACTCGCCGTACCGGCGCGAGCAGGGCGCGCCGACGCTGCAGCCGCTCCTGGTCGACATGGCGCCGCGCATGGAGCGGCCCGACTTCGGCCGGCCGTCGCGACGGAGCGAGCTGGCCGACGACCGTGTCATCCCGGTCTCGTGGTCCGAGGCGCCATCGCCGTCGCGACCGACGTTCGGCCCGACTCGCCCGGCCTCATCGCTGCAGCTCCAGCACGTTCAAGAGGTGTATCAGCTCCTGGCGCTGCGCAAGCCGAAGATCGCGCGTGCCTTCGATCTTTCCGGCATCAGCACGCAGCGCGGGGTGGCGCAGTTCATGCGGACGGCACTGGCGGCCCTTCATGCCGAGCTGGACGACCACGATTCTTAGGCGACCGGCCCATCTCTCGCTGGCCCTGCTGGTCTGGGCGCTCGTCGCCCTCGCCCTGCCGGGCGTGGCTCAGGCCCAGATGACCGAGGAGGCAACGCCCGACTCGCTCGGTTTCTCGATCTGCTCGAAACCGTCCGTGCCGCAGACCGTCAATCCGGTCCGCGACGTCCTGACGGGGTACCGGGACCTGAGCTTCGACTTCTGTCGCGTGAAGGAGGACTACCAGGACGGCGGCTTGCAAGGCATGCTCGAGCGACAGTTCGGGACGGTTCAGGATGCGTTCGTCGACCTCTTCGTCGGCCCCGGTCTGCATCCCACGATCGGCTTGATCGTGCCCGAGAGCGGAGTCGCGTTCGGCGCCGCGCTGAACAACGAGTGGCACATCAGTGAGTCGCCGCACACGCGGTTCACGACCAGCGTCGAGGCGCGCGGCTCGACGAGCGGATTCTGGGGGGCCGGTGCGGTGTCTCACATGCAGTTCGACTGGTACCGTACCTACGACACCGGCTCGTATCGCATGCCGCAGCTCACGGTGGCCGTCCGGCACCTGGATCTACCCGAGATGCCGTTCTTCGGCCTGGGGAACAATAGCTCGGTCCACGACCGGTCGTTGTTCGAGATGACGGAGACCGAGGTGCCGGTGCTGCTGGACTTTCCCATCGCCTACGGGCTGACGTTGTCGGCGCAGGCGAACGCCCTCCTGGCGGCGTCCGATCCGTCCCAGACCTTCACCAACCGATTCTCCCAGGCGACGGCGCCGGGCATCCGGGCGAGCACGGTACACATCGTCCCGGGAGTCGCCCTGACCTATCGCTCACCCGACGTGCTGTACGGCTTCTACGGTGATGGCCGCGTGAGCTACGAGGCCTACCAGGCGGTCGACGGCGGCTCGTTCTCGTTCGATCGAGTCCAGGCGCGTGCCGCGCTGAACTACGGCATCGAGGATCTGCCGTTCTCTCAGGGGACGTTCCCGTACCTGCGCAGTATCCTCGGCTCGAGCCGTTTCACGATTGACGCGAACCTGGTCATCAGCGACGCGCACTCAGGCAACGCGGTTCCGTTCTATCTGCAGCCGACACTGGGCGGCGGCGACATCAACAACGAAAACTGGCTGAGGGCCTTCACGAACTACCGGTTCCGGGCGCCCAACACCGTCGTCTACGGCGTGAGCTACGAACGGCGCCTGATCGATCCGTTCGGCTTCTCGGTCTTCGCGGAGTGGGGAAAGGTCGGGCAGGAGGTCGACGACCTGGATTTCCACGGAATGAAGCAGAGCATCGGCGTCGGCCTCACGATGCGACTGGGCGGCAAAGCCGTCGTCGAATTCACGTTCGCGTGGGGCGGCGGCGAAGGCACCCATGCGTACGCGACCGGCAATACGAACAACGCGATCGGATTCGGTACGCGCGCGGCCGGGACCGTCGGTCTTCGCGGGGTGTTTTAGGCCGGGTTCGCCGGGGGTACGATGATCACGAGGCGGTGGCGGCCTCGGCGTCGCGATGGGTTCCGCAAGACGGTTCGGCGTGCTGAGCGTGGTCGTGTTCGCTCTCTGGGCGGCGGCGCCCACCGGGGTCGCCGCGTTCGATCCCGAAGAGACCTACCACAAGGGCGCCCTGCTCCTGTCGGTGGAAGGCGGCGGCGGCGCCGAGAACAGCTGGGAGCCCCAGAACAGCCACATCGAGTTCTGGAACGCCGGGCTTCGCTTCTCGCTGATTCCGTTCGGGACGACCGGCGCGAGCGTGCTGCACGGCGTGCTGTACGGCGCCCTTGAAGTCGGCCTCGAGCCGCTGATGCAGCAATACACGCGTCCGTCCGACGCGCAGTGGGCCGGGTTGGCCCTGGTCGGCCGCTATCACCTCCTGGGCCTCGGGCGCTTCGTTCCGTGGATCGAGGCCCTGGGCGCCGCCGGCGGCACTGGCCTCAAGGTCCCCGAGATCCGCTCGAGCTTCGCGTTCCTGCTCGACAGTGGCGTGGGCGCCTCGTACTTCGTGACCGACCGGATGTCTCTGTACGTCGGCTACCGCCTGCAGCACATCTCCAACGGCAACACGGCGTATCCGAACCTCGGATTCGAGTCGCATGCCGGAGTCATCGGTGCGACCTTCTTTCTGAAGTAACGGCTCGCGCCCGGCCGCCGTCAGCCGGCCGAGCCGACCGCCTCGGCGATGCGCCGCACCTCGATCTCGGTCAGCTCCGGATAGAGTGGGAGCGACAGCACCTCGGCGCACGCCCGCTCCGCCTCGGGAAAGCTGCCTTCGCCGTAGCCGAGCGCCGTGTACGCGGGCTGAAGGTGCACGGGCGTCGGGTAGTGCACGAGGGTGCCGATGCCGCGCTGCTGGAGGTGCTGCCGGAGCGCGTCGCGCGGGCGAAGTCCCGGCCGCCGGGGTATCCTGTCGCGGTCACGCGAGGAGAAAAGGCTCTGGCAGACCCCACCGCATCGCGCGCTCCGTCCGGTCGGGCGTACCTGGCTCTGGCCGCGGCGGGTTTCAGGCGGTACGCGACCTATCGTCAGGCGACCTTGGCGGCCGTCGTCACCAACTCGGTGTTCGGCTTCCTGCGCTTCGCGGTGATGCTGGCCGTCCTCGATGCCGGTGCCCGCACGGTGGTCGGGTACGACGAGCCGCAGCTCGCCACATTCGTGTGGGCGGGGCAGGGACTGATCGGCGTGGTCCTGCTGTGGGCCCCGACGGATCTCGCCGATCGGATCCGCAGTGGCGACGTGGTCACCGATCTGCTCCGCCCGATCGACCCGGTCTGGCAACAGCTCGCCGCCGACCTTGGCCGGGCCGGGTACGCCGCCTGCACGCGCTTCGTGGTTCCGCTAGTGACGGGCGCCCTGGTCTTCCACCTCTACGCGCCGAAGCGAGTGATCACGTACGCGTTGTTCGCATGCTCGGCGCTGCTGGCCACCATCGTCTGCTTCGGCTGTCGCTACCTCGTGAACGCCGCCGCCTACTGGCTGCTCGACGCGCGCGGGCCGTACACGCTCTGGACACTGGCGTCCGGACTGCTGGGCGGCCTCTACTTCCCCGTGTGGTTCTTCCCCGACGCGATGGCCGTGGGCCTCATGGTCGGGACGCCGTTCCCGTCGGTCATCCAGATTCCGCTCGACGTGCTCGTCGAGCGTGGCTCGGTCGGGCGGCAGCTCACGCTGCTGGGTCTGCAGGCCGGATGGGTCGTGGCGATCCTCGCGCTCTGCCGCTGGATGCAGGCGTGTGGCGAGCGCAAGCTGGTGATCCAGGGTGGCTGACAGAGCGTGGACGGCCTACCGCCAACTGGTGGGAGCCCAGGTGCGGAGCCAGACCCAGTACCGTGCCTCGTTCCTGGCAGACGTGCTCGGCAGCGTGCTGTTCGGAGTCATCGACCTTGCCGGCGTCGTCGTGGTCTTCCGGGTCACCCCGACCCTGGGCGGCTTCGGGTTCCCCGAGGTCTTCCTGATGACCGCGCTGGCCGGCTGCGCGTTCGCGATGGGCGATCTGGCGATCGGCAACGTCGAGCGCCTGCGCCAGTACGTGCGCAGCGGCCTGTTCGACGCGCTCCTGGTACGCCCGCTGAGTTCTCTGACCCAGCTGGCGGCGATGGACGTCGCGGCGCGGCGAGTCGGGCGGGTGGCGTTCGGCGTCGCCATAGTCGTCGTGGCAGCCGTTCATGCCCAGGTTCCGCTGACCGCGCCGCGCCTCACGCTGCTGATAGTCGCGCCGGTGGCTGGCGCCCTGATCTTCGGGGCGATCTTCGTGGCCACGGCCACCGTCGCGTTCTGGTGGATCGAGTCCGGCGAGATCGCCAACGGGTTGACGTACGGCGGTCTCAGCTTCACCCAGTATCCGATCACGATCTACGGCACGTTGTTCCGCCGGCTGTTCGCCTACGCCGTCGGATTCGCGTTCGTCGCGTACTATCCGGCGCTGGCGCTGCTCGATCGCGCCGATCCGCTCGGCGCTCCGGCAATGCTCGGCTACTTCTCGCCGGTCGTCGCCGTCGCGGCGGTCGCCGCCGCCGGGCTGATGTGGCGGACCGGTGTGCGGCATTACCGGAGTACCGGGTCGTGAAATCCCATCGGAGCCCGACCGCGTGAGCGTCATCGAGACGCACGGGCTCCGCAAGGAGTTCACCGTCCGCGTGAAGGCCGGCTGGCTGAGGTGCCGCACGAGGGTCGTAGCCGCCGTGGATGGGATCGATCTCACGGTGGAGCGCGGCGAGATGGTGGGTTACATCGGCCCGAACGGCGCCGGCAAGTCCACGACCCTGAAGATGCTCACGGGAGTGCTCTACCCGTCGGCGGGGACGGTGAGGGTCTGTGGCCTCGAGCCCGTGCGGCAGCGCACGCGGCTGGCCCGGCGCATCGGTGTCGTGTTCGGCCAGCGCTCGCAGCTCTGGTGGGATCTCCCGCTGCACGAGTCGTTCACGCTGTTGCGGCACGTCTACGCGGTGTCCGCCGGCGACCACGCCGAGCGGCTGGCCCGTTGCCGGCGGCTGCTGGACCTGGACGCCTTCCTGGATGTGCCGGTCAGGCAGCTCTCGCTGGGCCAGCGCATGCGAGGCGAGCTGACGGCGGCCCTGCTGCACGGACCAGAGGTGCTGTTCCTCGACGAGCCGACCATCGGCCTCGACGTCGTGAGCAAGCAGGCCGTACGCGCCTTCCTCGCGACGCTCGGCGCGACCGGCGACACCACCATGGTGCTGACGACGCACGACCTCGCCGACATCGAGCGGCTGTGCCGTCGTCTGGTCGTGATCGATCAGGGCCGCCTCGTGCACGACGGCTCGCTGGACGATCTCCACGCCAGGTATGGCTCACGCCGCCGGCTGGTCGTGGACCTCGACGAGCCGCTGAAGACGGAGCTGGCGCTGCCCGGGGTCACGGTGGAATCGAGCCAGGCCGACGGCCGGCGGATCACCTACGCGCTCGACGGCACCACCACCGCCGGCGATCTGGTGAGGCGGCTCGCCGA
>JACXTT010004432.1_pt1 | contig 20876 bp, 37 predicted proteins | sample 9270951 | NCBI WGS metagenome assembly JACXTT01 (sample SAMN15532306, study PRJNA645909) | rock metagenome | isolation source: weathered quartz diorite | place: Puerto Rico | collected 2017-06-21
CGCGCCAAGCCGATGGTGGTGTATTCACCAGCCAGCGTGGTGTCAGTCGCATTTCCGGACTGCACCGTGCTGGAAAGTGCCATCCACCAGTGCGGCGCTTGTCCGGGGCAGATGCCGTAGTTCGCAGTGGTCTGCGGCGGCGTCACGGCAGACGATCCTGGGACGCCGAGTGCCCACCACCCATCCACTGTGATCACAGTGGCAGTGTTGGAGAGACAGACACCGAATCCGAGCAAGCCCGCAGATGTAGCGAAGACAACGATGTGACCGGCCCACTGGTTCGTGGCCCACGCCTGCCCAGTATCGGTCACCGTTGTCGAAGTACCATTGCTGGTTGGGTGTTGTGAAGCATTGGCTCCAAACGAACGGTAGTCGCCCATCGCGCCTGCTTGCCAGTCAATGCCGGCGTTCGTGCGCAAGTTGCTGACGGGTGGACGGACGAAGCCGATACGCCCGGAGTCGTCACGAATCTTGAGACCGAACATCGTGGGTACGCGAGACTGCCGACGCATGCCGCGAACCGCGCGATGCGGGCTGAATACGGTTTTGATCTTGGCCGCGATATTGAATGCGCGCATGATTATTCTCCCAGCTCGAAGTAGAAGTTCAGATATTTCTCAAGATCAGGCATGCCCGGCACGCGGATCGCGAGCCACTTGTCCTGCGGGCTACAGTGCTCCATCGCGCCATCGCGAATATGCTCAGCCACGATGCGGTTGAAACTGTTGTGGGTGATGCGTTTGAATTGAACACCTGCGGCTTCGTGATGTTCTTCAAGAGCCTGCGCTACAGCGCGATCATCCTGCGTGTCCTTGATCCCATTGGCCCGAATACACACGAACGTCGTCGTCTTGTGCTCCCTCAAAACCATTTTTGTTTTTGCACCATCGCCTGATTCGATTAATGGCTCTTTCGCTCCAAGCGCACTCGCCATTCTGTCTACGATGCTCGGCTTCTCGAAGAAGTAATGATGAGAAACGTCAATCTCGACGTTGAACGGTCCGTGCTCTGGATTGCTGCGGATCGCTTCGAGTTCTTCTTTCGTAAATTGGTGGCTCATGGCTTAGGCTCGGATGATCGGACGGGCGGCTGGCTTGAAATCCAGCTCGGTTGCGCTCAGCGCAGTGCCAACGGACTGCAAGATGTGTCCGCTGGTGGTGACTGGGGTTGCCGTGATGCTGCCGGGCGTGGTGTCGGACAAGAAATATTCGGTGCCTGCAGTCAGGCCTGACAGGCCGGAGATGACGCCGATGAAATTCACCGTTGCAGTCGCGCCACTGGTAACAGCACCGCTGACAAAGCCGATCGCACGCTTGGCGTATGAACTGGCATCACCGTTGCGCGCGTTGCGCGTGCCGGCATTGTTGTAGATGTTGACGATGGCGCCCGCGGCGACTGACTCGCTGAACAGCACACTGGTGCTGTCTGTGTTCGGAAGCATCGAGGGATCAATCGTTCCACCTGAGCCCAGCGCGACAACCTTGCCCGCATCGGCGGATCCCGCGCTGGTTTGATTGGCAGCGAGTTCTGCGAGATCGCCGTTGACGTCAACTGAAAGATATTTATTGCCTGACATAAATCACCCTTACGTTAGAAAAATCGGCTCTTGCACGTTGAGCACGATTTCAATGGCCGAAGTCGCGGCCCCGATACGAATGCGTGCGCCGGACATCGGGCGCGTCTGCGTGAGTGCGCCATTGGGCGCGACAAAAACCGATAAGCCAGGCGTCCATGACCAACCTGAAAATGTGATCTGTCCGGTACATTGGATGTCCACGGGCTCACCAGCATTGGCAGCGTTGAGCGAGATTCCAGCGACGTTGCGAGCAAGATTCCGATTGCTGGGATCTGTCAGAACCACCAGGCCATTGGCATCAAGCGACACTGCGCGATGACCGTTGATGACCATTGCGGCGGTTTCGGTCTGAATGCTGCTGGCATCTTTACCCGCCGGTCCTTGCGCGCCTGCAGCGATGACTTCGACGCGCTCCTGGTCAATCACCAGAACCTGAGACTGCGGCGCATCGAGCATCACGAATTCGATTTGATCGTGCGCGACAATCTGAGCATCGGATGTCGCCGGCCGATCGCGCGGCCCGTCTTGCTCCACGAAAACGAAGTCGTGTTCGACCTGCACCAAGAACGGATCGTTGGCTGTTTCGAGAACCAGTAGGCCGGGGTCAGACACGGGTAACGTCCGGGCTGACCTTGACGGCGCCTTCTGCCAAACGAGTTACGGCGCCAGCGGAATCCACCAACTCCAGGCTGTACACGCCACTGGTGATGGCCAGCGCCGTGGTCTGCGCTGAAGTAATCAGCAGCGTGATGGTCTTGAGGGTGTTGTCGAGAACGATGCCGCCGTTTTCGGTGGTCAATGAAAGTGCAGGATCAACGTCATCAATAGACTCGCGGATCTGCGCGCGAGCGGTAAATCCGGTCAGATCGACCGGCAACTGGTAGATAACGGTGCCGCTGACCTTGTAAGCCGCGAAATCGAGTGCGTTGACCTCGTTCAGTTCCAGCGTGTCGGAACTTGGAGTGACAGCACGGTAAGACGGGCCCAGCACACGATCTTCGAGCCACTGCGGCCGATTGATCTGGATCATGCCCTGCACCGACTCGACCCAGAACGGCCATCCGGCTGGCAAACCATGCCCAACAACTGTTAGGACGCATGGAGCAGCTTTGGTGGCGCCGGTGATGGGTTTGTAGACGCGGACAGGCTGGCCCCAGCGGAACACTTTGGAGAAAGTGGCCCCTGCTGAGATGTGCAGTGGAGCGCAAGAAATCACGCTCATTGAGATTGACCGCGCGGCATAAGCACTTCCATCAGAAAGTGATGCCAGACTAGAGGCGGCAGAACGCCCTACTCCATAATTAACCGGTCACGCGATAGAACGATTTCACCCAGTCACGAATCGTCACCCAATGCACGTTGGTCTGGTGCCGGTGATTCAAGGCTTCCGCGATGTCCTTGTACGTGCATTTGCGTGAACGCATGCGGCGTGCCGTCTCGATCATCTCGAAGGGATACTTCGCCCAGCGGTTGCGGCCTTTGCGTTTGATCGTGGCCGGCAGACGGCGGCGCTCTTCCTTGAACTCGAATGCGATGGAAAGCTGTTCAGGAGGAATGTTTGTGGCTTTGACTGCCAGGCTGTTCAGCAGCGTCTTGGCGTTCAGGCAAAGCTCAACGGCACGCGGAGTCAGCACACCCCGATCTGCGGCTTCATTGAACTCGTCAATGACCTGCAGCAGATAGCGACGGTGTGACTCTTTCAGTTGCCGCATCCAGCCTCCTTAAAGAAAGGCGCCCTGTCGCGGGCGCCTTTGGGTTCAGCTTGTCGTACTATGTTGCCGCCGCCTGCTGCGTCGAAGCGAGTTGTTCGGCGTCGGATATATACGGCTTAATAACCGCAATCACAGTTTCGCCGTTCTTGTCAGAAAAACGGCTCATTTGGCTGATACTTTGAAGTTCTTTTCCTTCACTTTTCTGAGCCAAAGCATCGATGATTTCTTTAGCGTCTGAAAAACTGGATACCCCTTTAATCTCGACAATAAATTTACTCATTTTGACTCTCCTTCGTTTTGATCCCACGGGCCGCGTGGGTGCGGTTTTCTGTAATCCAGCCTGCCTCTCAACTTCAGCTCTCGCGGCCATCTGGACGGCGCCAAGATCAAACCTAAAGCGACCCCGTTTCATGACGAACCCCAGGTTAAGATTCACTGAGTCTCCTTTTTGGAGAATCCATGTTTCCTTACTGAGTGGATCTTTCCATTCAACTTTCTTCATGCGGTTAACCTATCTGTGCATTTTGTGTCGGCTGCGATTACGCGCCTTCCTCGCCATGCGCTTGCCATGCGCCACCGACCAGCCAATGCCAGAGCGATAGCGGTATTTCTTCCAGCCGCGGCCACCACCGCCAAGCCGATGGGCCTTTGTGATGCGTTCGGCGTTTTTGCTCGGCGAAGGAGCTTGCTGATTAACGCTCTCGCCGTTCAAGGCATTCATTCCCGCTTGAGCTGGAGCATTGATGGGTGCCATGCCAGCGAGAGCTGCGGCAAGCGCCCAACCAAGACCCATGCCGATATGACGTCGATTCATGTTGTCACCTGTTTTTCGAGTTGCCTGACCAACTCGCGGAAGTGGGTATCCAGCTCCATCAAATCAGGGATGGTGTAATGCTTGGCGAAGTGAGGACCGTTGAGCCAAGCAAACTTTTCTTGGCCGATTTTCAGCAGCAGGTTTGGGCGGTACTGAGCGAGATTTCCGCTCTCCCACTTGTTGCACTGGCTGCACTGCTTATGGATGTTCAGAGGCTCGAATCGAAGCTCCGGGTGCGCCTTGACGGTCTTGAAGTGCCCGGCATGCCATTGCATTGGCTGGCTGTCGCCGCAGCTGATACAAGGAAGATCCTTGTCGCGCAGGCGGATGTATCGGTTGCAGATCTCTTCGACTTTTTTCAGCCACCACTTGCGCGTGCCCTCACGCAATGCTTTTTTCTTCTCGCGTGTCTCTGCGCGCCACTGCTTCTGCTGTAGCAGCTTTCCGGCGATCACCAGGCAGTCCACGCACTTGGTTTGGAAGCTGGTCAGTTTGTCGAAATGCTTGCGGCAGGTAGGAACCCTGCACTTGTGCACTTTCGTCTTGCTGATGGCAGCCATGCTCATGGGCTTGGGAGCTCCATCTGCGGCGTCGGACGTTTCGTGTTGAAGTCCGAGCGAACGCGGCGCTGACCTGCTGGCTTCTCACGAACGATGGCGATGGCTTTCTCATATTTCACGCTGCAAGCCGGCCATTCCTGCATTGATACACCTAACATCATGCAGTCCAGAGCTTCTTCCAAAACGGCACGCTGTTTTTCGGTGATCTGCATGCCTATTCCTTCGGAAAATTCAAAATGACGCCACGCATGGAATAATCCTTCTGCATGTCCTCAAGGTATTTTTTGAGCTGCCTGACGGTCATCAGGCTGGTGACGTCAATAAATTCCATCGCCTTGATCTGCATTTCGTAGTCCAGCTTTCCGATGGAGTTTGCAAACCACTGATCAAATTCAGCGTCGTCAGCACGCAGGATCGGTACGCCAAAGCGCAGCTTGCATTCGCACTTCACGCCGAGCGGTGAGTCTTCGTTCAACTCGCGTGAAATCTGGGCGTACCAGACATGGCTGTGATTGTTTTGCTCAAGACTGCGATCAATACCGGTCTTCACCGCTAGTCGCAGATATTTGTGGGCTTCCCACTCTGTGCGTAACTTCACGCAGGCATCGGAGTACGTCCGCTCGCTGTTGATCGTGAGATTCATGCGGCGTCTCGATACTCACGAACGTGCCGATCAAAATCATCACGGCGCTTGTTTAGATCAAAACTGCTCATCTCGCCCAGTCGCGACCAGCCACCCATCAAACGCACGGCGTGCTGAACTCTGGCGTCTTGGCTGACGGTGCCATTGCCATTGCAGCGCCTGAATTCAGTCCAGAGCATTTCTGTGCCGGGATCGTTGCTCTGGGCTCTTGCGCCTATCGCCTGGCGCGGCCCTGCGTTTTGTTCCCGAGCAAGCCAGTTCGTGATGAATCTGGGAATGCCGCTCAATGTTTTGCGCTTCGTTGGATTCGCAAGCACCCAGCCTTTCATATTCCGAAGCTGCTGCTCAACGTCGATGGCTGGATAGAGCTTCTTCCAGTCTTCGATCATCTCCGCGGTGATCCCGTATTCCGCGCCGGTGTTGGTCTGGATTGTCATCACAGATTGAGGAAGTTCCACGCGGAACTGCTGCCCAGAGTCCGCGTGAGCGGGCTTTGGGCTAGAGTCTTTATTTTGGTTATTGGTTATTGGTTCTTGGTTATTGGTTGGTTGAACGCCCGTTGAACGGGCGCTTATCGTCCGTTGTTTATTCGTAACTGATTGATTTCTCTTTGCTGCTGATGCCTGCCCTGCATTGATTTGCTGCTGATGCTTCGCTTTGTACTTCGCGATCTCTGCATCACAACGCTCGTTATGCCACCGGTCATCAACCAGCGTAAAAAACTCGTTCAACACTCGTTCAACGTCCGTTGAACATTCGTTGGCAACGATCTTCCTGCAGATCAATTGGATGTCATTCGGCAAACCAGTTTCGGAGTCGTAGTACAGATCAATCAGGTCGCGGTAGATGCTCCTTTCGAGACGATTTAGATGCCGCGTGGCGCTGTTGAAGTCGCCGATGTGGAATTGGTAGTAATTCATCGCTCACCCGATCTCACGCAAATAGATCCCGAACGTGAGGCGACGTGAGCGATCGCCTCCAGGCTTGCAAACCTGTGTTCGGGGTTGAAAGTCATGCGCACCGGGTCCGGTATGTGACCCAATCGCGAATCGTTGATTCGCCAACCCAGATGCCGTGCTCGATAAACAAGCGCTCAGCGATACCGGCATAGGTCTTGCCTTCTACGTCGCGTAATTCCTTGGCGCGGCGCACCAGCTTCGCGTCGTGGGCCTTGCGCGTCATGCGGCTCTCTGCTCGTTGCCACGCAACTCGAAGAAGCCTTGACGGCCTGGGCGCAGCAGCAGGTAAAGGCGCGCGAGATCAGGCCAGCGATGGTCATTCAGCTTGAATGCGATCTCTTTCTCGCGCAGCGCGGTTTCATGGCGCAGGTATTCGCCGATCGTCCGCGCTGAGTAATGCCGGCGGCCGCTGGCCCAGATGCGGTCAGCTTCCTGAATAAAGCGGCGGAACACCTGTTCGTTTTCTTCGAGCCATGCAGGGAAATCCACGCGGAACTGAGCAGCGTTGGCCTGCACGATCGAGCGCACTGTTGGGTGCCCAGTCATGCAGCAACATCCGCAAACAATGGTGCGCCTGCATGAACGCGCTTGCGCGCGATCTCGCAGTATCCGCTTTCACGCTCGATGCCGATGAAGTTGAATCCTTCAATCACGGCAGCCTTCCCGGTGCTGCCGCTGCCCATGAATGGGTCTAGAACGATACCGTGGGGGGGGGTAACAAGCCTACAGAGATACCGCATCAGCTCGGTTGGTTTCACTGTTGGGTGATTGTTGGCGCGCATTATTTTGCGCATCGGATCTGTTTTACTAAACCCGCGTCCGCTGTTGTTTTTTATTCCAGCCTCTTTAAGTTCAAAACTTTCCAGCCCATCATCCCGGTCTAATTTGCTTGCCTTAGCGCAATAGAAGAACCTAGCGGCGCTGCCAGAATCGCCGAACCCAGTTACCGGGATGCCGCCTGCGTACTGGCCGAAAATATTGTTGTTATTCCCGGCCTTAATCCCGCACGGCTTACCGCTTTCTGTGTTAGGAAATTCATTAACAACTTCATTACTTCCATCATGGATGACATTCGCGGGCCAACGGCCAATGTCGCTTGGTTGCCAATCAGTCTCTCTCTGATTGAGTCGCCATCCTTCGGCTTGAGTCGGGTTTCCGAACGGTACCGGCTTGTCATCGCTTGCAATCCTGCATCCATCAATATTCAGCGCGCCGGTACCATGCTGCTGAACATTTTGGGCGACGGTATCAATCAGGGACTTTCGCGCGACGCAGATTGGTTCGTGGGCCGGCTTTAAGGCGGTACCCCAACCTTTGTGTTCCCCAGACAAGTTGTGAGATTTCGGGAAGCCGGAACCGTAGAGCCACATGATCTGGTCACGTATTTCAAAACCGGCATCCTCAATCGCACAGGTCATCCGGTGATACGTGCGCGAGCCACTGAACGCAAGCAAATGACCGCCTGGCTTAATGATCCGGAGCATCTCTTTCCAGAAGTCCACGCCGGGCACACCGTGATCCCAATGCTTGCCCATGAACCCAAGACCGTAGGGTGGATCTGTAACGATTGAATCAACCGAGGCATCGGGCATATCGCGCATCGCATCCAAACAATCGGCGTGGATAATGCGGACTGTCACGCAGCCACCGTCTTGTGCGACTGCACCATCGGAAGATAAGGCGGCGCGACCTTCGGCATCTGGCGCTCGCGGCGCTCGTTGATGTCTTGGAAAATCTCGATGATAGTTTCTGCTGGGATCAGCGCTTCCCTTGTCTGTGTGTTCTGACGCACAGACGTAGCTTGGTTAATTTCAGATACTGTGCGGGGTAACATTTTTTGCGATTCTTGGCCGCAAAAAATGGGTTGGCTAAACATGCCCTGCCCTCGCCATCAAGACGCGGTGTGCGCTGAGTTCGTTGCACTTCTGCAGGTAATGCTGTCTCGCGTCGGCTGCCTGCACTGAAGCATCTTCGAGAAGATTGGCCGCGACATCACACTTGAATTTCAGCCAGCGTTCTTTCAATTTTGCGAGCAGGTTTTTCATTCGTCCCCCTCGTTCAATATGTGTGGCGCGACGTCAGATACGCGCGCGTAGGCTCTACGCAGAAATTCCAACTCGCCGGGATCAATACATTGCTTCTCCACCGGCACCAGCTTTAGGCCGAGTTGCGCGAGAATTGAGCACATCGGCTCGACGTATTCTTTCTGGCGTGAAATCGTGGCCTCAGAAACACCAAGCGCCAGGGCTAAATTCTTCTGCGTACCCTCCGGTGAAAGGCGCTGCAAGACGATGGAGTTCATCTTGCGTGCCCTTTCATCGGCGGTTTGTTGTGATGTGCTCATGGACACACCAAAGCAGAATGAATTTGCTGCACAGGCCCGGCGCGGAGTGGTTCCGGTATTAGGGCAACCCTGCCCTGTGGCCTTTCAGACAGCGAGACACATGCCGCCGGGTCAATCTCCACGGCTGCTGTGCAGCAAAACTTGGAATAAAAGTAGCCGCACAGGGCTAGAACCTGTGCGGCAAGGTCAACGGCCGTGTTCAAGGGCCGCTGGGAGGAGACTGTGATGTGGCTGCCGGTCATGTCAGGCGGCCTTCTTCGGCGAGGGTCCGAAAATGTCGGGGCGAAGATCGTGGACAGTTACCTGCTCTTGAGTGGCACTCGAAATTCGTCTGGCCAACATCGCGCCGGGGCGTTTATGCCCAGTGGCAATCATGTAGATCGTCCCAGAGCTGCACTTAGCTTTTTTTGCGATGCTGGTTAACACCGGACAAAGCAAAGTGGACGTTCCACCGTTCTTTTTTGCGAAGTCAGACAGATTCATAACCGAAACGGTAATAGATCAGGAAAGCCCTGTCAATACCGTTTCGGTCATTTACCGATTAGGTGATGTCATCCACGATACCGATATGGATGCGACTCAATTCAGAACCGAACACATCCGTATCTATGTAAAAAAAGCGGGCGGCCCCACCGATTTTTCAAATAGTTATGGCAGTGGAAGATGGAGCCAGGCTCAAGTCAGCTCATGGATCAGTGAAGATTCGCCAAAGCCTATAGGCCGAAAATTGGCGCGCGACCTGGAAAAAGAACTCGGGCTTCCTTTCGGAATGTTCGATTTGCCCTTGGATACAACCGTTGGTGACTTGGTAAGGTCAGCCGAATCATCTATCAAAGAAACTCCACCTGCATACCATGCGATACCGACTAAAGCACAATCGGTTGGTGAAAAACCATACTTGATTCCACAGTACGATGTGACCGGATCAATGGGTCATGGAAATGAACTGCAAGAACATCTTGACGTAGTACAAAGCGTTCAAGTTTTTTTACCTGATTTGCGTAAACAAATCAGCAAGCCAATCACTTCACCATCAAAGCTCGCCATCCTCACTGGGTACGGAACCTCGATGGCGCCAACAATCAACGATGGCGATCCACTTCTGGTCGATACTGGTGTGACAGATGTAGATCGTGAAGGCGTTTACGTTCTTGAGAAAGACAAGCAGCTTTTTATTAAGCGCATGCAGCGGAGGATCATGGATGGTTCTCTGGTGATGTCCTCAGATAATCGTGAAGAACACCCAGAAACAGAGCTCATCCCAAGAGAAGCAATAGGGCGAGATTTCTTCTTACGTGGCCGCGTCTTGTTGGCGTGGAATGCAAGGAAGTTATGACTTTACGTATGCGGTTGGTTAGTAGCTTGGAGGATTGAATGAATAATAAGCCAGTGCATATATTGATAGGATTTGGTCTTGGCTTTTTTCTATGTCTAATTTTTCTGTGGAATCCGACTAACAATTCTCTTGACCGATGTATTCATGGAAGCGCGAGTGAAGTCACATGGATTAAAGAAAATATTTTGAATGCTTCGCAACTTGAATCACTTCAAAACTTTGAGGATCAAGCACAATGAAAATTTTCATCCGAACAGCTTTTATATTCTTCAGCGCTATTTTATTCAGCACTGAATCTAATGCAGATCAGTCATTAAGTTTGCCGAATGGCGGTCACTGCTGGGTTAATGATGCTGGCGTCGCATATGGTTGCGATGGCGGCGGCCAATCCGATAACGGAGCTGGAGCTGCTGCGATTCAGGAAGCAAAAGTTTCACAAGCTAAGGCCAAAGAACTCGATAAATGCTTGCGCAAAGCTGACTGGCCTGGCCAGCCTAGCCGCAGTGAGTGTCAGAGCATGTACGGCGCCCAATAGCCAAAGGTAAATGGAAGACTTTATTGCTGATGGAATTCTTTGAGCGGATCAAAATACCCAGGAGATAGATATCGCTCAATCATTGCGATCGGCAAGTTGAAATGCTTGGCAATTGCGATTACATCTGGCAAAGCCTCTTCAGATTTTATTTTGATACGTTCAGCGTATGGGAAAAGAAATTCCATAGCTGCCAATTCCGCAAGAAACTCGCTAGTGGCCGCTTTGCCTGGGGCTCCATCGAACGGGATAAACGTATCAACGACCTCTTCCAAATGTTCATAGAGATTGACGGTTCTGCAATCCTCTGAATCTGGATCATCGAGAATTACATGGAACAATTCCTTACACGCAGCAAAGTCTCGCCACAGTGTTTCTTGAGGCTCCAAAACATATACGTTATAGCCATCAGCAACAGCTTCATAATATGCACGAACTGATCTAGCCGTTGCGCTTACGCCATAGATTTGGACTTTCTTTTTAATGTACTGGCGACAAATATATAGCAAGCTGTCAGGGGTCTTTTGGCCACTGAAAGGTGCCGGCAACTCAGCATAAAATTCCGCCACATGCCTGGCATGGGTCAGCGCTCGATGTATTAATGTCCCATCAACTTGCATTTCTACAAACCCCACGAAATAAAAAAAGGGCCCATGAGGCCCTTTTTCAATAATACTACTTTTGATCAGCCAGCACTAAGTTCAGAGAATGATTGAATTTCACGGACGCGACCACTCTCGACCGCGTCGAGAACATCGGCCACGTCATTGGCTAGCCCTGTTTTAGACATCTCAGAACCTAGCGTAAAATAGAACTTTACATCTTTGACTCCACGCGCAACGAGCTTCGCTTGGAGTGCGTCCAACCGTTCCTTAGCGCTCATAGATACCTCCATCACCCTCTTCTCCTGTTAGCGATACATACTGCACCGCTGTTGCTACGACAACATTACTATCAAAAGTTCCAAATAACAGTCACAAATAAATACTTGTCAGGCGTGCAAAAAGCGCCCAAGGCAACGCCAAGGACGTATTCACTTTGTTTTTGTGACTCCCCCAAATTCGCGTGTTCAGATCAGCGCTCCACCTGGGAACTCTCGATACCGACACAACTTTCTAGCCAGCTCAACCAGTAAATTTACTGGTTTACGTGGAGGATTCTGACTGATATCGCCCATATTGACAAGAGCGCAAGTCAGTATTCCTAGACCTTTTCGCATGCGAAATCACCGCTCGGAATGATGTAAGAAACACACAATACTGGCAGCCATTTTCAGCGTCTGTGCCCCTGCGCACATGCTGATTTCGCGCCCCCAGCCTGCCGAGAGCGGTTTTTTTGTTAGGCGCTTCTAACTCGTTGAATCATTGAAAATCATTTATTACCGTTTTGGTATTGACACACATAACCGTTTCGGTAATACTTCTTCCATCGCCTCACCAGAGGCCACGCAGGGAGAAGCACCAGATGACGAGCGAAACCGCAGTGGAATCCACCGAAGAGCGCGAAGCCTTCGAGACGGTTCCGGCCTTTCTCAAGGCTGATCACAAACCTCAGCCGATCAAGCCAGACATGCCGACTTATGGTGATCTGGTCGCACTCATCAAGCGCGGCAAATTCGCACCCGGGCGTGACTCCGAAATGGTCGCTGACCTTCTGTTGGCGGAGTAGGCCATGAGTTATTCCCACTATTTCGGCATACACAAGCAACCAAAATTCGCATTCGATTTTGATGAGTGCGTTGATGCTGTCTCGCCTACGCGCTACCTGCGAGTCATGAACGGCCCATTCGACAGCCGGGAAGAAGCTGAACGCGCTCACGTCAATGCTTATGGATTCTTGCGCAATCGCGGAAAGATTTATCCGATTGACGAAGCCAAAGCCTACAAGCGCATCACCAAAGATCGCGCCGCCATCGCCGAAGCGGAGACTATCCAATGAACGCCATGCTTGAAAACGGAATGGTGGTTGGCGCCGCGGCGGATTACGAATCCCGCTTTATCCCGGAGGCGGATCTCCAAGCCGAAATTGATGCGCAGTTCGATGGTATCGGTGACACGCATCAAACTCTGATTGATCTGCTCGAAGACGATGTTGTGCGCGCGTTTCTGGCAACACTCGTCAATCCCAACAGTAGTGAAAAGGATGCGGGCCGCGCAGCCCGCCAGTTGCGCTCGCGCGCTGGCGAGATCGTGCGCCGGAATGCGGAGGGCAAGTTCTGATGAACACCATCGCCGTGTCCCTGCCCCTGCAGGTTTCGATGACAGAGTTTCGTCTGGCCATCGAATCACTGTGCAGCCAGAAGGGCGGTGCACTCATCTCGACGCCGGCCATTTCCACGAAGGACGGCGGCCGCATCGCACATCTGACCTATGCAGCCAAACAGCGCTGCGCCCGTCCCACTGATGGTTATAAATAAGAGGATAAATGTTTTTATGATTAATAAATTAAAACAGTATATGCGCCAGCGCCGCCACTACCGGATGGCCGTGGCCAACACCGTGAAGCTGCCTGTGCGCAGTCAGTCCGGCTGCTGGCTTTTCGTTGATCCCGCCATTCCCAACACCACCGTTGACCGCCTGCGTTCTGTCGGCGGCGCGTAACCCATCACTCACTGAGAAATCCCGTGCCCAAATCAGCTCTCAAGAAAAAAACCGTCATCCCTACCGTGCGGCTCGCGCCCGATTGCATCCAAGAACTCGCCAAAGCGATTCATGGTCATCCCAAAGTTGTCAGCATCGCCACAGCGATCAAGCCAACCGCCGGTGCCCGCTTCACCAAGCTCGATGCCAGCGGTACAGGTCTGCCAGCCAGCGCCGAGAAATTCGACGCCATCCATGACGCCAAGACCGGCTTGATCTGGTCCGCCAAGGTCATCAAGGCCAGCAGCTGGGCCGATGCCAAGGCGAAGGCTGCAGAGGTCCAGATCGTCGGCGCCAAAGGTCGCTTGCCAGAGATCGAGGAACTGGAATCCATCCGCGATCGCACGGTGTTCAAGCCAGCTGCTGATCACCAGTTCTTCAAGTTCCTCGATCTGAGCGACTGGTATTGGTCGAACACACCGCTGGCGTCCGCCCCTTCGTCGGGTGCGTGGGGCGTCCTTTTCTACGGCGGCTATTCCGGCTGGTGCAACCGGTACGGCGTCGGTCTTGTTCTCGCGTGCCGCTCCGCCAGTCAGTAATTCGGCCTTTGGCGTTTTTTGCCTGAAGTCATAACGCCACATTTCATCAAATCATTAAGAGGCACTCAATGGAAGCATTAGTTAAAACCGAATCGAAGGTGACGCCAATTGTTCAGGCTCAGCCTTCCGCGATGCTGGAGATGATCCAGCGTTTTCTCACCGATCCAGCAGTCTCAGCAGACAAGCTGGAGAAGCTGATGGACCTTCAAGATCGCGTTGAAGCCAAGAATGCGGAACAACAGTTCAATGTTGCCCTGGGGATTGCTCAATCCGAGATCGAGAACGTCCGTACCAACAAGGCCAACAGTCAGACACGCAGCCGCTACGCTGATTTCGCTGCACTCGATGCAGTTGCGCGGCCAGTCTACACGCAGCATGGATTTTCACTGTCGTTCAACACTGCCGTGGCTCAGCAGGAAAACCACATCAAGATTATCTGTCTTGTATCGCATAGCTCTGGTCACACGCGCCCATATGAAATGGAAATCCCTGCTGATGGTAAGGGAGCCAAGGGTAATGACGTGATGACGAAGACGCACGCCGCTGGAAGCGGCGTGAGTTATGGCCGCAGGTATCTGCTCCAGATGATCTTCAACATCGTGATCAGCGATGACGTTGAAGACGACGACGGCAACAAGGCTGGGGAAAAACCTCTGATCAAGCCGCCGCCGGCCAAGATGTCAGAACAACATCTGGCCGCACTGAACAAGCTGTCCAGCGAAGCCAATGTCCTGCCATTGACGATCTGCAAGTCATACAAGGGCACGCATCTAGCCGAGCTTCCGGATTCACTTTACGAGGAGATCGTGACACGACTGAACAACACGATCTCGAACCGCCAGAAGCGCGCCGAAGCGAAGCGAAAGAAGGAGGAACAGGCCAATGGCTAACGATTTCTTACTGGTCAGCACCAGCAGGCCTGCAGATGAAACCCGCACTCCTGCGCTGTACCAGCTTACCGCCGAATACATCGCGATCCAGCAGAAGTTGGAGGAGGAAGGTCTCGATCCACAGGTAATTGCCGACACACTCGAAGGCCTGGCATTCCCTCTGGAACAAAAGGCCGTGGCCTGCGCCCATGTTTTCTGGAATCTGGACATGCAAGCCCTGGCAATGGGTGTCGCAATCGAGCGTATGCAACAACGTCTACAAAGTGTCGAAAAAAAGAGTGCGGCGATTCATGAATACATCCGCACGAACATGATCCACGCTGGCATAGACAAGATCGAAACACCGGAAGTGAAGTTGCAGTTGAAGAAATTGCCTGCATCCGTGGAAATCTTCGATGAAGACATGCTGCCAGCAATCTATTTCACGCTGCCGGAACCCCCAGAACCGAGGCCAGACAAAAAACAGATCGCCGACGACTTGAAGGCTGGAACCGATGTGCCTGGCGCGCGATTGTCTCGCGAAGATTTCCGATTGGAGATCAAGTAATGGCCCGCGGAGTCAATAAAGTGATTCTAGTTGGCAACGTAGGCAAAGACCCGGAGACGCGCTATCTGCCATCAGGCGGAGCCGTGACCAACCTCAGCATCGCCACTTCGGAAAGTTGGACCGACAAGGAAACCAACGAGAAGAAGGAGCGCACGGAATGGCACAACGTCGTGTTCTTCAAAAAGCTGGCGGAGATCGTTAGCCAGTACGTGAAGAAGGGCTCACAGCTCTACGTCGAAGGCCAACTTCGGACGCGCAAGTGGGAGAAAGAAGGCCAGACCCACTATTCCACTGAAGTCGTCGCGCACGATATGCAGATGCTCGGCGGAATGCCGCGTGATGGACAGCAACAGCGTCCGGCAACGAATGCCAATTCTCAGAAGCCAGCGCAAGCAGCAGCCACTCGCAATGATTTTGAAGACGACGATATTCCGTTTTAGACCAACCCATTCAACAAGGAGAATCAAATGCAACGTTTCGTAAAACTCGACGCACAGGATCAGCCGCTTCCCGACGACGCTCCGTTCGAGCAGGTCGGCGGCATCTTGGTCAAAGCCGCCAACATCATCGTGGCACCATTCGAATTGACCAAAGGCAAGGGCGCGACGTATGCCGAGGCCATCAAGCTCGCCGAGGGCTGCGCGCATCAGGACAAAGTGCATCGCGCCTTGGAAGTCGAGGAACTTTTCCTGATTCCGGATCGCAGCAAGTACCGCCCCGCTGTGGATCAGAACTTCTTTCCGTTCATCAATGGCGGCTGGTTCTGGAGCGCTACGAAAGATGCGTCCGACCCTTCGTCGGATGCGTGGCTCGTCGGTTTCGGCAGCGGCGATTCCGACTGGGGCTACCAGCTCAACGGCGGTCTTGTTCTCGCGTGCCGCTCCGCCAGTCAGTCCTAGGCTTTTGGAGTTTTTGATTTCATGAAACAGCCCAATGTGTCTTGTCTCGTTCTATCGCGTCGCCTGATGCGCGAAGTGCAGATCGTGGCCGACCGCATTCCACACAAGCACAAGTATTCGTATGGCACGGAACTCCGCAGCCTGACGATGAAAGTGTGGACGCTTCTGAACTTGGCATGGCAAAGCAAGACACAGCGGGCTGTTTATTTGGAACAAGCCTCCAATGCGATGGATGAACTCAAGCAGTCTCTACAGCTGGGTGTAGACATCAAGGCTTACAGCGTCAAGAAGTATTCCGAGTTGTGGCGTCTCGCCGAGGATCTGGGAAACCAGATCGGCGGATGGAAGAAAAATTACCCAATAGGCCAGAATCCAGTTCAGCAGCTCATCGCTCTGCTGGAGCGTGCCTCGATACTGAGTACCCCAGCCGCCTCTTCGGAGGCCACACGATGACGACGCCGTGCTACCCACAGGGATGCGCTGCAGGGTCGAAAGTGCCGGGGTTAGCGTCCGACCCTTCGTCGAATGCGTGGAACGTCAATTTCAACAACGGCAATTCCAACTGGAACAACCAGAACAACGACGGTCTTGTTCTCGCGTGCCGCTCCGCCAGTGAGTGTCAGGGTGATGTAACCATCGAGCAGCTTCACAAGGCGTGGCAGGAAGCGCGCCGGCAGAAGAGCAGCCACAACCAGATGATGTGGGAAGCCGACTGGATGGGAGGCCTGATCAAGCTGCAGGATCAACTCCGTTCTGGCCGCTGGCTTCCATCGGCATCGAACTGTTTTATTTCAACGAAGCCCAAGGCGCGCGAAATCCACGCACCTGACTTCGCGGATCGCGTCATGCACCACTGGCTGGTCCCGCAGCTGGAAGCGGTCTACGAGCCCAGCTTCATCTTCGACAGCTACGCCAACCGCACCGGCAAGGGCACGCACCAAGCCGCCGAACGCCTGAAGCAGCACATGCGCCAGGTCAGCAGCGGTCAAGGCGGCGGTTACTACCTGCAACTCGACATCCACAATTTCTTCAACAGCATTCATCGTCCAACGCTGTGGAAACTGCTGAAGAAGAAGATGGCGGGCAAGGTGCCCAAGATCGCACAGCAGGCTGCGCACGCGCTGCTGCGGCGCCATCCGCTGGCGCAGGGCGTCACCTACTGCGCAAAGGATTCCGAGCGCGAACAGGTGCCACCGCACAAGCGTCTGGAAAATGCGGCACTGGGCTGCGGCCTGCCGATCGGCAATCTCAGCAGCCAGTTCTTCGCCAACGTCTACCTCAACGAACTGGACCAGTTCATCAAGCATGAATTGAAGGTGAAACGCTACGTCCGCTACGTGGATGACTTCGTGCTCGTTCACAAGGACCGCGCTCAGCTGCAGGAATGGCAGGCCAAGATCGAAGTGTTCCTGCATGACCGTCTTAGGTTGAAGCTGAAGCCGGACATAAAGCTGAACCGACTCAATGATGGCTGCGACTTCCTCGGCTATGTCCTGTATCCCACGCATACCCGCGTCCGCCGCCGCGTCATCCAGCACTACCGCGAAAAGCTGTGGATGTGGGAACGCCAGCATGTTCGCGCCGGCCAACTGATCGCCACGCCTGAGCAGTTCCGGAAAATCAAATCGGTGTCATCCAGTTACGAAGGCCATTTTGCGCACGCCGATGCGCGCGGCCTACGTGATGACTTCAACCACCGCTATCCCTGGCTCTCAACGATTCAGGCCAAGCGACGATTCAGCCACAAGCTGGAAGGGCAGCAAATCAGCATCAATTACCCAAGGAGAAGTACATGAAACCGTTTACCGATACGTTGCGTGAAATCAATGGTGGCAAGTTTTCCGAAGAACTGACAGAAGCCTTTGCTGCACTGATTCTGGATGTTGCCAGCACGCAGAAGCAGGGCTCGATCACTCTCAATATCAAGCTGAAACCCGGCAAGGGTTCCGGCAAGGTGATGACGGTTGAGCATGACTTTGATGTGAAGTCTCCTCAGTTCGACCGCCCGAGCGACTACATGTTTGTCGCTGGCAATGCCCTGGTGCTCGATAACCCTGACCAGCGCAAGTTGGATCTGCGCGAAGTCACTGCCTCAGCGCCAACAGAGTTCCGCGAAGTGAAGGTTGATAAGGAAACAGGAGAAATCCTCGATCCAGCAGCCGCTTCCGCCGCAGCGTAACCCATCAAATCCACCAGAAGAGAAAACCGAATGTCTGACGACCAAAAATCTGCCGAAATCATCCGCGACCTTGCGGCCATCAAGGAAATAACCATCGAAGGCGTGCCGTGCGTCCTGCGTCCCAATCACTTCGAACTTGACCAGTTTCCGGAATTGCTGCCAGCGCCGAAGCGTACCAAGCAGAATGTTATTGCTCACGATGTCGCTGGCTTCATTGCGTACATCTGCAAGTTCAAGACCGAAGCCACGGCGCTGTTTGCTGCGCTGGAGCCGAAGCCGATGCTCAAGGGTATCGTGGACTATCACGCGCCCGGCGCGCCTTCGCACTGCGAACACAGCGTCTCCTGCGGCATGGAGCACGCCGAAGAGTGGAAGCGCTGGACGTCGAACAACAACAAGAAAATGGACCAAAAGGCCTTTGGCTTGTTTCTGTAAGACAACCAGAAAGATGTTCAAGAGCCCAAGGGCGCTGATCTTCTCAAAATGGCACTGAACTTTTCCAGCATCCGCCAGGCTGATTTCAAATCCAGCCAGCGCCTGCAGGATGGCATCGTGCAGTTCCAGTATGTCGAGGACGAGAAGGCCGGCGAACTAAAGATGCCGGAGCGCATCAAACTCGGCATTCCGGTGTTCCGCAGCGGCGAGGCTTACAAAATCTCTGCGCGCCTGAAGTACACCATCAAGGATCAGACCTTAACGATCTGGTACGAGCTGGAACGACCGGACTTGGTGCTGGATGACGCCTATTCACAGGCCATCAAGTACATCGAGGAAAAGACAAACATCGAAATATACCGCGGCATGCCTAGCTAATCGGAGAAATTCTTGAAACAGAACTTTCTCGATCTCGGCAATGAGCTGGTGGTGGACAGCTTCGCCGGCGGCGGTGGCGCCAGCACCGGCATTGAAGCTGCACTCGGCCGCGCCGTGGACATCGCCGTCAACCACGACGAAGAAGCGCTGGCCATGCACGCGGTGAACCATCCCGACACGGTGCATCTTCGTGAAGACGTCTGGGCGGTGAACCCGCGCAAGGCTTTGGGCAATCGTCAGATTGGCCTGCTCTGGGCCTCACCCGATTGCAAGCACTTCTCCAAGGCCAAGGGTGGCAAGCCGGTCAGCAAGCGCGTCCGCGGACTGGCATGGGTGATCTGCAAGTGGGCTCAGGTCACGAAGCCGCGTGTGATCTTCTTGGAGAACGTCGAAGAGTTCCAGACCTGGGGGCCGCTGATGCAGGTAGATGGCCAGTGGATTCCGGATCCGAGCCGCAAGGGTGAAACCTTCGACCGTTTCATCGCGCGCCTCCGCCGTCTCGGCTACAAAGTGGAATGGAAGCCACTGCGCGCCTGCGACTACGGTGTGCCGACAATCCGCAAGCGCCTCTACCTCATTGCCCGGCGCGATGGCCGCGCGATCGTCTGGCCGAAGCCGACACACGGCAAGGGCTTGAAGCCCTACCGCACCGCGGCGGAGTGCATTGACTGGTCCATCCCATGCCCTTCGATCTTCGAGCGCAAGAAGCCGCTGGCGGAAGCCACGATGCGCCGTATCGCTCGCGGCATCATGCGGTACGTGGTGAATGCTGAGAAGCCCTTCATTGTTCAGGTGGCGAATTACGGCAACTTGATGGGTGGGGTACGCGACGGTGCCGATCCGCTATCTACGATCACCGCTCATCCGAAAGGCGGTAGCCATGCGGTTGTGGTCCCGCACATCACAAAATTCCGGAATGGCGCCACCGGATCCGGCATGGACGAACCCATGCACACCGTCACCGCCAGCAGCTTCGTGAAGCGGCCGGGCGGCGCGGCGCCATTGGGGTTGGTGTCTGCACATCTTCAACACCTTACACACCACGGCGAACGTCGCGGCAATGATCTCCAAGAGCCAGTGCCGACGGTGACTGGCGCACATCGTGGCGAACAGGCTTTGATTTCGGCCACCTTAGTACAGACCGGCTACGGCGAGCGTGACGGCCAAGCTGCGCGTGCGCTGGACATTGAGAAGCCGCTGGGCACCATCGTTGCTGGTGGTGGCAAAGCTGCTCTGGTCACAGCCTTTCTGGCGCAGCACAACGCCGGATTCAACATCACGCCAGGTCATGCCGCTGACGCGCCGCTGAGCACGGTCAGCGCCAAAGGTAGCCAGCAGCAGCTCGTCACGTCACATCTAATCAAGCTGCGCGGAACCTGCAAGGACGGCCAGCCGGTTGATGAACCCATGCCGACCGTAACCGGTGGGGGCATGCACGCCGGCGAGGTTCGAGCATTCCTAGTGGCCTATTACGGCAATGACAAGGATGGCCAAGGCTTAAACGACCCGCTGCGCACGATGCCAACGAAAGATCGCTTCGGCCTGGTCATCGTCAAGGGCGAGCTTTATCAGATCGTGGACATCGGCATGCGCATGCTGACTCCGCGCGAACTGGCCAATGCTCAGGGCTTCCCGCTGGAATACATCATTGACCGCGGCGCAGATGGCAAGCCGCTGACGAAGACGGCGCAGGTCCGCATGATCGGAAATAGCGTCTGTCCACCGGTGGCCGAGGCTCTGGTGCGCGCCAACTTCGTTCACGAAGCCAAAATACAGAGGGCCGCATGAAGCACGCCGTCATCGGTTCATCGCTATTCGGCCTGGCGTCGTATGGCGCCTTTCATTTCAACCATCCCGGCGCTGGCGTCATCCTTGGATTGATGGCCTTGGCCTA
>JACXTT010004433.1_pt1 | contig 20876 bp, 17 predicted proteins | sample 9270951 | NCBI WGS metagenome assembly JACXTT01 (sample SAMN15532306, study PRJNA645909) | rock metagenome | isolation source: weathered quartz diorite | place: Puerto Rico | collected 2017-06-21
GGCACTTTGAAGTAAAAAAACAGGGCCACACTTGATACAAGACCAGAAAACCAAAAGATGAGCCACAGATGACTCGAGAATAAGTCAAGCGCCGGCAACACATCCCAACCGAACAAAGCATGCCGAGAAAACGGAACGTAATAGAGCAGACAATAGAACGCCGTACAAAAAATAAAGGCCGCAAATAGCGCGCGCGAAAAAGCAAACGCAACGCGAGATTGCGCTATCCGAAGGAGTCGCGATTTTTCCGCTTCCCAAATCTTTTTCATGAGCGTTTTAGCGAATCGACCGGCAGGTGGACGAGCCAACAAAGAGGCTGTCCAACTCAGTCAGGAGCAAAACTTATGCCAACTGAGACTAGAGAGAGTCAGTGAAACGGGTTTTGTGGCCGGGAGCAGGACGGCTACTTTTAACTTTGCCAGAACAGCACTTTGTGAGCGCTACGAACCCTCGGTCGCGCTCGCCGCTTGGCCCGAGGCTTCGCTTTCGTCGAGATCTTCCGCGCGCCGGCGCGGGTAAGGGTCGGTTGAACGGCGGCGCGGAATTGCTTCGCCCGTCCGGCGTTCGTCACGCATCTGCGCAGTGAGTCCACGGATGCCATGCTTGTCAAGCAGGTGACGTAGGGACCGCACCGACATCTTCAAAAGATCCGCCGCGTTCGTTTGATTGCCGTCGGTGCGCTTGAGGGCTTCGAGGACGTAAGTCTTCTCAAGCTGATCGAGATGCGCGGTGAGATTGATTCCGTCATTAGGAAGTTGCAAATCAGAGCTGATGCGCGTTTGACTGTAATTGGTAATCTGTTCCGGCAACCGCTCGGGCTGAATCATCTCGGTACGTTCCAGCGCGACGGCCCGTTCGATGGTGTGTTCAAGCTCACGCACATTGCCGGGCCATGAATAGTTCTCAAGCAGTCGCATCGCTGGGGGGCTAATCGCGATTATCCGACCAGTTTGCGCGCAGTATTTGCCGATAAAGTGATCCGCCAATTCAGAAATGTCGGTACCGCGTTCACGCAACGGCGGCAGCTCCATCGGAATCACCGAAACGCGATAGTACAAATCTTCGCGGAACGAGCCATCCTTCACCATCGCTGATAGATCACGATTCGTCGCAGCAATCACGCGCGTGTTGACGACGGTCTCTTCGTGCGCGCCGACGGGACGGACCTTTCTTTCCTGCAAGACGCGCAGCAGCTTCACCTGCATCGCCGGGGACATCTCGCCAATTTCATCGAGAAAGATCGTTCCTTGTTCCGCGGCTTCAAACAAACCTTTCCGATTCGTGTTCGCGCCCGTGAACGATCCTTTCACATAACCGAAGAGTTCGGACTCTAAAAGCGTTTCGGTAAAGGCGCCACAGTTAACGGACACAAAAGGTTTCTGCGCGCGTGGACCGAGATCGTGGATCGCCCGCGCGACCAATTCCTTGCCGGTACCCGATTCGCCTGTGATTAGCACCGTCGACTGGACCTGCGCGACCGTCTCGATCATTTGATAGACAGCCTGCATCCGGTCTGATTGGCCAACGATGTTACCCAGTTGCCCACGCGCCCGTTGGCCCTTGATGAGTGCTTCATTTTCGATCTGGAGCGCCTGCTTCTCTCTGACGATCGAAATCTTTTGTAGCGCCCGCGCGACTTTTTCTTTCAGCAGTTCGTTGTCGAACGGCTTATGAACAAAGTCGAATGCGCCAAGCAGGAAAGCCTCGTGCGCCGTCTGCTCGTTGGCGAACGCCGTCATCATGATGATCTCAATTTCGGGATACAGCTCGCGCGCGGCGCGCAACAGTTCAATGCCACCCATGTCGGGCATTTTCACATCAGAGATGATCACGTCGGCGGATTGTTGACGCAGCTGCGTCATTGCCGCCTTGCCGTTCTCGGCAACGCGAATGGAATGACCCTCGCGCTGAAATAGATGCGTCAGAAACTGGCGCATGCTCAACTCGTCATCGACTATGAGAAGGTTGGCCATAGAAAAAGACTATTTACCATTTGGCATTTGAGATTTGGCATTTGACATTTCTTAGTTAGCGTCGCCCGGTCTCATTTTGCATTCAATTGTTTCTGTTTTGTGGTCTTTAAGGTGGTGGCGAAGATTCGGCACAACTCCAGATTCTCATTCAAAATATCCTGAAGGAGATCGCCTTTTAAGAGTTGACTCCGCTGAATTATTCTCAACCAGATTAGCGTTTCGTTCAGCTCTTTGAAAACAATTCGCACCTTATGGATAAAGTCTGCGGTGCTTTCTGCACCTCGCGCTTCAGCGTAGTTGGGGGCCGGTGAGGTGCCGGAACGAAGGATTTGCCCGGCGATGTGCCTTCCCGCTGCCGTGCGGGGAAGTGCTGCGGCTAATTTGACGATGCGCACAGCGAAATCGATCAACCGATCTTCGAGTTCGTCTGCTTGTGAGCGACGGTCCTTGGCGAGGGCTGTTGCTTCTTTCATGCGTCACATCCAGGAAATCCGAGAACCAATTACTAATGTCAAATCTCAAATGCCAGATGCCAAATATTTCTTTATTGCGATTTCGGAAGCTCGATCGTAATTGTCGAGCCCTGTCCTACAAGACTGCGTACATTGATTGTACCACTATGGTCGCGAATAATTTGATAAACGATTGAGAGGCCTAGACCCGTGCCGCCGGTCGTCGAAGTGAACGGCTCAAAGAGGTGCTCGACCTGTTCGGGGGTCATGCCCACGCCGTCGTCACTGAAAGCGAGGCGCAACCGATTACCGTCGACTTCTTCCAGCGAAACGCGGAAAGTGCCACCCTCAGGCATGGCCTTTAACGCGTTCCGCGTTATGTTCCAGCACACCTGCTTCAATTGTTCGGGGTCACCTGAAATGATCGCGGGCCGATCAGGTAGAACTTCTTCAAGCTTGTGTCCGTCCAAAATTTCATCGCTGTTGCGCAGTAAGGTGAAGGTGTCGGTGACGACGGCGCGCAGATCGACGTTATTTAGTTCCGCGGGTCGCGGCCGCGCATAATTCAAATAATCCGCGACGATTTTGTTCAGCCGATCCGATTCGCGCAGAATGATCTCCATCAACTGCGCTTGTTCGGTGTCCCCGTCCATCTCGGCCCGCAGCATCTGAATTGAACCGCGCATCGCCGCCAGAGGGTTTCTGATCTCGTGAGCAATCGACGCGGCCATCCTCCCGACTGCGGCCATGCGATCCTGTCGTCGCGAGGTTTCCTCCAACGCGCGGACGTCGGTTAAGTCCTGAAACGTGATCACCATTCCGGTAGTTTCTGCTGATTCAGAGAACAGCGGAGCAATCGTAAAACCCAGCCTTAAAGCGAGTCCGTTGGGCGTGAGGCAATCTGCCTGAAATCGCGGACTCACTTTCCCGGTCGCGGCGGCATTCATCGAATCGTTTATCTGCCGCGACATGTCGCCAAAGAACATCGACGCGTCATGGGCGCGCACCTCCGCAGCCTTGTAGCCGGTAATCTCTTCCGCGGCGGCATTAAAAGTGTAGATGCGTCCCTGAAGATCGGTAGTGATGACGCCGGATCGAATCGATTCAACAATGCGCTCGTGCAGGGCCCGCAGATCTGCGAGCGAGCGAGTCGCCGCCGCGAGTTGCACATCAGACCTGGTTTGTCCGTGAGCTAACTTTGCAGCCAGCAATCCAACCACTAGGAACGAGATATCCGATAAACCAACGGATTGAATTGTGTTGGCGAGGGCTTCGCTGGTCGCGCCGCGCGTGGTGACGGCGTAGAGAACCGCTGAATTAAAAGCCGCCGCGCTGACAATCGAAGTGATCATCGCGCCACGCGGACCGACAAAGAGGCTGGCTAGCGAAATGATGACGATGTAAAGCGCGGCGTAAGGCGATCGGGCATTCCCAGTCACCCAAACGAGCCACGTCACGAGGACAATGTCGAGAAGTATTTGAATATTTGCCTGAGAGGTGTAGTTCTTCCAGACGACGCGCGCGACGCTATAGATCGCGGTGAGCGCGGCCACCGTGACGATGATCGGCAGCACGTCGCTGATCGGATTGCCCGGCCCGTGTGAGGTGTTCCAACGCCAAATGACTGCTCCAAAAAACAGGAGAACAACCGCAGCGGTACGGCCGACAACCAGCCACCACAAGCGACGACCCAGTGGTGAGATCGAGCCAATTTCGATGCGTTGCTCAGCCACGTTCGAAGCGTACCATAAAAATCCGCACCCAAGCGCCGGCATTCAACTGTATTGTCAAACCTGGCATCCGATGATATGACTCTCGACGCAAAGGAGACCGTATGGCGCGAAAGATTTTGGTGTTCGTCTGGGTTTTGATGCTTGGAATTTCTTTCGATGTCGTTTCGCAGACGCGCAAAGAAAGTGAACGCACAAAGACGCGGCGGACACTCGTGGAAATGGAACACGCATTCGCGAAAGCGGCGGCGACGAAAGGAACGCGGGACGCATTCATCGAATTTCTTGCCAACGATGGAATCATCTTTCAACCCGGGCCCGTGAATGGCAAGAAATTCTGGACTGACCGTCAACGTCGTCCGGGTTTGCTCAGTTGGGAGCCCGAGTACGCGGACGTTTCGCGCGCCGGCGATCTCGGTTGGACAACTGGCCCATGGGAGTTCCGTGCCAACGGTCCGCAAGACAAACCAGTAGCCTTCGGTGAGTACTTCACGATTTGGAAGAAGCAAAGCGACGGCTCGTGGAAAGCCCTTCTCGATCGCGGCGTAGAGACGGACAAATCGTATGCGACACGGCTGTTGCAGTTTCCCAGCAACGATGAACGATCTGATCTGACGGCTAGAGCGAACGTCGCTTCGGTACGCGAGAAGTTGATGAAACTGGAAACTGATTTCGCAGTAGCTGCGAGTAAGAAGGGGGCGGCCAACGCCTTTGATATCTATCTCGCGGAATATGCGCGGATGCTGCGGCCGAATCTTGCGCCCGCGCTGGGCAAGGCGCGCTCTCTCGAAATTGTTTCTTCACGTTTGGGAAGTCTTTCGTGGCAGCCCACCATGGCTGATGTGGCAGCATCTGGTGATCTTGGATACACGTATGGCACATTTGAATTCAAGAGCCGAGGCGTGCTGGTTGAGCACGGCAGCTACGTTCGGGTCTGGAAAAAGATTGGCCGTGCGTGGCAAGTAGTTATGGACGTCGCGAGCCCAGATCCGGGGCCGTAACTCTGAAAAGAGGGAACTGCCCTAATAATCGGCTTTTATTAACTAAAACCCGATGCGAGTCCCCCTAATCCTCTTATTCATAAGTCTGCTCACTGCCGGGCTCTACTCTCAAGCGATTCAACCAATAGTTGCGCAGCGACCAAACACGGTCACGATTAGTTCGCGAGGCATCGCTTCGCAACCCGGAATCCCCGAAGTAAGAGCGGTGGCGGATCGCACGCGAGTCCCGGTTGGCGATCAAGTGACGTTCACGCTTTCGCCCGCGACCGTGATCAGGGATTCTCGCTATCGGGTGACACTGTTCTTTGGAGACGGCTCGCGCCAGATCATGCTACAGACGCAGGCAATTCACCGTTATCAAACAAGCGGCACGTACACGTATTCAATCCTGGTTGAGCCTGCAAAGCGGGTCACGCCCACGCCGACACCCGTTCCGGTGATTCCCGAGGTGCGATTAAGAATCAATCCCGCTTTGGTCGACGTAAATCAAGCAGTAAGCTTTAGCGCGGAACTTGACCGCCCAGTGAGAGGGCTTAGTTATCGATTTGTTTTTGACGATGGATCGGCAACGGGATGGCAAAGCGAAGCCGTAGCCACCCATGCTTACCGCGCGCCGAAGACGTATCAACCTTACGTTGATCTTGGTCTATCGCTTAACGGGGTAATGACGCAAGTTGGTGGCAGCAGGCGACAGACCATCACGGTCTCCAGGAATCAGATTGGCAATCAGAACGCGAATACGAATGGGAACCAAAATACAAATCCTTCGAATGACAACGGAAATGGAAACGCCAATAGCAACACGCGTCCGAATGAGAACCAGAGCAATGCAGGAAACCGGAACACGTCCGGGAATCTGAACGCGAACAGCAACGCGAACGCGCGGGGAAATGGGAATGGAAATCTAAATGCGAACCCAAACCCACCGGCGTCGGCGACGGTCAGCACCAGTCCGATTGCCAGCACGAATGAATCGCCGGAGGATTGGTGGAAGTATCTGGTTTTCCTCCCGCTGCTCTTGTTGGCAGGATACAAGGCCGCTACCTATTTCTTAGTGCCGCGCCCAACGTTCGTGCCGCACTCGGACGTGGGAAAGGCTAAGGCGTCGGGCTTCGCGTTCGACTTTCAAGTGGACGTCGATCCAAATGTGGACGGCACATTCAAGGTTGATGCGGCGGGTGAAAGCCTAATCAAAGCAAAGAGGATGAGCGATGACTGAACCAAAGAACACCGCGACCGTGATGTCGAAAGACGTGTCAACGATTGATGCGTCAGCATCTGCTCAACAAGCACCCACGCTAAACGAAGTCTTCTCGGTGCCGCAGAAGTCTTCGGATCAAACCGACGACCGCTGGCGCTCATTCCAGGACAAGCTCAAACAGGAAGGTAAAGGCATCAAGTGGACGGCGGCAATGCCGGATCTCGGCGTGAAGATTTGCGAACTGCTGGACATTAAGATTCACGACATCCTGATTACGGCATGGAAAAAGGCCGAAGCTTTGCGACAAGCTCTGTCGGATTCGAAGCTCGATCCGGAACGGTCGATTTATCTGGACCTGGTCGAACACGGCATCGATTACGAAACTCAACCCTTCATTGATGTAAAGTTTAAAGGCGCTTCGATAAAGAAAATTACGCTGACCGTAGCGTTGAATCTTAAGCTCAAGGGTTTCACGTTGAAGGTGCAGAACGGAGCGATTTGCGAAATTCAAACCGGAAGTTGTGAAGGCAAGGGAACGATCAAGTACGACAGGCTCGCGATTGCCGAAAAGAAACTTTCGCCGATCAAGTTCCCATTGACGATTAAGATTCCGAACTTGTTCGCAACTAGCGACGCGCCGGCGAAGGAAAATCCGTCGATTGCGGTTGGAACTGCCGACAGCCAAAAACCTGCTGATCCAGTTGAACGAATCGAATTGTGAAATCGAGCGATTTTCGCGGCTCAGACGGTGACAGGTGTGAGTGTCTCGTCTTTCAGTTTCTGAGCTTGATAGTGGGTGATGAGCGCTTCGATGATGGCATCAAGCGAACCTTCCATAACCTGATCAAGCTGATGAATGGTCAGGCCAATGCGGTGATCGGTTACGCGATTTTCTTTAAAGTTGTAGGTGCGAATCTTCTCTGAACGATCCCCGCTTCCGACCATCGACCGACGCTCACCGGCGATCGCTTCATGCTGCTTCTGCTCTTCGATCTCCTGCAAGCGGGCGCGCAACACGCGCATGGCCTTTTCTCGGTTCTTGATCTGCGATTTCTCGTCCTGCATCGAAACGACAACGTTCGTCGGCAAATGCGTGATGCGCACCGCCGAGTAGGTCGTGTTCACTGACTGTCCGCCGGGACCGGATGAACAGAAGGTGTCGATGCGTAGATCCTTCGGATCTATCTTTACGTCAACCTCTTCAGCCTCCGGCAGAATTGCAACGGTGATTGCGGAAGTATGAATCCGGCCACTGGCCTCTGTTTGCGGCACGCGCTGGACGCGATGGACGCCCGATTCGTGTTTTAGCTTCGAGTAGACTTTGTCGCCTTCTATCAAAGCGATTGCTTCTTTCATGCCGCCAATTCCTGACTCAGACGCGTCGAGAATTTCCATCTTCCATCGCTGTCGTTCTGCGTAGCGCGCATACATGCGCAGGATATCGGCGGCAAATAGCGAGGCTTCATCGCCACCGGTGCCAGCGCGAATTTCGAGAATTACGTTCTTCTCGTCGTTAGGATCCTGTGGTATCAAGAGCAGCTTCAGATCGTTTTCAGTCTGTTCGAGCTGCGCTTGCAGCGATTCGATTTCAAGCTGCGCCAGCTCCCGCATATCGACATCTTCAGAACTCGCAGCAAGCTCGCGCGCGCCGGTGAGTTGTTCAGTGAGAGATTTATAGGAACGATATTTCTCGACAATCTCGCCGAGCGAGCGATGCTGCTTGGCCGCCTTGCCGTACGCGGACGGATTCGACAACAACTCCGGCGAAGAGAGTTCTTTCGTCAACTCTTCGTAACGCGTTTCAATTTGTGCGAGTTTGTCGAGCATCTTATGACAACGGAGCTAACTCAGGTTCTCCGGTTACCGGTTCTAACTTCAAACTTTCTTTCAAGGCTTCGATCGCAACTTCCAATTGCGAATCGTCGGGCTCTTTGGTGGTCACGTTCTGCAACCAAACACCGGGACGTGTGATTAATTTGAAGAACGCGCCGCTCTCTTTCCTGGCCGACAGGCGAATGATCTCGTACGAGAGTCCAGCGACAACCGGAATCAGAACAATGCGGATCAGGAAATTCAACAACAACGAATCAAACCTGACCACTGAAAACAGAATGATCGAAACCAGCATCACCACCATCAGGAAACTTGTGCCGCAGCGCGGATGTTGACGCGGCTGCGTGCGCGCATTCGCCACTGTCAGATCCAGACCTTTTTCCCAGGTGAACACCGTCTTGTGTTCGGCTCCGTGATATTCAAAGACGCGGCGAATGTCCTTGATGAGAGAGAAGCTGATGATCATGATCAGAAAGAACGTCATCCGGATCATCCCGTCGATCAAATTGAATCCCACCGTCGGCCGCACCGGATGCAAGTAGCCGCGCACTGAATTCCAGGTTCTGCGGAGCGCCGAGTCGGGAGCACCCTGTCCCGACGAGTCGGGATTCGCCGGCGTCCCCGCCTGCGTGGTTGACGAAACAGCCGGTGTGTTGGCCCATCCCGCCGCCACAAAAATCGCATTGGTCAGCAGCAGCGGCAACGCGATGAACAGCAGCACCTGGAAGATCAAAGCGAAAACGATCGAACTGGCCGCGGCCGCCGTACTGCCCTTCTTAAGTTCATCTTTCGATCGTTTCTTGGTCGGAATAGGAAACAATCCCGGAACCCCGCCGGTGATTCCCGCAAAGTCGCCTTCGCCTTCGATTACGGCGGGCGTCAAAACTTTCACTTCAGCCGTCTCGGCTTCTTCAACGTCAACGAAGGCTTCGCTCGCCGAATAATTGAGCGCTTTGATGCCCAATCCCATCGATTGAATCAGCACTGCTCCGCCGCGGAGGATCGGCAGCTTTAAGATCGGTACCTTGTCACTCCATTTCGGCAGCCGCGCTGCCGTGTTCACGATCGTGCCGTCGGCTTTACGCACAGCGATCGCGTACGCGTTAGGCGTCCTCATCATCACGCCTTCAATAACGGCCTGGCCGCCGACGATCAAATCTCTTTCATTAGCGCTCATGTCTTCTTATCTTGATTCCCTCTCCCTCTGGGAGAGAGCTAGGGTGAGGGCGGAGTGTGCCGGCGTCAACCCCTCACCCCAACCCTCTCCCAAAGGGAGAGGAAGCAGTTGCTTACAAGAATGCCGGCGATTGGATTCTGGTCGCTCGCTTTGATGCACTTCAAACGACCAGCGTCTTACGCCGGCATCTCTTAAGATGGTTGTGGCTAATGCTTCTGCATCAACTTATTTTGCAGCCGCAGCTTCAGGAGCCTTCTTACCGTAACGACGATTGAATCGATCAACGCGTCCCGCCGTGTCCACGAGCTTCTGTTTGCCGGTAAAGAATGGATGGCAAGCCGAACAGATTTCGACGTGCAGGTCGCCCTTGCGAGTCGAGCGAGTCTTGAATGTCTCGCCGCAGGCGCAGGTAACAGTGATTTCGTTATATTCAGGATGAATTCCCGGTTTCATTTCTACTTCACCTATATAGATGTCAATTTTGGCGGTCAGCCAAACAACCATGATACGGACAGCAGACGCAGAGCGCAAGCGACCACTTGGCCCGTTCAGCCCGCGGTCAGCAGCCTACTAATCGCCAGCAGCACGCCAAGGTGATATGAATTGTGATCCGCCAGCAGCAAAGCCTCGCGCAACACTGTTTGCCCGCTGCCATGCGATATTTTTGCGAACAGATCCGTCGCCGGATCGGCAATCAAATCCTGCATTTCCTGCAAATCTTCTCGAAACTTGGCGACACTCGCCGTCCATGCCTCGGAATCGCCGGCTTCACTCTGCGGCGGCCAATATCCCTCAGGCCATTTTGGTGAAACGTGATTTGGATCGCGCGTGAATCCGAGGATGTCCCATTGCGCCAGGCGCATGTGTTCAAGGACTTGCCATGCGGTGTAGGGCAGGCTCTCCACCCGATCGCCGCACTTGTTAGCGGGAAAGCCTCTGACGAAATCATCAAAAGTGATATGCGCATGGCCGCCGCTTAAAAGTGACAGCAAGTGATCGCGTAGAGACCTGTCGTTATCGCTCATATCATTTCTTCCTGCTCATCCGGTAAGCATCGTACCGGCACACTGCCGAGTAATCACAGAACTTACAAGTTGTCTTGCCGAGCGCGGGCTTCACCCGGAATTGACCACCGCGCATGCCTTCAATGAAGTTCCACACATGCTGCGCCACTCGTTTGCGAATTCGCTGCCACTCTTCATCGGTTAATCTGGATCGATGAGCTTGAGGACTGATCGACGTGCAATCGGCAAGGATTGCTCGATACAGTCCCTGGTTCAATCGCGAGCCTTTTGCGCGCAACGTGTAGTAACCGCCGCCGGCTAACTCAAAACTCGGCAGGAACAATTGTTCGAGGGCCGCGAGATAGATCGGTAGCTGTACTTCGCGCCCGCTTTCGATGTCTTCGAGTCGCGCCCCTTTCGATAGTTTGTAATCGTAAGCGATCGCAGTTTTGCCGTCTTTACTGACATCGACGCGATCGATTTGACCTTGAACCAGCGCGACCTCTATACCCACGTCCGTCTCGCGCTCGAACTTCAGAAAGTCTGTGGTCGAATGCGGATCGCTAAGGGATGAGGCTCGGCCGAACGCGAGTTCAAAATATGTCGGACGCATGCCCCTTGGGTTCGTCTTCTCTTGAAGCTTCAGTTCGTGCAATAGCACCTGATCGAGAATCAATTTGCGAATCTCACAATCAATCTTCCAAATCCGATCGTTCAGCGGCGGAACTTTCTCTTCATGCTCTTTGAAAACAAGGTCAGCGGTTTCCGCCAAGTCCTTGCGCAGAGCGGCGTAACTCGCGTCCGGCAGATATTCGCCGCGATGCTTTTCAAAAAAGCGTCGTAGGATGTCGTGCAAAAGTTTTCCCGCATCGATCGCCTGCAGATCGAGCGCTGCTTCGGTGCGCGGTTCGAGTCGAAGTACGCGATTCGCGAAAAACCGAAACGAGCAGTTGCCGTAGCTGCTTAATCGGCTCGCGCTATAGACGTGATCAGGCCCGAAATGACGAGCCAGCATGTGCTGCAGATCCGCATCGGTGATCTCGCCATCAAAAGGCCCATACCACTGGCCATTTCGTTCGCGTTCAATGTCCACTCGTCGCAAAGCGGATTCGGAAATATCACCGTCTGTTTTCGCGTGAGTCAGCAATTGCTCCACGACTGGCATCGGAAGTCTGGTGACGTTCTGGGGTCGAGAGCGCTGTTCGGTCTGCCTGATCAGCGCGGTTGCCAACTGACGAGATGTTGAAACGTCCCGCACCTCGTGAGTGTCAACGTCGCCACGGATCTGCTTCACTTCAATCTGTGCCGGTGCAATCGCGCGCTTCAGCTCTTCAAGGTAATACGACGTAACCGTTTCGGCGCCATCGTTCAGCGCCAACGGGCGCGTCAGGTAGAGACGCTCGGTAGCGCGACACGCCGCCTGATAAAAGTAGTGTTCTTCTTTCAGCAACGTGTCGGTGGAGATATCTTCGAGGAACACGCCGTGCTTCTGCAGACGGACGCGCTCTTCATGCGGGTAGAGCCAGTCGCGCGCAGCCCGCAGCGGAAAGCCTCCTTCGATCATGCCGGCGATGAAGATCGCGCGAAACCGCAACCCACGCACGTCCGTGGCTTCCAGCACTCGCAATCCATCGCGATTTGCGACATTCAAAGTCAGCACTTGTGCATGGAGCGCGCGCTCCACCTCGTCAATGAAATGCGTCAGTAGTTCCCGCTTAGGGGGTTGCTCTTTCGATTGAACGGGCTTAGTCGACGGTGAATTGTGGAACACGACGGCGTTTGCAAACGTGAACGCGCGCACGGTGGCGGCAATGGCTCGCCGCAAACTCTCGCGCCCTCGAACTTCGAGAGTCGCTTGCGGCAGATCGTTTACTTTCGCATGCTGATTGAACGGCTGATTGACTTGATGCGAAAACTGTAGTTGTTCGAGCAGGCGCATCAGCGCGGCTCGCAATGCTTCCGGAGTTCCATCCTCAGGCATCGCGGCAATCGCTTGCTGAAGATGCCTCATCAACAGAATACCCCAGGCAATCGTCGCGGGATGAATCGGCGTTGGCTTCTTACGGCGATCCATGACCGCACCGTCTTCCGGAGGCGCTTCATCAGCAGCCGTGACGGCCGAGTCGTCGGCATCATCTCGGGCGAACAGCGACTGTGCAGCCTCCGGTGAAGGGAAGATGCTGATCAATTTGCGGGCGCGATCGATCCAGGCATTGACGCGCAGCTCGCTGCCCACGTAGGCGATGACATTTTCCAATTCGTCCGGTCGCCACTTTCCGATGCCAAGTTTCTGACGCAATCTGCCGTTCGTATCGGCGCCGGCGGCGGGTGACAGAAGCGCTCCGTATTTGTTGTCAAAGCCTTTCGCAAGTTCATCGAGCGCGTTTTGAGAAGGCTGAAAGTAACCAGTCTTTATCAAGTGGCCGACGTCGCTGGTCTTGGGATTGGTGACGTGATCGCGCGGCTCTTTCAGGATCTGAAACAACTTGTCGCAGGCGCGAATCGCAGGAACATGGCTAGCTTCAACGCGGCGCTCAAGATTGCACGGAATCGATTCGTCAGAGAGCACGCGCGCAATTGTCTCGACGTATGACGCGCGTTCGCGCACCACCAGCGCGATCTCGGATAGCTCATATTTCTCAATGATGACCAGCCGCTTGACTTCTTTTGCGATGGAACGAATCTCAAGTTCGCGGTCCGCGCATTCGAAAAGTTGGAACGCGGGCAAATGGAGCGCAGGCATCTCTGCCGGCGATTCACCGGCAGCTTGCCGGTTGCTTATGCCCTCCCTCACGGTTGGGCTACTGCCCCGCGCATCTACATTGAACAGACGCTCGCGCAATGGCTGCACTTCCGAGCTTCCTTCAATCGAGTCATTCGTCGATTTGATCTCAAACGCAGCGATCGAGGTCAAATGTTCGATGGTTGATCGGAACGGCCGAAAGATCTCTTCGTTGTGATCGTCGTGATTCAAGTTGACGATCACATTCGGAATGATTGGAATGACGTGTCTGAGAATTTCTCCCTGCACCGGAGTGAAGTCGAAGAAGCCATCCAGCACCAAGAGATCGATGTTTTCCAGCCAGCGCAGCTTTGCTGCCTCACGTCGCAAAGCTCGCAGCGCGCGCAACTGGTCCGCGTCTTCGTCGGTGAGATTGAACTTCTCGAGTGCCGCTTCATACGTCGAGTAGATCAGAGCAACGTCACGATCGAAATCGATTTGAGAAGTGAGTATTTGAGATTTGGGCTTCGGGCTTGAGGCCCTGGAATCCGGATTTGACGCTTCGATCTCACGACTCTCAATGGCCTCGCGAAATTCCTCCGGCGTTTTTCCCGCACGCTGAATCTCGCCAATCAATGATGCGACGGTGTTCACACAACCTTCGCGATGCGCGAGTGGTTTGATCGCCGAAAGCTTTCCGGCGGCGCTCAGTTGCTTGATTATTTGCGAGACCAGACTGTGACGAAGCGGAAGCTGTTCACGATCGATCGGTGTGCGTGTCTGAAGCCCGACCGTTAGTGAAGGCACGCTTGGGTGAGCAGCCCTCGCTGACGCTCGGGCTTCTGACACATTCGCTTCTGAGAGAATTCTTCTGACGAATCCACGAAACAGATAAATCGGAAACTCGCCCCAAACACCTTGAGCAACCTTCCCATCGAGCAGTTCATCGGTGACGAGATCGAGCAGCGGATGTGAGGCGGCGATGTAGAGCAGTCGATCGGTTTCACCGCGAGCGAGATACTCCCGACATCGCGCCAGCAAACGCTCACGATTTTTACCGAGGACGGGGCCTAACCAGATTTCTTTCGACACACTAGGATTTCTCGCCGACTCCCGCAGACTTCACATTCAATAACGGCTGCTGCTTGATTTGTTCGGCCTCGCCGATTTCGGAAAACAGCAGCTCGCTGGACTGTGCTTTGGTCGCTTCCTCGACATTCATGGCCGCTGCAATTACGCCTTGCGGCAATCGCTTACTAGCTTTCGCGCCGAGTTCGAGGATGTATTCTGCACGTCGCACCAGATTTCCTTTGCCGGAAACAAGTTTGTTTCGCGCCGCTTCATAACTGTTCTGCGCTTGCCCAAGCCGCTCTCCGATGCTCTTCAGGTCCTCGTAAAAACCGACGAACTTATCGTACAAGGCGCCAGCCTGGGTGGCTATTTCGAGTACGTTCTGTTTTTGGTGTTCTTGTTTCCAGATATTTCCAACCGTTCGCATGCTGGCTAAGAGTGTGGACGGACAAACGACGACGATTCTTTTCTTGAAGGCATCGTCGAACAACATAGGATCATTTCGCACAGCCACAATGAACGCGGGTTCGAGCGGAATGAACATTAATACAAAATCGAGGCTGTTGAGTTTGTAATGGTCCTGATAGGAGCGCAGGTCGAGCTTCTTGATCTGCTCGCGGATCGCGGCGATATGCTTCTTGAGTTCGCGCTCGCATTCAGCCTTATCCTCGATTGAGCAATACAGTTTGTAAGCGCTCAGGTTTGCTTTCGAATCGATGATCAAATGCCGCTCGTCTGGGAGGTTGATGATTACGTCAGGCTGCGAGCGCCGGCCTTCCTCGTCGACCAGATTCTCGCGAATGAGATATTCTCGATCCTTGACGAGCCCGGCCTTTTGGAGAATGTCTTCCAAGATGAATTCGCCCCAGTCACCCAAAGTCTTGGATTGACCTTTTAGGGCGTTCGTCAATTCGATGGCATCCTGATCCATGCGTTCGTTCAGGTCCCGCAGTTTTTCAATCTCGGTCTTCAAAGAAACCCGTTGCAGCTGTTCTTGTTCATAAGTTTGGGTGACGCGTTGGCGGAACTCGCGGATTTCACGCTCCAAGGGTTCAAGCGTCAATTTGTTTTGTTCCGAAAATCGCGCGCTCTTCTCGTCAAGAATCTTATTGGCCAACAGTTGAAATTCGGTTTCGAGGACGCCTTTGAATTCGAGCTTATCTTTAGAGGCCTTTTCTTGCTCGCTTAGGCGGACCTGCGTCGCAGCAAGTTCTGCCTTTAGCTCCGAGCGCTCCTCTTCAAGTCTGCCAACCCTTTGAACACCGGCCGCCGTTTCTTGTAGGGCTGAATTCAGGAGCGATTGTTTTGCGGAAACGCGCTCGCGAAGGACTAACCAAATCACGACCCCACCGACGAGGACGCCTGCCGTGGCCGTTAAGAGTGTAAGGATCATTCGTTTTAACCTCGGCGGTACTTTATCAGACTCGTCCCGCAAATGAAACAGCGTCGCAGGGGCGGAAACCCGACCGTTAGGGAGGGTGCAGGTTAATCGTCGAAGTCGGGAAGATCACCCTGACCGTAAAGCACGTAATCAATAGCTCGGATAAGGTGCTTTGGTTTCCACAGGTAGCGGCGGCTCCTGCCGCGTGCCCACGGTCTAACATTATTGCCGATAACACCAGCTGCCCGAAGTCGTCGCGTCGAATAGCTTTTGAAAGCATCGGCAATGGGTTCGGGTTTCGACTGCGCCGATACCACGGTATGAAAATGGTTGGTGAGCACATTAATGGCCCGCAGATCATATCCGCGCTGACAGCAGACTTCTTCAATTGCGGCCTTAACAACTTGACGCTGACGATGGGTTAGAAGTACTGGTTGGTCTGCCATATTTTCGCGCATCACGTTCTCAAGTCGCACGTTTGCTGGCCGGAGCTGCTGTCCGTAGGCGTTCAATCCGTGGCGATCCACGCTTAGTCGACTACCACCATGTAGCCAAGTGCCGTAAGACCGCACCGTAATCAGATAGGCTAGTGGGAATTGGTTACGATCGAATTCATCCATTGCACCCTCCCTAACGGTCGGGTTTCTGCCAAGCTATCCAAAGCACGCGACCATGCGCTCATAAACCTTTCGCGTCACGCGCACGTCGTTCAAATTGTATTCACGAATCTCAGCGAGTCTTCCAGCCTGATACAATTCGAAAACGCGACTGCCTTCGACTTCAGAGGTCTTGCTCGATTCGATTCCCAAAGCCCACGCGACGTCGTCGAGCGCGACGCGATTTCTGCTTCCGAGCCACCACGCGCGCATCGTGTCGTAGACACCGCGGACGTTGAACTCGCTCAAATCGACGAATGGTTTCACCGCGATATTGTTCGCCAGACAGCGTTGGAAGATGAACGGCAGATCGAAGTTGATGATGTTGTGACCCACCAGCACGTCGCACTCGGGATCGAAGTCGGACATCAGCGCGAGGAAGCCTTTCAACGCTTGATCTTCGGGCTGTTCGTTTCCATCCGCATCGATTCCGAAAGCATGTTCGCTCTGATTCGTCGTCAAGCCTTCGATCTCGAGTCCTGGTGTCGGTCCGACGTGCACGGCGATTGAAAGCACCCGGCCCGAAGTGGCATTCAAAGAACCGAGTTGATAGACGCGCTCTTCTTCCGCGGCGATGTCTTCCAGATAACGTTGCTGTTGTTCGAGTCGCATGAAGCCGAGCTTCAAATCCTTTTCGAGCTTCGGCCCGACGCGATCGCGAAATCCCGGCAGCGCCAAAGTTTCGATATCCAGAGTGAAAGCGCGCGGCAAGAGCGGATCGCAACCGAGATACTCGCGGTATTGTTCGAGTGTGATGGGCCGGTACTCGCTGACGACGAACTGGTTCCGATCCTGAAACGATTCAAGTTTTCCGGTAACTCCCCAAAGTCCGGGACGCAATTCTTCGCGGCCTTCCAGCACCTCCGCCCAAATCTTCAGCGGCAAGGAACCAGTCGAATTGCGCGCGGCCACTTCGCGAAAAGGCTTGCCGTCTTTGGTGCGGCGTTCGCGGACAGAGATCACGGCGACCATCAACCACACTTCTTCGGCGAATGGGAGTTCGGGGATGGGGATGTTGCCTTTCATCGGCGATCGGACTGATTTCGAAAGCGCATTCTAAGGTATTATTGCAGTCGTCGCCATTAATTAAGTTTCTTCGCGCGATTTATCCTTAAGTTCCCCCGAGCGCTACCATTTGTCGACGCGGTGATCGCCGGATAACAAATCTTTCTAAGATGTCGAACGCGATGTCCAGAAACGTCAACCCGAAAACGATGGTCAGCATGCGAGACCTCGCGCTGGTTGCGAGTGTCGCGGCGATTTATTTCGTTGCCGCCAGATTGGGGTTGTCGCTGGCGTTCGCCAACGCGAGCGTTTCACCGGTGTGGCCGCCGACCGGCGTGGCGATTGCTGTGCTGCTATGGTTTGGCTATCGCGTCACTCCCGGGGTTGCCATCGGAGCACTGGCGGCGAACTACCTATTAACGGATGTGCCGCTCGCACCGTCGGCGATGATTGCGATCGGCAACACGCTCGAGGCTATGGTTGCAGTCTATCTCTTACGCCGCTTCGTCAAAGCTCGCAATCCGTTCAACCGCGCTTTCGACGTTCTCAAATTTGTGGTTTTCGCTGCGGTAATCAGCTGTGCGATCGCCGCCACCATTGGAAACCTTTCGCTGACTGTTTCCGGTCATGAGCAGCTACTGGATTTTCGGCGGCTGTGGTTGACCTGGTGGTCGGGCGATGCGGTTGGTGCGCTGCTCGTAACTCCGCTCATCCTGAGTTGGCTCGAGAAGCCGGTCGGGCGCTGGCGCGCAATGCGATGGACTGAATTCGTTTTGCTGATCGTCTCGATGTCGCTGCTCTCAATGACGATCTACACGGATCTGTTGCATCAGTCGGCGGGTATCAGGCCGTGGGGTCACATCACGATTCCTTTGCTTGTATGGGCCGCCTTTCGTTTCGGTGTTCGCGGTGTCGCGACGGCAATGGTGCCGCTCGCCGCGATCGCCATCTGGGGAACCATTCACGGCCTGGGAGGTTTCGCCAACTATCCGCGCAACGAAGGGTTGCTCTTCCTCCAAGCCTATATTGCGGACCTTGCGATTACGACGTTAGCTCTCGCAGCCATCGTCACCGAGCGAAAGCTTGCGGGCCTCCACTTGGGAGGAACGCTTTCAGTAACCCGCATTCTCGCCGAGTCACCGGCGCTCGATGATGCAGTGCCGCGGATTATTCAAAGAATCTGCAAGACCTTCGAATGGGAAGTTGGGGCGATGTGGCGACTGGATAGCGCGTCAAACGTTCTGACTTGCTACATGGTCTGGCCATCGCGGGGCGGAAGTTTCCAAAAGACGTCCGAGTTAAAGACCTTCAATCGTGGGGTTGGATTGCCCGGCCGCATCTGGGAAAGCCAGCATCCGTGTTGGATTCCGGATGTGACGGCGGATGATAACTTTCCGCGCGCGAAAGCTGCCGCCGCCGAGAATCTGCATGCCGCATTTGGCTTCCCGATAATTTCCGGTGAGAAATTTCTCGGCGTAATGGAGTTCTTCAGTCACGAGATTCGCGAGCCCGACGGTGCATTGTTGGCGACCTTTAGCGGCATCGGGAGTCAGATTGGACAGTTTCTTGATCGGAAAACTGCCGAACAGGATCGCGAAGAATTGCTCACGAGCGAACAAGCCGCGCGTAACGATGCGGAACAAGCTAACCGCCTGAAAGATGAATTCCTCGCGACCCTCTCACATGAATTGCGGACCCCACTGACCGCGATTCTGGGATGGTTGGCAATGTTGAGATCAGGGCGACTCGATGATGAGACCTCAACGCACGCGCTCGCAACTGTTGAGCGAAACGCGAAGGCCCAGGCACAGTTAATTGAGGACCTGGTGGACATCTCACGCATTGTTGGCGGGAAGCTTCAGCTGAACGTTGAGCGAGTGGATCTTCTCCCGGTGATCACTGCCGCGGTCGATATCGTTCGGCCCGCGGCGAACGCGCGCGGGGTCTCGATCGAGGTGGTGACGGGCGCTGACGTTGGGCCAGTGGCCGGCGATCCGGCGCGTTTGCAGCAAGTGATCTGGAATCTGCTGTCGAACGCCGTTAAGTTTACTGAGCGCGACGGGCACGTTTACATTTCGCTTCGGCGCGTTGATTCGTTCGTGGAGGTTGAGATTCGGGACACGGGGATTGGCATTGACGGAGATTTCTTGCCGCGCGTCTTCGAGAGATTTCGTCAGGCCGAATCAGTCCTGACCAGATCGCATCGCGGTCTCGGTTTGGGGCTAGCGATAGTTCGTCATCTTACTGAATTGCACGGCGGTGCGGTCAGCGCGGCCAGTGACGGCGAGGGGAAGGGCGCGACCTTTACGGTGCGGATTCCAATCGCGAGTGCGGACACTAGCACCCGAAACCGGCCGGATGTCTCCGCCCCAGTTGAGCATTCCGAATTGCGAGGCCTCAAGGTCTTATTGGTTGAGGATGAGCCAGACGCGCGCGACTTGCTAACGCTTACGCTCAAGGTTTCCGGGGGGGAGGGGAGGGTTGGGGATTCAGCACGCCGGGCCCTGCTCGACCTACAGTTATTCAAACCGGTTGTGTTGTTAAGCGTTATAGGATTGCCGCATGAAAGCGGTTACGAATTGATTCAGAAGATTCGCGCGCTGCCCACCGAAACTCGTTTGGTCCCAGCCGTTGCTTTGACTGCGTTCGCCACCGAAAAGGACCGTGATCGGGCACTGGCATTAGGGTTTCAAATCCATCTTGCCAAACCGGTGGAGCCGCATGAGTTGATTCAGGCCATTCAACAATTATTGGGGCGCAAGGATGGGCGATCGAAATGAAACGCCCGGCGCCGGAGGTAAATCGTTGTCACTGGGCCAAGACAGATCTGTCCATCGCCTATCATGATCGCGAGTGGGGCGTCCCGGTTCATGACGATCGCACGCTGTTTGAATTTCTCATTCTTGAAGGCGCGCAGGCCGGTTTAAGTTGGGAAACGATTTTGCGCAAGCGCGAGAATTATCGCAAGGCGTTCGAAAACTTTGACCCTCGAAAAGTCGCGAAGTTTGACTCCCGCAAGATAAGAGAGCTCCTTGCCAACGAGGGAATCATTCGCAATCGTCTGAAGATTGCCTCCGCCGTGCAAAATGCCCAGGCGTTCCTCGTGATTCAAAAAGAATTTGGAAGTTTCGATGCTTATGTTTGGCGATTTGTTAAGGGCCAGTCCATTCAGCGAAAACGGGGGATGCCGGTTCTGGTGACGACCCCGGAGTCTGACGCCATCAGCCAAGACTTGAAGAAAAGAGGTTTCAATTTCGTCGGGTCAACGATCTGCTACTCCTTCATGCAGGCGGTCGGGATGGTCAATGACCACGATTTGAAATGTTTTCGCTATCGAGAAGTGGCAAAAGCCTCGCAGCAATGACTCTGGTCTATCGTTTATTCGAGAAAAGGTTGCCGGCTGGAATATTTTTAGGATTTCGATAAGTTCGTTGCGTTTTATTTCTTCGCGAAAACCACTTAAAAAGCCGCGCGTTTTCTGCAATTCAAGAAAGAAACTCACTTCTTCGGAAAATAAAACACAAGAAAAGTTGATCGAAAAAAACGTTTTAGGTATAAGACTCAGCGTCACGAAGGTTACGGCCATCGAGACCGACGAAGGGATCGGCAAACGGAGTCGTGAGGCTCTGGGAGAGAGTAAAGGCAGAGCGGTTTGCACTTGCTATTGACG
>JACXTT010004434.1_pt1 | contig 20874 bp, 23 predicted proteins | sample 9270951 | NCBI WGS metagenome assembly JACXTT01 (sample SAMN15532306, study PRJNA645909) | rock metagenome | isolation source: weathered quartz diorite | place: Puerto Rico | collected 2017-06-21
GCGCCAACCCGTCCAGCGCCGCGCGAACGGAGCGATCCAGCCGGGACGGGATCTCGACGTCCTCGATCGTCCCGCACGACTCGCAGACCAGGTGGTGATGGTGGCGGTCGGTGAGGTCCTCGGCGAGCTCGAACCGGGCGAATTCGTGATCGGTGCTGACGCGGTGCACCACGCCTGCCTGCTGCAGGATCGCGAGGTTGCGATACGTGCTGCTGAGGGGGAGTCGAGGCTCGAGGCGCAGGATCTCTTCGATCGTCACCGGCCGGTCGGTCTTGGCGAGCGCCTCGACGAGCGCCTGCCGCCCGTGGGTGAAGCGTTGCCCCGTCCGTTGCAGGCGTGTCGCCACGGTCGTTTCCACGCTCCGGTCCACCAGGTCCGAGCTTAGCCGCAGCCCGCCGGGGCGCGGCGCAGCTCGGTTGACATCGGGAATCATTCTCACTACCTTACCGGAGGCGTGAGGAACCGACAAGGATCGCTGGCCGCCGTCTGTCTGGTGCTGCTGCTCGCGGCGTGCGTCCGGGCTAGGGCAACGCCCGGGTTTGCCGGCGGAAAGCTGGTCGTGGTGGCGGCCGAGGACGTGTGGGGCAACCTGGCGGGCCAGCTCGCGGGGGGACGGGCGAGCGTCCGGAGCATCATCACGAACCCGAATGCGGACCCGCACGACTACGAGCCCACGGCGGAGGACGCAAGGGCGCTCGCCGGCGCCGGGGTCGTGATCCTGAACGGCATCGGCTACGACGCGTGGGTGGATCGGCTGCTCGCCGCCAACCCGGTCGCGGGCCGGCAGGTGGTGAACGTGGGCGACCTGCTGGGCGTCCCGGCCGGCGGCAACCCGCACCAGTGGTACGCCCCCGCGAGCGTGGCCCGCGTCCTGCACGCGATCAGCGCCGCGTACGCGCGGCGTGACCCGTCGGGCGCGGGCGCGTACGAGGCCCAGGAACGGCTCCTCGAGACACAGGGATTCGCCCGCTACCACGCGCTCATCGAGGAGATCCGATCGCGATTCGCCGGCACGCCCATCGGCGCGTCGGAGAGCATCTTCGCCGAGATGGCGCCGGCGCTCGGGCTTGACCTCGTGACGCCGCCATCGTTCCTAACCGCGATCAGCGAGGGCACAGAGCCCACGCCGTCCGACAAGGCGACGATCGACGACCAGATCCGCTCCGGCCTGATCCGCGTCTACGTCGAGAACGCGCAGAACACGACCCCCGATGTCGTTCGTCAGGTCGCTGAATGCCGCGCGGCCGGCATCCCCGTCGCCACGATCACCGAGACGATCACGCCCGAGGGCGCATCGTTCCAGGACTGGCAGTCGCGTCAGCTCACCGCGCTGCTTTCGGCCCTCGAGGCGGCGCCGTGACCGAGCCCGTCGTCCTCGCGAAGGACCTCGAGGTCAACCTCGGCGGCCGGACGATCTGGTCGGGTGTCGGCTTCGCGATCGCGCCGGCGTCGTTCACGGTCGTCCTCGGGCCGAACGGCGTCGGCAAGTCGACGCTCCTGAAGGCGATCCTCGGCCTCCAGCCGCTCTCCCGCGGGAGCCTCGAGGTCCTGGGCGGCCCCCCCGGCGCAGCGCGCAGCCGGGTCGGCTTCGTTCCCCAGCGAGGGGCGTTCGACGACTCCGTCCGGATCCGGGGCATGGACATCGTGCGCCTCGGCCTGGATGGGACCCGCTGGGGCGTGCCGATCCCCGGCCGGGCGCGACGCGAGGAGCGAGCGCGGATCGACGAGGTCGTCCGGCTGGTGGAGGCAGACCACTACGCGACCCGCCCGATCGGGCGCCTCTCCGGCGGCGAGCAGCAGCGGCTGATCATCGCGCAGGCCCTCGCGCGCGAGCCCGCGCTGCTGCTGCTGGACGAGCCGCTCGACAGCCTCGACCTGAGCGCGCAAGCGTCCGTCGCCGCGCTGCTGCAGCGGATATGCCGCGAGCGCGGCGTCGCGGTGGTCATGGTCGCCCACGACGTGAACCCGATCCTTCCGTACCTGGACGAGGTGATCTACCTCGCGGCGGGGACGGCGGTGAGCGGGTCTCCCGACGCCGTGATCACGAGCGAGACGCTCTCCGCGCTGTACGGCACCGATGTCGAGGTGCTCCACGCGGCGGACGGCCGCCTGGTGGTCGTCGGCCAGCCGGAGGCTCCGGCGCTGCACTCCGACCGGCACCACCGATGAACGTCGTGTCGATCGCGAGCCCGTTCGCCTACCCCTTCATGGTGAACGCCCTGCGCGCGGGCACGGTGGTCGCCGTGGTGGCGGGGGTGCTCGGTTGGTTCATGGTGCTCCGGCGTCAGACCTTCGCCGGCCACACGCTCTCCCTCGTCGGTTTCCCCGGGGCCGCCGGCGCGACGCTCCTGGGCATCTCGCCCGTCGTCGGGTACTTCGCCTTCTGCACGGGCGCCGCGGCCGTCGTGTCGGCGCTCCCACCCCCCGGCGCGGGGCGAGGGTTCAGCGAAGAGTCGGCCGTGATCGCCTCGGTGCAGAGCCTGATGCTCGCGAGCGGCTTGCTGTTCGTGAGCCTGTACGCGGGGAACCTGGGCGGGCTCACGTCGCTCTTGTTCGGGAGCTTCCTCGGGATCACCTCGCGTCAGGTCGTCGCGCTGTTCGCGGTCGCGGTGCCCGCCATCGTGGTGCTCGCCGCGATGGGCCGCCAACTCGTGTTCGCGAGCGTCGACCCGCAGGTGGCGGCCGCCGCAGGGGTACCCGTCCGAGCGCTCTCCGCGGCGTTCCTGCTCCTCGTGGGCGTCGCCGTCGCCGAGGTGAGCCAGATCACCGGGTCGCTGCTCGTGTTCGCGCTGCTGGTCCTGCCGGCGGCCGCGGCCCAGGCGCTCACGCTTCGGCCCGCCTTCGGTCTCCTGCTCTCCGTCGGGATCGGCGTCGGCGCCACATGGGCCGGGTTGCTGCTCGCCTACTACCTGCCCTTCCCGACGGGCGCGTTCATCACGACGCTCTCCTTCGCCGTGTACGTGGCCGCCCGGATCGCTCGATCCGTCCGGGATCGAAGGAGCTGACCCTCGAAATGTTCGCGCAGCCCTTCATGCGGACGGCGTTCCTCACCGGGACCTCCGTGGCCGTCGCGTGCGGCCTGGTGGGGTATTTCGCCGTGCTTCGCGGCCAGGTGTTCACCGGCGACGCGCTCAGCCACGTGGCGTTCACCGGCTCCCTGGCCGCGCTCGCGATCGGCATCGACCTCCGATTCGGCCTGTACGCAGCCACCGTCGGGATCGCCATCGTCCTGGCGCTGGCGTCGCGCCGGGGACGCGCGGACGACGTCGTCATCGGGAGCGTCTTCGCTTGGGTCCTCGGCTTGGGCGTGCTCTTCCTCAGCCTCTACACGACGGGACGAAGCGGAGTCGGCGGGTCGACCGGCGCCGGAGGCGTGAGCGTGGTCTTCGGCTCGATCCTGGGTCTCTCCGGGAAGGATGCCGCCATCGCATCGGCCATCGGCGTCGCAGCCGCGCTCGCGCTCCTCGCGATGGCGAGGCCATTGCTGTTCGCGACCGTGGACGGAGCCGTGGCCGCCGCGCGCGGCGTGCCCGTGCGCATGCTCGGGCTCGCGTTCCTCACGCTCGTCGGCCTGGTGGCGGCCGAGACGACGCAGGTCGTCGGCGCGCTCTTGCTCATCGGCCTGCTCGCCGCGCCGGCTGCGGCCGCGCAGCGGCTGACCGTGCGCCCGTACGCGGGGCTCGCGCTCTCGGCCGGGCTGGCGGTGGCGTCCACGTGGGCGGGACTGACGGAGAGCTACCTCCTGCCGTCGGTGCCGCCCAGCTTCGCCATCATCGCCACCGCCGTCGCCCTGTACGGCGCGGTCTCGGCGATCACCCGGGCGCGCAGCCGCGCATAGGATCGCGGCGGTCACACTCGGCTGAGCCGGTTCGTCATCTCGACGAAGAGGGAGCGGAAGGGAGACAACCATGGGTGTGCAGGTGAGCGCGATCATGCTTGGCGTCGAGGACCTCGGGCGCTCGAAGGCGTTCTACGGCGAGGGCCTGGGCTGCGCGATCGATCAGGACTACCCCACCTTCGTCAGGTTCACGTTGGGCGACGGCTCCTCGTCGCTCGCGCTGTACCAGCGCGAGGCCGCGGCCCAGGACGCGGGCGTGCCCTCGGAGGGGTCGGGGTTCCGCGGCGTGTCCTTCCACTACATCGTCGCCTCGAAGGAAGCCGTCGACGAGGTGATGGCGCAGGCCGTCGCAGCGGGCGCGAGCGTCGTGAAGGCGGCGGCCGGGGCCCAGTGGGGCTACTTCGGCTACTTCAGCGACCCCGACGGGTATCTCTGGAAGGTCGCCGCGGGATCGTAGGCGTCGCCCTCAGGGTGTCGACCCGTCGAGGAAGTCGAGCACGACCGCGGCGAAGAGCGGCGAGACGCCAAGGTTGTAGTGGGTCAGGCCGGGCAGCACGGCGAGCGCGTGGCCGCCCGTCGGCCGGCCCTCGCCCATCCACCCGCCGTCCCGGAGGCCGCCGTCGAGCAGCTTGAAGGCCTCGACGTAATGGCTCGGTGGCGCCATGTCGGCATCGGCGCAGACGATCATCGTCGGCACCTGGAGGCCACGCAGCTCCTCGGAGTGGTCGAAGTCCTTGCTCATCGACTCGCCCATCTTGTCGAGCAGGCGGCCGAAGTCCTCCGGGCGGGGCGCGACCCGCTGGTAGAGCTGGTACATCGGCGTGTCCTTCATGAACTCGAGGGCCGCCGCGTTCACCTGGAGCTGCTGGGCGAGCATCTCGGGCGGGATCGCGTCGCGCCGGATGTTGGCCGACGCCATGACGAGCTTGCCGACCTTCTGGGGGGTGCTTCACCGCCGTGAAGAAGGCGACGCCGCCGCCGAGCGAGAAGCCGACCACGTCGGGCTTCACCAGCCCCAGGTGGTCGATGAGCGCCGCGATGTCGTCGGCCATGAGCCGGGTGTCGATCGGACGATCGATGTCGGCGGTGCGTCCGTGCCCCTGGAGATCGACCACGATGACCTGGTGGTGCTCGGACAGGGCGGGGAGGATGGGCCCGAACATCTCACCCGAGCCGAGCCCCCCGTGAAGCAGGATCAACGGCCGCCCGTTCCCGTGGCTCTCGTAGTAGAGCTTCATGCCGTTGAGCTCGGCGTACGCGCCCGTGCCGTTCTCGGTGGTCCGGCTGGTGGTCACCGTCGTCCTCCTTGTGATCGTCATTGATTGGTGCCATCGACCGAGGTTGAGGGAGCCGGTGGGCCCTGCAGGATTCGAACCTGCGACGCGCAGATTAAGAGTCTGCCGCTCTAACCAGGCTGAGCTAAGGGCCCGGCGAGAGTATATCGACGGGCTTCTCGGTCACTTCCGGCGAGAAGGCTGAGGGTGGCCGAGGGGACTTGAACCCCCAACCCCCAGGACCACAACCTGGTGCTCTAACCGATTGAGCTACGGCCACCACGCGGTACGGGGCCGATTGTACCCGCCGTATCCTGGGCGCCACATGGAGACCTTCGACATCGGCATCATCGGCGCGGGCGTGCACGGCGCGAGCGCCGCCTATCACCTCGCGCCGCGCGGGGGCTCGGTGGTGGTGTTCGAGCGCGACACGCCGGCCGGCGGGCCCACGGGACGCTCGAGCGCAGTGTGCCGAGCCTTCTATACGAACTCGTTTCTGGCCGGCGTCGCGCGCGACAGCATCGCGATGATGGCGAACTTCCCGGAACACACGAACGGCCGGGATTCCGGATACCGCCGGACGGGCCTCTTCTTCCTGCACCCGGTGGAGGACGCGGCGCGGATCCAAGAGGTCGCGGATCGGCTCCGCGGGATGGGCATCGCGATCGACGTCCTGGACGCGGACGGCCTCGCGGATCGGTTCCCGCGGTTCGACCTCGAGGGGATCGGCGCGGGGGCGTGGGAGCCCGAGAGCGGCTACGCCGACCCGGCGAGCACGACCCTGGGGCTCCTGGAGCGGGCGATCGAGCTGGGCGTGGAGCCGAGGATGCGGGTCGGGCGGGTGCGGATCGAAGCCCGGAAGGGTGGGGGAGCGGTGGTACACACGGGGGACGGCCGGCGGACCGACTGCGCGCGCCTCCTGATCGCGGCCGGGCCCTGGTCGGCGTCGCTCGCGAGCCAGGTGGGTGCGGACCTTCCGCTCACCGCCGAGCGGCACCTGGTGGCCGTGATCGCGTGGGGCAGGGCCGAGCCCGTCCCGTTCGGGTTCGCCGACGTGCCGGGCGGCTATTACTGCCGGCCCGAGGGAGAGCACCTGATGATCATGGGGTCGCTGCATGCCGCGGCACGGGCGGACCCCGACCACTTCTCGCCCGAGGCGACGGACGAGGAGTCCCTGCAGCTCACCCGGCCGCTCGTGCGACGGATCCCGACGCTCGTCGACGCCGAGCCGCGTCGCGGCTGGGCGGGTCTGTACGACGTGAGCCCCGACTGGCAGCCCGTGATCGGGGAGATCGCGGACGGGATCATCGTGGACGCCGGGACGAGCGGGCACGGCTTCAAGCTGGCCCCGGCGCTGGGCAAGCACGTCGCGGACCTGGTCGCGGGCGACCCGGTCGATCCCGGCCTCGCGCAGTTCGACCCCTCCCGCTTCGACGAAGGACGCCTGCTCGCCGCCGGCTACCGAACCGCGCGCATCCTGGGCTGACCTCGTCCGGTCCCTTCCGCCTCGGAGCAGCGGAGGGGTAGAGTCGCCCGGTGCCCGACTCGCCCACGACCCGTCCGTCGCGCCCGCTCCGGCCGTGGGTGCTGCTCGCCCTCGCGCTGGTGCTGGTGGCGGCGCTTCCCCACAGCGTGGTGTCGACCGCGCACGCGAGGCCATCGAACGCTCGCCGGGTCGCGGCCGAGCCGCCGAACATCGTCCTCATCCTCTCCGACGACCAGCGCTGGGACACGCTCGGGCCGACGTACATGCCGTTCGTGCAGTCCGAGCTGATGGATCACGGGATCACGTTCACGAACGCGTTCGTGGTCAACTCGCTCTGCTGCCCGAGCCGGGCGAGCATCCTGACGGGCGCGTACTCGCACACGACGCAGGTCTACTCGAACACCGAGCCCTACGGAGGGTTCCGTTCGTTCACGGGCGACGGCAACACCATCGCCACGTGGCTCCACGGCGCCGGCTACCACACCGCGCTCGTCGGCAAGTACCTGAACGAGTACAACGTGGACTACATCCCGCCGGGCTGGGACCGTTGGGTCGCGTTCGACAACGCGCCCGCGGGCGGCGCGTACTACGACTACACACTCGACGTGGACCACACCCTGGTCTCGTACGACCATGCCGACGCCGACTACTCGACGGACGTGCTCGCCGGCTACGCCGATTCGTTCATCCGGACCACCGATCCGGCGCAGCCGCTGTTCCTGTACTTCGCCGTCAAGGCGCCGCACTTTCCCTCTACGCCGGCCACGAAGTACGCGACGCGCTTCAAGGGCCTGGCGCCCCTCCGGCCGCCGAACTACAACGAGGCCGACGTCTCCGACAAGCCCGCGTGGGTGCAGAGCCTTCCGCTCCTCACCACGGAGAAGATGGGCAAGATCGACCGGAACCGGAAGAACCAGTTCCGGAGCATGCTCTCGGTGGACGATGCCGTGAACACGATCATGACGGCCCTCACCGACACCGGGCGCCTGTCCAACACGCTCGTCCTCTACATGTCGGACAATGGCTGGTCGCTCGGCGAGCACCGCTGGAACAACAAGGAGGCGGCGTACGAGGAGAGCATCCGCGTCCCGATGATCGTCCGATACGACCCGCTGATCACCGCGCCCGGCACGAACGCCGACCTCGTGACGAACATCGACGTGGCGCCGACGTTCGCTGCCGCCGCCGGCGTGCAGGCATCGGGTGCCGAAGGCCTCAACATGCTGCCCCTCTTCACCGACCCGAGCGCGCCGTGGCGGCACGACTTCCTGATCGAGAACCTCTACCACCCGCCCAGGGACGACCCGATCCCCACGTTCTGCGCCGTGCGGGACGATGCCCTGCAGCCGGAGGGGTACCTCTACGTGCTCTATTCGACCGGCGAGGAGGAGCTGTACGACCTGAAGAACGACGTCTACGAGCTGCAGAACGTGGTGACGGACCCGACGCACACGGGCGAGCTCGAGTACCTCCGGGCGCAGGAGGCCCTGCTCTGCACCCCGCCGCCTCCGGGCTGGCCCCCGCGGCTGAACGGGCTCAACAGGTGATGTCGCCCAGGCTCGTCGTGTAGACGTTCTGGTCGAAGCAGTTCCCGGTCCCGCCCTCGTTCGCCAGATCGTAGGTGTGGCCGCTCACGGTGTTGAGCGTGATCGTGTTGTCGTCCGAGGTCGGGTCCACCTCGATGCCGTCCGCGACGTCGTTCGTCACCGTGTTGGCGCGCACCGTCACGTCGTCGCTGTTGTGCAGCCAGATGCCCGTGGTCGTGTTGTCGTGGACGTGGTTCTGCACGGCCTGAATCATGCCCCCCGCCGAGTCCTCGATGATGATGCCCCGGACGTTGCCGAAGGTCTCGTTGCGCTGGATCACGAGCGGCCCAAACTGCGTCGAGGTGATCGAGCCGATGTAGAGGCCGGCATCGCCGAACCCCGACGTCACGTTGTTCTTGATGACGATCGAGCCGCTGAGATACACGTTGATGCCGTACTCCGCGTCCGCGCAGCTGTCCGTGGCCGTCGTCCCCACGATCCGCCCGCGCTTCACCCGCGTGAACGTGATCTCGCCGAACGTCCCGCCCTCCAGCGCGAGCCCCCGGATCGTGACGCCGTCGGCGAGCACCTGGATGGTCCAGCGGTTGATGCAGTCGCCGTCCACCGTCACCGGGCCGTCCCCGGCGGCCGTGAGGGTGACGTTGGTCGTCGTGATCGAGAAGTGCTCGGTGTAGGTGCCCGTGTGGATGCTCAGGGTGTCGCCCGACGCCGCTCCGGCGAGCGCGTTCTGGATGGCGTTCGGGCCAGGGAACACGTCGATCACCGTGGCGGCGTGGCGTGGACCTGCCTGGGCGGTGCCCATGCCCGCCGTCAGGCCGACGACGACGGCGACGAGGAGGATGCGCGGGCGCACGGCTGGATGGTACTCACGGCGGCGTTGCCGGACGAGTCCAACCGGAAAAAATGCGGCGACCACGCCACCGAGAGGGAGGAGCAGCGATGGCGCAACGCAGCCGACGAGTTCTGGTCCCAGGCATCGCGGAGCCCTCGAAGCCGCGATTGACCGCAACCTCCCGTCGGACCGACAATCCCGGCGTGGACGTGCTGCCGCGCAGGCTCTTCCTCACCCTCCTCGGCGCGACGGCAGTCTCCGCGGCCTGCTCGAAGGCGGCACCGGCCGCGTCGGGCAGGACCTCGCCCTCTGCCGGCTCGTCCCCGCCGGGTCCGTCGCCAACGCCGACGCTCACGCCGGTACTGGCCGCAGACCGCATCCCCCAGCAGGCCGTCCAGGGCGCCACCGGGTACAACGGCTCCTGGAAGGGGACGTGGAAGGCGAACGGCGCCTCCGGGACGATCGACGTCACGGTGAAGATCGACGCGAAGACCCGCACGGCCACTGGCTCCCTCAACGTCTCCGAGGGCTTCTTCGGGCCGGGCACGGCGCCGGCCTCCTACTCGGTCGATGTGAACCTCGACGACTATGCCTACGAGATGCCTCCCTACGCGATCCAAACGCCGCTCCTCGGCGAGGTCACGCTCACTGGCATGGGCTACGGCTTCGTGCAGATCACCTCGAAGGGCGTGACGGGCTATCCCAACATCGCGAGCTTCCATTCGAAGGGCTACCTCACCGGGCCGTTCACCGAGACCGGGCCCGGCGGTGTGGAGATCCTGCCGTTCACCTACACGATCGGCTTGACCGACGGCACGGCGATCAACGGGACCATTAAGTACCAGCAGGCTTGACGAGGAGGGAGGAAGGATCATGACCAAGTTCCTGGTCACGTATCACGGCAGCGAGATGCCGCACGACCCCGAGATCATGCGGCAGGCACGCGAGGCATTCATGCAGTGGGCCGCGAAGACCGGCTCGGCCCTTCCCGAGCCCGGTGCGCCGACGGGCGCGTCGAAGGTCGTCTCGCGCGACGGCACGGGCGACGGCCCGGCCGAGGGACCGTTCAGTGGATGGTCGGTGGTCGAGGCGGAGAACGCCGACGCGGCGATGCAGCTCCTCGCCGACCACCCGTTCATCGGCCGCGGGGGCATCCTGCAGGTGAGCATCCCGGCGGACCTCTCCTAACCGGCTGCCAGTCCGTCCCGAACATCCCCGCGCCCTGACGCGTCCCGGTCAAAGGTTCACCGGATCGCCATGTGCGCATGAAGCAGAGTCCGGCGCGAATCGGTAGCATCGGCCCGATGCCCGCGCCGGTCCTGATGCTCGAGTGCAAGGCATGCGGTGAGTCGTTCCCCGCACCGATCCAGATGGGACCCAGGGACTTCGCCGACGCGACCATCGAGCCCACGAGCTATCTCTGCCCGCACTGCGGCAGCACGTTCTTCTACAACAAGCGCGACTACGAGTTCGTCCTCCAGGGCGGGACCGACTAGATCCCCAACCTCACCCGGGCGCGACGGCGCGGGCGACCCCACCCAGGATCGGCCAATCGGGCGACTCGATCACGCAACGGGCGAAGAGCCACTGCCGCAGGCGGCCCGGATCGAGCTCCAAGAGTCCAGCCATGCGCCCGACCAGCCCCAGTGGATCCACCATGAGTCGCTCGCAGTTCAGCAGATGCTGGAGCGTGTCGTAGGTCGGGTCGCCCACATACGGCTTCGGGTCGATCGCGAGCCAGGGCTCCCGCTCCGCCGCGAGCACGTTGCCGGCGTGCAGGTCCGTGTAGAGCAGCACCTCGCGGTCGGCGGTTCGGGGCAGCTCCAGGAACAGGGCGAGCCCGTCCCGCGCGAGACCGGGATCCAGTGCGTGCTCCTTCAACTGGAACTGGCTTGCCCACCGCTCGCACATCGACCGGAGAGATCGGAAGAGATGACCAAGCGCCGGCTCGCGCCAGAGCCGGCGAAGGAGTCCCGCGATCACGCCGTCCCGATCCGCCTCTGCCAGCGCCTCGAGGGTCGTCCCCGGCCGGCAGCGCTCGAGGAGCATCGCCGTGGTCCGTTCGTCGATCTCCTCGGCCTCGAACAGGAGCACCGAGCCGTCGCCGTCCCAAGACCGAAGCCCGTCGGCCTCGTGCTCGGCCTCCGGATGCCGCCAGAGCACCTTGAGGACCCGGTCGAGGCCGCGCTGCCTGACCGGCGCGACCCAGGCGGTCTGGCCGCCCGGCTGGAACGGCTCGCCGACCTCGAGGTCCCATCGCTTCGCCAGCGACGCGATCGTCGCCGGCAACGCCTCGAGCCAGTCGTCGCGTCCTTCGGCCCCGGCGGCCTGCGCCAGGTTCAGAGGCATCGTCAGCTTGGACGTTGCTCGATCCTTTCGAGTCCCGGCTGCGGGCCGTCAGGCGGAGCTGGCTGCTCTGGCAACCCGCTCCAGGCGATCGCGGTAGCTCTCCCACCACGCCGCGTCGCCGGGGGCCATGTTGTCGTTGTCCTGCCGCAACCCGACGGCCCCGTCGATCAGCTCGCGGACGATGTCGGCGTGGCCGGCGTGCCGATGCGTCTCCGCGATCGTGTGCACCAGGATCCGGTGCAGCGTGACCGGGTTTCGCTCCGGCGGCCACCAGGCGACGCGCCCCTCGGCATGCAGGGGGAGCGCCTCGATCGTGGCATCCGAGTGCGCCCAGACGCGGCGATACAGGCCGACGATCTGCTCGCGCGACTCCTCGGCCGTCGCCCACATGTCGGCGTTCGGCTCGGCGCCCTCGTCGAGCCAGGGGAACGGCTCGTCCAATGGGCGCCCGAACGTCTCGCCGAAGTACCCGGCCTCGACGCTCGCCACGTGCTTGACCAACCCCAGCAGGTTCGTGCCGGTCGGCACCATCGGCCGGCGGACGTCGTACTCGGAGAGCCCTTCAAGCTTCCACAGCAGGGCCTCGCGGGCGATCTGGAGATAGCGGTGGAGATCGGCCTTCTCGTCGGTTGGGGTCATGCCCTACAGGATGGCATGTTGCGCACGTCGTGCCCTCATCCAACGGGTGCCTGGGCGGCCTTGCCAGCCGGCGGACGATCGGCCATCGTGGCTCGTGCCCGAGGCAGTCACTTCGCTACGCGCGTCGTGGGATGGTAAAGGAGTAGGCGTCGGCGAACGGCGAGAGCGCCTGAGCGTCAAGTACGGACCGAGAACGGAGGACAGCCATGCCGGGAGAGTTCGAAGGTGACCTGACCGAGGCGGTGTTCTGGGGCGCGGACATGCGCGGCGCTCGCTTCCGCGACGTCAACTTCACCGGAGCACGGATCAGTCACTCGTGGGTGGTCGACGTCGACATCGACGCGTTCGTCGACAAGCTCGTCGTGAACGGCGTGGACGTGACCGACTACGTGAACGAGCGCGACGAGTGGTACCCGGTGCGAGCCATGATCCGCGCGTCCGATCCAGACGGCTTGCGCGCCGCGTGGGCGGCGCTCGACGAGGTGTGGGCTCCGACGATCGCGCGTGCGCAGGCGCTCGGCGAAGCGAAGGCGCAGGAATCGGTCAACGAGGAGTTCTCGTTCGTGCAGACGGTGCGTCACCTCGTCTTCGCCATGGAGAAGTGGTTCAACCTCCCGGTCCTCGGCGAGACCTTCCACGCGATGGGGCTCCCGAACACGGGCTCGCTCGAGTTCCCGTGGCCGGGACTCGACTACAGCGTCCAGCCGTCGCTCGCGGAAGCGCTCGCCGTGCGCGCCGAGCGTGCCGCGACGTTTCGCGCGTACCTGGCCAACGTCGACGCTGCGGACCTACCACGGGCAGTCGAGGTGCTCGAGAACGGCAAGGCCACGGTGCTCGATTGCCTCCAGACCGTCATGGAAGAGGAGTTCTGGCACCACCGCTATGCGCTGCGCGACCTCGGGGTGCTCGAACAGACCACGTAGTCAGGACTGTGACCCTGGCAGGAGCTGCGTCGAACCCTCACGTACAGACGCCCGGCGGCGTCAGTGGCCGCAGTCCTACGCCGATCCCTGCTTGCGGACCCGGAAGCGAAGGATGGTGACAGCTCCCGACCGCGTGGTGCTGACCGGCTCCAGGTCTATCCTGGGCAGGCCCGGCGGCGAGAAACGGGTGCCGTCGCCGAGCAGCACCGGCAGCACATACACCAGGATCTCGTCGACGAGCCCCCGTCGCAAGCACTGGCCGGCCACGTCGGCGCCAAGGATCTCCAGGTTCTTGCCGCCCGCGGCGCTGAGGGCCGTGGCCACCGCTTCTCCGATGTCACCGCTGAGATACGTGACCTTCGGGTCTGGCGGCTCCGGCGGCCGATGGGTGAGGACGAAGATGGGTCCGGAGAAGGGATAGTCCACGCTGCCCGGCTTCTCGGCCTCCATCCTGTCGCCCACCTCCGCGGTTCGTCGGCCGACGAGCATGGCGCCGGTCGCCGCCGCCTGCTCCCGTATCGTGTCCGGGGCGAGGGCGCCCGCGATCCAGTCCATCGCGTGGCCGGGGCCGGCGATGAAGCCGTCAAGCGACATCGCCCTGTTCACGACCACCTTGCCGATTCCTGTGCTCGTCTCGCTCACCTGTTCCTCCGAAGAACCTTGGGACGTTCCCGTGACCCGTTCCGGCGCCGTTTGGGCCCCGTCGAGGGTGCGTGTGCGCCGGGCAGGACTCGAACCTGCGACCCGCTGCTTAGAAGGCAGCCGCTCTATCCGGGCTGAGCTACCGGCGCTCTGACCTGCGAAGACGCTACCACCCCGTCGTCGCGGGTTCCGCTTGTTTGTCAGGGTGCGAGGGTGCCACTATCGCGCTCGTGTCCAGGCCTGATTCGATGACCGACCGTCGTCCCGTGCTCGCTCAAGCGCTGCTCGGGCTGACCGTGCTCCTGCTGGCGGCCGGCGTCACGTTGGGCCTGCTGGATATCCGACAGGGAACGCCGCCGTCGTCAGCCCTCGGCGGCATGGTGTTCCTCCTCGTCTTCATCGCGTTCCCCTTCGTCGGGTATCTGATCGCCACTCGGCGGCCGGACAATTCGATCGGCTGGGTGATGTTGTGTGGCGGGATCGCCCTGGGGCTCGACGGCCTGCTGAACAGCTACGGGGGCTATGCGATCCACGGGGGAGCTGGCGGCGTCTCGCTCGGGAGCGCGGCCCTCGCCATCGACAACCCGATGTGGCTCCCGATCATCGCCATCCCCGCGACCTTCCTCATCATGCTGTTCCCCGACGGTCATCTCCCGTCGCCTCGGTGGCGCTGGTTCGCGTGGATGCTGGGGGTGTCGCTCGCCATCATCTTCCTGGCCATCGTGGTCACGCCCGGCAAGCTGAGCGACGCCGGCTACGCGAACCTCACGAACCCGCTCGGCATCGAAGCGCTCCGCTCGGTCCTCGCGGGAGCGCTGGTCTTCCTCGTGGTGCTGCCCGTCGGCGTTGTGGCGGCCGTCGTGAGCCTGGTCCGGCGATTCCGCCGCGCGACCGGCACCGAGCGGCTGCAGCTCCGATGGCTCGTCACCGCCGCCGCGATCGTCGGGATCCTGTATGCGGTGGCGCTCGTGATCTCGCTTCCCACGTCGTGGATGCAGAGCGATACGCCGCCGGCGCTCGCCGTGCTGCAGACGGCCGCGCTTGTGTCCTTCGCGCTGATCCCGCTCTCGATCGGTGTCTCGGTCCTTCGATACCGGCTGTTCGAGATCGACGTGGTCATCAACCGCGCGCTGCTCTTCGGCGCGCTCGCCGTGTTCATCACCGCGGTCTACGTCGCGGTCGTCGTCGGTGTGGGGGCCTTCGTCGGGGGCCGGGCGAATGCGCTCCTCTCCGCGGTCGCGGCCGCGGTCGTCGCGCTCGCCTTCCAGCCCGTCCGTCGACGAGCACAGCGGCTCGCCGACCGGCTGGTGTACGGCAAGCGGGCGACGCCCTACGAGGTGCTCTCGGAGTTCTCCGGCCGCCTCGGTGCCGCGTACGCGAGCGACGAGCTGCTCCCGAAGATGGTCCGAGCGCTGGCCGAGGGAACGGGCGCCGCGCGGGTCGACATCTGGGTACGGGTGGGCGACGAGTTGCGTGCACAAGCGAGCTGGCCGGACGATGCCGGCGCCCCGGCTCGCCTGTCGGTGGGGGATGCCCGGGAGCGATCGGCGACGGGCTCGTCGATCGTCGAGCCGGTGGAACACCACGGCGAGTTCCTGGGGGCCCTCTCGATCACGAAGCGGCCCGGCGACGCGGTCACGGCCACCGAGGAGCGTCTGGTCCACGACCTGGCCGCGCAGGCGGGCCTGGTCCTTCGCAACGTCCAGCTGACGGGCCAGCTCCTGGATCACATCGAGCAGCTCCGATCGTCGCGTCAGCGCCTGGTCGCCGCGCAGGACGAGGAGCGGCGCAAGATCGAACGCGACCTGCACGATGGGGCGCAGCAGCAGCTCGTGGCGCTCGGCATGAAGCTGCGGCTCCTTCGTCAGCTGCTCGACCGCGACCTGGCGAAGGCGAAGCCGCTCGCCGAGGAGCTCGAGACCCAGGCGACATCGGCGCTCGATGACCTTCGGAACCTCGCGCGCGGGATCTACCCGCCGCTCCTCGCGGACCGGGGACTGCTGGCGGCGCTCGAGTCGCAGGCGCGTCGCTCGGTCGTCCCCGTGAGGGTCGAGGGCGATCACCTCGGCCGATACCCACGCGAGGTCGAGTCCGCGATCTATTTCGCGTGTCTCGAGTCCCTGCAGAACGTCGCGAAGTACGCGGGCGCCTCGCTCGCCACGGTCAGGCTCTCGGATGGGAACGGCAACGTCACTTTCGAGGTGGCGGACGATGGCGTCGGGTTCGATCCCGCCGTCACGTCCTACGGGACCGGTCTGCAGGGGATCGCCGACCGGGTGGCGGCCGCCAGCGGCGAGGTTCGGATCGAGTCATCTCCCGGACACGGGACGACGGTGCGTGGATGGATGCCGATCTCGAGCGGGTGACGGGAATCGAACCCGCGTAACCAGCTTGGAAGGCTGGAGCTCTACCACTGAGCTACACCCGCGCGCGGCAATCGTAGCGCGCCGTAGCATGACCCCATGCGCATCCCGTTTCGCATCGTCGACGTGTTCACCGATCGCCCGCTCGCGGGCAATCAGCTCTGCGTCGTGCCCGGTCCGATCTCGCTCGACGACGCCGACATGCAGGCGATCGCGCAGGAGATGGGGTTCTCCGAGACCACGTTCGTGACCGAGGCGCGCGTCGACCGCTACTCGATGCGCATCTTCACGCCGAACAACGAACTGCCGTTCGCCGGCCACCCGAGCCTGGGGACCGCGTTCGTCCTGGTGTCCGAGGGGCGCGTGTCGACGCCGGCGACGCAAACCGTTGCGGCCGGCGAGGTGGCGATGTCGGTCGACCTGGAGGCGCGCACCGCCCGGATGCGACAGTTCCCCCCGCGGTTCAAGGGCGAGGTGGACCGGGTCAAGGAACTGGCCGATGCGGTGGGACTATCGGTCGAGGACCTGCATCCCGCGCTGCCCGCGCAGGTGGTCTGGACGGGCCTGGACGTGTTCGTGGTGCCCGCACGAGATCGCGATGCCGTGGCCCATGCCACCCCGTCTTTGACGCGCTTGCCCTCGTTCGTCGAGTCGGTCGGGACCGACGGCCTCTACCTCGTGGCACTCGACGGCGACGAAGTGCGCGCGCGGTTCTTCGCCTCGGGTGGGGGGGTGTACGAGGACGCGGCGACCGGCTCGGCGGCGGGGCCGTGCGGCGCGTACTTCGTCGAGCGCGAGGCCCTTCCGGCCGGGCGGGTCACGATCCACCAGGGGGTCGAGATGGGGCGGCCGAGCACGTTGCTCGTCGATGTGGAACGGGCGCCGACCGACGGGTGGGAGGTCCACGTCGGCGGCGGCGTCGCGAACGTGGGGACGGGGGAGTTCGACCTACCCTTGTAGGGATCGAAGCGCCCCGCCGAGCGACTGCGCTCGGGGCATGAGCGTCGCCCAGAGGTTGCCCTTGCGCTCGAGGAGCGTCGGCACGTTCGTGATCGTGAAGTCCTGAGGATGGGTGCGGCGCAGGTCCTTCCACGGGACCGGGAAGGACACGGGCGCGCCGGGACGCGCGCGTGGCGAGTACGGAGCGACGACGTGGGCCCCTGGGGCGTTGCGCCCCGCGTCCAGATACACGCGGTGGCCTCGGTCGGCCTTCTTGAACTCGGTCGTCGCGATGTTTGGGATGCGCTCCCGGACGCGCTCGCCGAGGTTGAACGCCACCTCGCGGACCTGGTCATAACCGTGGCGTCGTTGCAGCGGCACGTAGAGGTGCACGCCTTTCGCGCCCGACGTCTTGGCGGCCGCCGTGAGGTCGAGCTCCGCGAGGGCCTCACGCACGGCGAAGGCCACCTCGACGGCCATGCCGAACCCGTCCTCGGGCGGGTCGAGGTCGAACACGAGGTGGTCGGGGAGCCAGATACGATCGACGCGCGAGAGCCAGGGGTGCAGCTCGATCGTGGCCTGGTTCGCGAGCCAAAGCAAGGTCTTCGACGAGTTGCAGAGCGTGTAACGCACGTCGCGCTTCGCCGACTCGGCGTGATAGGTGGCGGTGCGGACCCAGTCGGGCGCGTACTTCGGCGTGTCCTTCTGATAGAACGCGAAGCCCTCGATGCCGTCCGGGTAGCGCTTGACCGTGAGCGGCCGGTCCTTGATCGCAGGCACGAGGAACGGACCCACGGCCTCGAAGTAGGCCAGCAGGTCGCGCTTGCGAAGGCCCGACTCGGGCCAGAACACCTTGTCCAGGTTCGAGCGCTCGATCCCCTGGGGCATCCGCCAGTTATACCGAAGCTAGAATCAAGGCCGACGGGGCGTGGCGCAGCTTGGTAGCGCGCCTGCTTTGGGAGCAGGAGGTCCCGGGTTCAAATCCCGGCGCCCCGACGCTGGCTCAGGCCGACGCGCTGAGGTCCGGGATCCGGCGTTTCACGATCGGGGTCCAGGTGAGCGCCTTCAGGCTCTCCAGGGCGACCCCACACTGCTCGCACTCGGCCTCGGACGACGGGTGCCCGCAGTAGATGCACCCCGAGTCCTCCGAGAGAACCACGTCGGGCTCGCGTCGCTCCCGCTTCATGCCCCCAACTATCGGCATGGGCCGCTCGGCGCTTGACCCTTCGGCCGTGCGACCTACTCGACGAGCCGATGGGCGTGGGTCAGACCTCGGCCGGGCCCCCCGATCGCCAGTAGGAGCCCGCGCCGCGCGAGAGGAGGCCCTCGTCCACCAGGGCCCGCCGGACCGAGGCGTAGTCGGGGTGGTAGCGCTTGAGCTGGGCGTTCACCTCGGATTCCCGGTACCGAACACCGGGCTCGAACTCGAGCGCCAACCGGGTCAGCACGATCAGCCGCTTGGCGTGCTTGGCGGGGAGCTCCCGGAGCTTCCCGCCAACGAAGAAGTGACGAAGGACGGCCTCCTCTTCCTCGTACACCGCCCCGAGAGCGAGCCCCGGGTCGCGCGAGGGTCCGACGCGCAGGGCCGCCCGGCGGAGCGTCTCCGGGCGCAGGCGGTACGTGCGGCGGTCCGCCTCGACGGCGACCACGCCGACGGCGGCGAGCTTCGCCGCGTGCCGCCGAACGACGGCCGGTGTCAGGGCGAGCGCTGGGCCCAGCTCCTCGGCGGTCCGTGGCCCCTTCGCGAGCGCGCCGGCGATCGCCAGCCGGTCGGGGTCGGCCAGCGCGCGCAGGAGCTCCTCGGGGCTCGGCTCGGGTTCGTTCGTCATCGGCGGTTGCTGAGTCTACTTTCGAGTACCCTCGGGTCGAGATGCAGACCACGCTCGAGGAGACCGACAAGCACGTCGTGCGCCTGTCCGTGCAGATCGAGCCGGACGAGGTTGCGAAGGATCTCGACCGCGCCTACCGCAAGGTGGCGGGCGAGGTGAAGATCCCCGGCTTCCGCAAGGGCAAGGTTCCGAAGCGGGTGATCGACGCGCGCGTCGGCCGTGAGCACGTGCTCGAGGAGTTCGTCAAGGACTCGGTGCCCGAGTACTACGTGCGCGCCGTGCGCGAGCACGACCTCGCGCCGATCGCGGAGCCCGAGATCGACCTCGACGAGCTTGAGGTGGGCAAGCCCCTGCGGTTCACAGCGACCGTCGAGGTTCGGCCCCGGCTGACGCTGGACCCCGAGCTGTACCGCGGCGTCCGCGTGGACGCATCGCCCGTCGAGCCGACCGAGACCGAGATCGACACGTTCCTGGACCGCCTCCGCGAGCGCTTCGCCGAGCTGGAGGTGGTCGAACGCCCGGCCCACCGGGGCGACTACGTCCTGGCCGACGTGCGCGCGCACGTCCACGATCGCGAGATCCCCGAGGCGACGCGCCTGGGCTTCCTGTCCGAGGTCGGCTCGGAGGAGCTGGCCCCGGAGCTCGACCGGGAGCTCGACGGCAAGCGCAAGGGCGAGATCCTGAAGTTCAACGCCACCCTGCCGGAGCGCTTCGGCGACCTCGCCGGCACCGAGGTCGCCTTCCAGGTGCTGGTCAAGGAGGTCAAGGCGAAGAAGCTCCCGGCGCTCGACGACGAGTTCGCCGTGACGGCGTCGGAGTTCGAGACGATCGACGCGCTCCGCCAGGACGTGCGCACGAAGCTTCGGGAGGTCAAGGCCGTCGAGGCCACGCGGGAGATCCGCAACCGGGTCCTCGCGCGCGTTGTGGATTCCGTGCAGGTCGATCTCCCCGAGCGCCTGGTGGACGAGGAGACCGAGCACCGGGTCGCGCACGCCAACGACCGCGCGCAGCGCGCGGGCATCACCCTGGAGGCCGCGCTCGCCTCGCAGGGTTGGGACGAGCTGCGCTTCCGCTCCGACGCGCGCGCCCACGCGACGCGCGCGCTGGTGTCGGACCTGGTGCTCGAGGCCGTAGCGCGCCAGGAGGACCTCAAGGTGACGGCCGAGGACCTGGACCGCGAGATCCAGGCGCTCGCGGAGGCCTCCGGCCGGGAGCCGAAAGAGGTTCGCCGGATCCTCGATCGATCCGGGGAAGTCCGGTCACTGGCCGGTGATATCATCCGAACGAAGGCGCTTGACTATCTCGTCGAGTCGGCCGATGTAGGCACAGAGGACGCTCCGGGCGCGCCCGGGGCGCATCCCTCCCGGAGCCAAGAGGATGGCGATGACTGACATGCAGAACTACCTGGTCCCCGTCGTGGTCGAGCAGACGAACCGCGGCGAGCGCTCGTTCGACATCTACTCGCGCCTGCTCAAGGACCGCATCGTGTTCCTCGGCACGCCGATCGACGACGCGGTCGCGAACCTCGTGATGGCCCAGCTCCTGCACCTCGAGAGCGAGGACCCCGAGAAGGACATCAGCCTGTACATCAATTCGCCCGGAGGGGACGTCGCCTCCGGGTTCGCCATCTACGACACCATGCAGTTCATCAAGCCGGACGTCGCCACCACCTGCATGGGCCAGGCAGCCTCGTTCGCCGCGGTCCTGCTCCTGGCCGGCGCCCGGGGCAAGCGCTATGCGCTCCCGCACTCCCGGGTCCTCCTGCACCAGCCCCACGGCGGCGCGCAGGGCCAGGCCGTCGACATCGAGATCCAGGCGAAGGAGTTCACGCGCTACCGCCAGCTGCTCGACGAGATCATCTCCGAGCACACCGGGCAGACCGTCGACAAGGTCCACGCCGACACCGACCGGGACTTCATCCTCACGCCGGAGTCGGCCAAGGACTACGGGATCATCGACGAGGTGATCACCAGCCGCAGAGTGCAGGCCGAACTTGCGTCGCTCGCGGCCAAGGCGTCATAGACTTACGCGGTCGCGGGGGGAGACCCGCCGGAGCCGAAGGAGCAGGGGGGCATGGCCAAGTTCGGTGACTCCGACCTCCTCAAGTGTTCGTTCTGCGGCAAGTCCCAGAAACAAGTCAAGAAGCTCATCGCGGGTCCTGGGGTCTACATCTGCGACGAGTGCATCGACCTCTGCAACGAGATCATCGAGGA
>JACXTT010004435.1_pt1 | contig 20874 bp, 23 predicted proteins | sample 9270951 | NCBI WGS metagenome assembly JACXTT01 (sample SAMN15532306, study PRJNA645909) | rock metagenome | isolation source: weathered quartz diorite | place: Puerto Rico | collected 2017-06-21
GACGGATACGCACCGACAATTCCTGGCCAGCATGGGCGCGAATGTAGGTCACCGCCTCATCCCAACGCGAACCGGGGAAGCTCATCGGCCCCACAGAAAGCAACTGATCCTTGGGCTTCAGCCCCGCTTGATCCGCGACGCTTTGCGCCTTCACGACGTTCAGCCGCACCGGTGCGGTGTATCGCACGCGATCGGCCCCCCAAGCCGTGAACAGCACGAAGGCCACCAGCAGATTCATCAGGATGCCGCCGGAGAAGAAGAGCATGCGCTTCCCGAAGGGCTGCTTGAGGAAGCCATAGGGATCCTCAGCTGCAGGTTCCTCCGGGTTGAAACCCATGAGGTTCACGTAGCCACCGAGGGGAAGGGCTGAAAGACGCACGTCCGTTTCCCGCCATTTGAAGCCGATGAGGCGCGGACCGAATCCAATGGAGAACACCTCCACGGGCATACCCATGCGCTTGGCGGCGAGGAAGTGGCCCAGCTCGTGAAGGAAGATGATGAGCCCCAGTCCCACGATGGCGAGGCCGAAGTTCTGGAGCTTGTCCAAACTGACGAGGGCAATGGCGAAGATCATGCGAATCCGAGCAGCAGGGTCAGTGGCCGCGGGACGCGACCCATCCTTCAGCATGACGCCGAGCGCGGGCATCCGCATCCCTTAGATGGCCGAGATCCGATACTGGTTCAGAAGGCAGGGCCTGCAGCGTGGCTTCCACACAGGCTGGAATCTCCAAAAACGCCATCTGCCCTTGGAGGAAAGCCGCCACAGCCACCTCATTGGCCGCATTGAGCACGGCGGGCGCCGTGCCCCCGGCCCGAAGGGCCGCGTAGGCGAGGGCGAGACATGGAAAGCGGTGCAGATCCGGCGCTTCGAAGGTCCACGTGCGGGCCTGATCCCAGTCGTAGGGCGCCAAGGGGCCCTCCACCTTCTCGGGATGCAGCAGGCAGTACTGAATGGGGTGCTTCATATCGTTGGCGCTGACCTGCAGCTGATAGCTGCCATCGGTGAAACCCACCATGGCGTGCACCTGGCTTTGCGCATGCACCGTCACCGCCACTTGATCGGGGCGCAGGCCGAAGAGCACCGTCGCTTCGATCACTTCCAGCCCCTTGTTCATGAGCGTGGCGCTATCGATGGTGATCTTGGGGCCCATCTTCCAAGTGGGGTGATTGAGGGCCTCTTTCACTGTGACCCGCTTCAACTGCTCCAGCGAAAACGTGCGGAAGGGGCCGCCACTCGCCGTGATGCGCACTTCTCGAATCGACTCGGGCGATCGATCCGAAAGCAGTTGGTGCAAGGCCGCGTGTTCGCTATCGACAGGCAGCAACTCCGCGCCTCCGGCCTCCTTGGCCCGCTGCATGAGCTCGCCACCGACGACGAGGGATTCCTTATTCGCCACGCAAACCCGTCGCCCCGCGCGCAGGGCCGCTTCGGTGCTATCTAAGCCCGCCGCCCCCACGACAGCGGCCATCACGGTATTGGCTTCGCTATGCAGCGCACAGGCCATCAAACCTTCGGCGCCCCAGTGCAACTCAGGCGTGCGGTCCATCTGACTGCGCAGCCACTCGGCATCCTCTCGCGTGGCCAGGCTCACCGCTTTCGGACGGAAGGCCTTCACCTGCTCGAGGAATAACTCCCGATTGCGCCCTGCAGCCAAAGTCGCCACGGAGAGACGATCGGGATGGGCTCGCACAACATCCAGCGTCGAGCATCCGATGCTGCCCGTGCTGCCGAGGACTGCGAGATGGCGCATGACTACTGCGTCCAGCCTTGAGCGAAGTGCAGGTAGGCCACCATCACCGGCGCGGCGAAAACTAGACTATCGATACGATCGAGCATGCCGCCGTGGCCGGGGATGCCCACGCCCACATTGCTATCCTTCACGCCGGTGCTGCGCTTCCAGGTGCTTTCCACGAGATCGCCCAACTGACCGGCGATGCCCATGAGCAGACCCAAGGCAACGACATCGATGAGGGTCCACTCGTGGCACACGGTGGCCTTCATGAGGGCGGCGCCGCCCACATTGCCAAGCAGGTTGCCGAAGGCGCCCTCCCAGCTCTTCTTGGGGCTCACCTTGGGAGCGAGCTTGTGCTTCCCGAAGAAGGAGCCCATGAAGTAGGCGGCCGTGTCGCCGAACCACGTGATGATGTAAAGCGAGAGCACGAGGCGGCTGCCAGTTTTGGGCAGCGTCCCCTCCAGCAGGAAGAGCTTGTGCTGGAAGCCGAGACCGAGGCCGAGGTATAGCGCACCCATCCAGGTGATGGCCTGGCTGGGCAGGGCCTCTTCCAATTTCTTATCGAAGAAGAGCGCGCCAAAGTGGACGAGAAACATCCCGCCCGCCAGCACCAGCCAAAGCGGAATCGGATCCTGTCCCGCCTTCGCGAAGTGGAAATGAAGCAGAAGCAGCCAGGCCACCAGGGTGCCCGCCGCCAGTGAAGGCTCGAAGCCGCGGGTGCGCGCCATCAGCACCATCTCGCGCATGCCGGCGAAGATGGAGAGGCCCATCAGCGCCAGATAGGCCCATCGGCCCCAGGCCTCGCCGCCTCCGAAGTAGAGAAGACTCAGGAAGAAGATGGCGAACACGAACGCGGAGAGGATCCGCGTTTTCATGTTGCGCTTATCCACGGTGGGCGTGGTTTTCTCGGCCATTACAATCCTCCGAAACGGCGTTCACGCTGGGCGTAGTCTTCCAGCGCGTCCTGAAGCGCCTCCGGCCCGAAATCCGGCCAGAGGGTGTCGGTCATATGGAATTCGGCATAGGCGCACTGCCACAGCAGGAAATTGGAGATGCGGTGCTCGCCGCTGGTGCGGATGAGCAGATCCACATCGGGCACGCCTCCGGTCCAGAGGCGGGCGCCGAGGGCCGCTTCCGTGATCTCCTCGGGGCGGAGGCCCTCCGCCACGCAGGCCCGGGCGGCCTGCACCAATTCCAGACGGCTGCCGTAGTTGACGGCCAGATGGAAGACCATGCCCTCATGGTGAGCGGTTTGGGCTTCTAGCTGTTTGAGATCACGCAGCACACCATCAGGCAGCCCTTCCGTATCTCCCAGGTGGTGAAAGCGGATGCCCTTCTTGGCGAGCTTCTGCACGAACATCCGCAAGTACATCCGCAGGAGCGCCATGAGCGCACCAACCTCTAAGGCCGGCCGCTTCCAGTTCTCGGTGCTGAAGGCATAGAGCGAGAGGTGCTTCACGCCCGCATCCGACGCCGCTTCCAGGATGCGGTCCACCATTTGTACGCCGGCCTTGTGGCCCTTGATGCGAGGCAGCCCCCGCTGGGCCGCCCAACGGCCATTGCCATCCATAATGATGGCGACATGAGTAGGAATGCTCATGGGTGGGCGACTCCCTTACGGATCCCTTCAGGGGATGCCAAGGCATGCGGGGCGGTAGGTGTTGGGAAGTTCATGGATGACCTCCAAACAGCCTACGGCAGCTTGACGACAGGAGGGGGCTGGCGTAGGGAGCTGACAGTGGGGGGTCAGGATTTGATCCCACCTGCCCCCCTGCCGTTGAGTTCATGGCAGGCAACTCAAAAGCCCTGTAACCTGAGGACTTCACCCCCACGGATCCACATGGTCCAGTTCAACACCCGCGCCAACGAGATTCTGCTCAAGCTGGTCTACTATGGCCCCGGCCTGTCCGGAAAGACGACCAATCTGCAGATGCTCCACGCCATGTGCGACGAGGGCAAGCGGGGGGAGATGTTCTCCGTCAACACCCAGGAGGACCGAACCCTCTTCTTCGATCTGCTGCCCATCAACCTGGGCTATATCTACGGCAATGCCGTGCATTTGCAGATCTACACGGTGCCGGGCCAGGTGCAGTACGACGCCAGCCGCCGGGTGGTGCTGGGGGGCGCCGACGGCGTCGTCTTCGTGGCGGACAGCAGCGAATCCAAGATGCAGGAAAACGTCGACTCTTTGTCGAACCTGTACCACAACCTCAACGCCAACCGCCTGAACATCAAGCAGATCCCCTTCGTCATCCAGTACAACAAGCGAGATCTGCCCGACGCCATGGCCGTGGGCGTCATGAACCGCCGCCTCAACTTCCGCTCGGTGCCCTACTTCGAATCCGTGGCCTACAAGGGCTCGGGCGTGCTGGAGACCTTCCTCTCCATCGCCCGCGACACGGTGGGCTTCACCTTCAAGAAGTACCACCTGGATAAGAAGATCAAGGACTTCGACGAGATGCTCAATCTCATCGAGTCCAACATCCGCGCCACCATGCACGAGCCGCCCCAGGCGGCGGAGCAGCCCGCGGCGCCGGCCCCCGAAGTCACCGTGCTGCGCCACAGCAATGTGAGCGTCAACGACCTGCCCTCGGGCAAGCCCGCGGATGCCCAAGAGCTGTTGGAAGATGCGCTGAAATCCAATATGGAGACAGCGCGGCTCTACTCCGAGCTGAAGTCCGCCAAGGACAATCTTGAACGCAAGAATGAAGAGATGGCCCAGCTCTACCAGCAGCTGGAACGCGCCAATCAGGACAACCTCAAGACGCGGCGCTACCTCGAAGGCCTCGTGCAGAACATCGGCGACGCCCTCATCAGCTTCGCGCCCGACGGCAAGATCCTCACCTGGAACAACGCCGCCGAGCGGATCTTTCAATACGGCCGGCAGGAGATCGTCGGCAAGTCCATGTCCCTTCTCGTGGTCGATTCGGAAGTGGCGGAGACCGAACGCCATCTCCACCAGGTCATGAACCAGGGGCAGATCCTCAAGGACATCGAAGGCACCCGCATGCGCAAGGGCGGCGTGGCCTTCCCCGCGCGGGTTACCTACGCGCCCGTGCGTGGCGCGGATGACCGCGTACTCGCCGTGAGCGCCATCGTCCGCGATATGGAAGACCAAGTCTCTCTTCAGGGCCAGGTCGCCCAATCCTCGAAATACGAGGCCCTCGGGCGCCTCGTGCCAGGCTTCTTCCACGAGGTCGCCAACCGCCTCACGCCGGTGCTACTGGAATCCCGCCTCATTCTCGAAAGCGCCATCGATCCCCATCAGGCGGAGCAGGCCACCCGGCTCGTGAAGGCCTCGGAGAGTGTGCAGACCTTGTTGGAACCGCTGCTCGTCGTATTGGATCCTCCTACGCCCAACCGCACTGCGGTGGATCTCAACGCCCTTGTGAAAGAGGCGGCGCGATTGGTGGAGCCCCAGGCCCAGCGCATGGCCGCCTCGGTGGACCTCAACCTCGACCCTTCCCTCACGCCGGCGGGACTCGATGGGGCCATGATCCATTGGGCCGTCGCCATCCTTTCCCAACAGGCCCTGAAGGCCATGGCTCAAAGCCCCACGAAGCGCCTGCGCTTCGCCACCCGTCGTAGCGGCGAGTCCATCCAGATCCTCGTCCAGGACAGCGGCACGCCCCTGACAGAGGCCGAGCAGGCCGCGCTGTTCCGCCCCATCAATGCCAATGCGCCGGAACACCTGGCCCTTCCTTTGGCGGATTCCGTCGCCCGCCAGCACGGCGGCAAGGTCTCCGTCCGAAGCCAGATGGGACTGGGGAACGCCTACCTCATCGAGCTGCCCTTCCAAGCGCCACCCGCCCCTGCCCCAGCGCCCGGCCTAAGCCGCACCTCCTTGAAGGGCCTCAGGGCCCTAGTGGTGGATGACGAAAGCTTCCTCCTCGAATGCCTCACTGAAGCCCTTCAGGCCTGGGGCGTGGACGCCACGCCGGCCTCCCGCGGGGACGCGGCGGTGGCCAAACTCCAGGAAGCCGAATACGACGTCATCCTCTCCGATATCCGCATGCCCGGGCTCACGGGTATGGAGCTCTATGCCTGGCTCCAATCCAACCGGCCGGACCTCTGCCATCGCATCCTCTTCACCACCGGCGATGTCTTCGATCAGCAGACCCAGGCCTTCCTTGAGTCGAACAAGCTGCCCCATCTGGCCAAGCCCTTCGATCTCAAGAAGCTCAAGGGCGGCGTGGCCCAATTGGCCGGCATCACGCTTTAGGGCACCCGCAGCCTGAGGACGGGAGCCCAGAGCCCACCTGTGGCATCATGGCCTTCCCACCCGCCCCCTCATCGGAGGACATCCATGCGCTCCTGGATCACCCTGCTCCTCGCCGCGGGTCTGCTGTCGGCCCAAGAAGCCCCTGCTCCCGCCCCCACGCCGGCCCCTACGCCTCAGGAGGCTCCCAAGGCCCAGGCCGAGCCCGTGAAAGTGGCTGAGGAGTTCAAGATCTTTGAACAGCTGCGCCCCACCCAGCGCAAGTTCCACTACCTCCTGTGGCGCGCGGCGCTGGCAGGCCATGAGCTGGGCTACTACCAAAGCCACCCCAAGGCCCACGATGTGAAGGCGACGCTGGAGGAGCTCCTCAGCGTGAAGGCCCAGATCCCTGAGAAATCCGCCGCCGCGATCCCAGCCGTGGAAGCCTACCTCACCAAGATCTATGCGGCCCACGGCCTCTATGAGGGCGGCGCCAAGTTCAAGCTCGACACCACCTGGAAGGATCTGCAGAAGGCCGCCGCGGCCGCGTCGAAGGCTGGCGTGAAGGGCCTCGAAGGGCGCCTCGCCAAGCTGAAGGGTCTCATGCTCGATGCGAAGGTGGATGCCACCGCCCCCTCCTGGGCTGAGCCCGAAGCTCCCAAGAGCAAAAAGGCGAAGAAGCCGAAGGCTCCCAAGGCTCCTGAGGGCTTCGGCGCCCAAAAGGCCATCATGGCTTCCTGGCTGAAGAAGGCCACGGGCTACGTCGAGAACGTGCGCGCCGAAGTGGACGTGAAGGGCGAGAAGAAGATGCGCAGCGTCGCCAATCCCGAGATCGCCAAGCCCATCAACGACCTAATCACCGCCCTCGAAGGCGAAGATCTCGCCCTTCTCCAAAACGCCGGCCTCGCCCAACTGGATCTGCGCCGTTACCAGGGTGTGCAGGGCTTCGAACAGGGTCGCCTGGGCCAGGGCCTGCTGGCCGCTGCGCCCAAACTGGCTGCGGGCACCGCGCCCGAGGGCGCCGCGGGCGAATGGAAGCTCTTCCCCGCCCTCGAGCCCGTGATGGGCGAAAGCAAGTTCAGCAAGGACGACACGAAGCGGGCCACCCTGGGCGATGCCAAGCTGGGCGCCGCCTCTGCGGATCTCAACGCGCAGATGCTGCTCGTCGCGAAACTCGGACGCAGCAGGGAGCTGGAGGTCAAATAGACCTTCCCGCTCTAGGCACGAGGGCCCCGATCTGGGGCCCTCGTCATGTCTACTCGCCGCTTAGTGCCGCTGGACGAGGGCCACGCCCGCAAGAATCACCGCCATGGCCACTCCCATGCGAGGTGTGAAAGGCTCTCGAAGCCATAGGGAGCCCAACAGCACCGCCACCACAGGCGTAAGTACGGCGTAGATTCCAAAGCGACTCGGCGGCCAGCGTTTCGCCAGCACCGCGAAGGCGCCGTACGCCAACAGGCTGGGCACAAGCACGAGGTAGATCAGAGCTCCCCACACGGGGGTCGTCATGGGGCCGCTGAAGATCCCCTCCGTCACCAGCCCGAGCAGCCAGGTCACCACGCCCGTGGCGCCCATCTGAAGGGTGAGGGTCCACACCAAACTGACCTTGCTGGGGTGCCTCCGCAATCGGAGGGCGGACCACGCGAAGCTGAAGGTGCTTCCCACCATGCAGGCCACGCCCATCCAAGAAATGCGCTGCGCTTTCCCGGGAAGCAGCAACAGAGCAACCCCAGCCAGCCCCAGACCCACGCCCGCCCACACCCGGCGCGGCGGCGGCTCATGGGCCGCGCTCAGCAGCACGATCCACAGACTAATGGTGGCGTTGAGCAATCCCGCGATGCCGGTGCTCAGATAGCGTTGGCCAAAGCTCGTGAAAGCGTTGGAGGCGCCCACCATGACCAGGCCCAACAAGGCCAATCGAAAGGCCTCGCGCCGATCCGGGCGGGCCTCCTTGCTGGCGATGGCCACTGATCCCACGAGCGTCGCGGCGATGAGATTGCGTGCCGCGACCAATCCCAAAGGGGTGAATCCCGCGAGGGCCATGCGCGTACCGAAGAAGCTGGAGCCCCAACCCACCACGACCGCAATGAAACACAGCCAAGCGGTCATGCAGGCAGATCCGCCAACACCTCTTCATGCGTACGGATGATCGCGAACTCGCCCCGCAGTTCCGCGAGCCCGATCCGGTGCATGGTCTCCGCAGGGATGATCGATCCGTCCGCATCCTTGAAATCGAAGGTCGCGCAGGCGTCCGACACCAGCACCGTCTCGAATCCCAGATTGCCCGCCATGCGCACGCTGGTGCTGACGCAATGGTTGGTGATGAACCCCGCCACCACCAGGCGATCCAGGTTCCGCTCGCGCAGATAGGTTTCCAAACCCGTCCCGATGAAGGCGCTGTTCACGGATTTCCCAAAGACCGGCTCATGGGGAAGGGGTGTCGCTTCAGGCTTGAAGGCGTTTCCGGGCTGGTCCGGGCGCAGGGTGGAGCGCGGTTCTACGCTATCGTGCCGCACATGAATGACCGGTTGACCGCGGCGGCGCCACGCCTCCAGTAGCTTCGCGATGGCCGCTTCCGCGCCTGGGTTGTTGCGCGGTCCCCAGCTGGGGTGGTCAAAGGCCTGCTGCACGTCGATGAGGAGGAGGGCAGGAGCGGACATAGGATTTCCTATAGGAGGATGAGCCGCAGGGCTCGCCAATGATCAAGATCGTGCTCGGCCATACGTCCGGGAAGCTCTTGAAGGGTGATGGTCCCCACGCCCTCCTGTTCGCCGCTCCGTTGCCAGGCGTCGTCTGGAAGGTCGCAAAAGGCGTCGAGATTGCGGGCCCGCGCCTCTCGAAATCGGTTCAGAGCTTCGAAGGGATCCTTCGTGAGGTACTGCCGCGCCAAGGCTTCGCCTTCGCCATCAAAATCAGGAAGCTGAGGATGCGCTTCATCCCGGAGGCGACGAAGACGAACGCCATAGGCTTCTACTTCGAGATCGGCCAGATGCCAGAGATGCTCCACCGGCGCAAAATCACCGGAATCGGATCGCTGGCGCAGCCGCTCGGGTGGGCAGGCGTCCAGCCAAGCCTCCAGGCGCGAGGCCATGGGTTCCAATTCCCGAAGCGCCGCCTCTCGATCCATCACGCCGGCTCCTCCGATCGACGCAGCATGGGTCCCAACTGCACCAGCGCCACGCCCAGCAAAATGACGAACATGCCGACCACCACGCGAGGGGTCAGGGTTTCCCGCAGCGGAGGCAACACCCCCAGCAGCACCGCCACCATGGGATTGAGATAGGCGTAGGTGCCCATCTTGGCCGGCGCCCAAACCCGCGCGAGGTAGGTGTAGGCACTGAAGGCGATGACCGAGCCGAAGAGGGCCAGATAGCTCACCGCGAGCAGTGCGGGTCTTGTAATGGGGCCGTGGGTATAGCCCCCAAAGAGCGGCGCCAACCCCACCGCGATCACGCCGGCAGTGAGCATCTGCACCGCGGTATTGCCGAAGGCCGCCTCATGGCCCTGCACGCGCTTCTTGCCCCACAGCGTGGCGAAGGCCCATAGGATATTGGCCGCCAACAAGGCCGCCAGGCCACCCCAGTGCAGCCCGCCATGCAACGGATCTGCCATGATGGCCACGCCGAGCAGACCCGCGCCCAGCCCGATCCATGCGCGACGTCCGATGTTGCCACCCGAGAAAAGCGCGAGGAAGACCGGCACCATGGCACACACAGTCGCGGCGAAGCCCGACGTCACCACCGTCTCCGACCAGCTGACGAGAGCGTTGGAGCCGCTCAGCATCAGTGCCCCCGTGAAGGCGAGATGTTTGAGATCCGATTTGCGCGGGAGGGGTTCTTTTCGCAACCGCCCCAGTCCGAAGGCGATAAGCGCCCCCACCAAAAAGCGGAAGGCCACCATCCCATAGGGCGTGAAGCTCACAAGGCCGATGCGAATGGCGAAATAAGTGGAGCCCCAGACAAGGGCGATGATTCCGTAAGCCACCCAAGCGAGCATCATTCCCCCCCGAAAAAATCCTGCCGTTCGACCTTGGCCACCCGGAGAGAGAAGGCCGCATACCACTTCTCCTTGCCCAATCGCTGCGCCATCACGTGCTCGCCATTCGCCTTCCAGGCGCGGATGGAGTCCAGATCCTGCCAATAGGAGACGGTGATGCCGAAGCCCTCAGCATCCCTCGCACTCTCCACGCCAAGGAAGCCCGGCTGCTGGGACGCCAGCTCCACCATGCGCTCGGCCACATGGCCATAGCCCTGCTCTCCGGCAGTGCGCTGGCTGGCGAAGATCACCGCGTAGTAAGGCGGTTCCGGGGTGCGCGCAATCATGAGGCCTCCGAAACGGCGGCATCCGCGAGGGCCGCTTGAACGAGGGCGAGATCCGCTTCCGTCGTCATGAAATTCGAAAAGGCCGCACGAAGACCCTTGCGGCCTTGCCACTCGCCAGGCGTGAGGAAACAGCGGCCATCTTCGGCGATTCGCGCGAGCACCTGTTCTGCCGGAAGCTTTCGAGGCGCGAAGCAGACGATGTTCAGCGCCACGGGCGCCAGCAGGTCGTAATCCGGCGAAGCCTCCACCCACGCACCCAGGGCTGAGGCCAAATCACAGCAGCGCTCCACCACGTCCCGGATGCCCTGACGTCCGTAGGCCTGCAGCGTCATCCAGGTAGGCAGGGCGCGCCAGCGCCGACTGTTCTCGGGCGTGCGGTGGAAGAAGCCGCCGCTGCCGGGTGTGAGATAGGACGCGTTGGCTTGGAAAACTTTCTCCTGCAGCGCGAGATGGCGCGTGAACAGAAGCCCCGTGTCATAGGGCACGTTGAGCCACTTGTGAGCATCCACCGCGATGCTATCGGCCCGCTCCAGTCCTTCCAACCGATGTGCAAAGCGCGGCGAAGTCGCTGCAAAAAGGCCAAAGGCCCCATCGACGTGCAGGAAGGCGCCGTGCCGTTCGCAGAGCTCCGCTGTGCGCGCCAGATCGTCAAAGGCGGTGGTGGTCACCGTCCCCGCACTTGCAGAGACGATGGCGGGAGAGCCTTCCAATGCGCGAAGAGAGGTTTCGAGAGCCGCCAAATCCATGCGCTCTGTGTTGGACTCGCAGGCCACGGGGATCCAGGCCTTTCGTCCCAAGCCCAGCATGGATGCGGCCTTCAGCAGACTCGCATGAGGCGCGGCCGCAAGCACTCGGATGGGCGGATGACCTGCCAGCCCATCATTCGCCGCATCAAATCCCAACCGCTCCGACACCCACTGGCGGCCCACCGCGAGGCCCACGAAGTTGGCTTGAGTTCCGCCGGTCACAAAGGTGCCATCGAAGGTCGCAGGCAAACCAAACAACTCGCGCAGCAGCGCCAAGGCGTGATGTTCCACCGCAGTCGCCGTCGCTTGAGAACGATCGCTCAGATTCTGATCAGTGGTGGATACGAGCCAATCCGCTACGAGCGCGGCGGGTGTGCTGCCTCCGGTCACAAAGCCCAAATAGCGCGGTCCTGCGGATGCGGAGAGGTTGGGTAGCACCGAGGCCGTCAGCTCTTCCAGCACGGCGGAAGTGCCGCGGCCACGCTCGGGCAGGGTCCCCGTGGGTTGGTGAGGACGCGCAGCGATCACAGGGCGTTGCCCCAGGCCTTCTCGGAAGCTCGCGCCCAATCGGTGGGCCTCATCCAGCAAGGCTCCCAACTCGCCCAACTCGCGCCGCGGATCCATCAGGCCCCTCGACGCGCGACAGCTTTGACAGGCCGCGCTTCCAGCGGGAAGGGACTGGGGCCCGGCTTTTCAAAGTGGGTCTGCAGGATCACCGTCGTGCGCGTCGTCACGTGGGGCCCGAGGGCCCGGATGCGGCGCAGACGCTCGTTCAGGCCCTGGGGCGTATCCGCGACGATCTTCAGCAACAGACAGTCCTCACCGGCCACCGTGTGGGCTTCGAGCACGTCGGGCTCGTCTTCCAGCGCCTTCCAGAAGCGGTGCTCCAAGACCTCGTCGTTATCCGCCTTGTAGCGCACGGCGACGAAGGCCACCACCGGCTTCATGGCCGAGGCCGGCGATACACGCGCGCTGTACCCGCGGATCACACCGCTGGATTCGAGGCGCTTCACGCGCTCAATGATGGTGGGCCGACTCACGCCCAGGCGCTCGGCCAGCTCGGCGTGGGGAATGCGGCCCTCCTCCTGCATGAGGGCCACGATGCGGCGGTTGAGGTCGTCATCCAGCAGATGCTTCAACATGAGCGTCTCCCCCTTAAGCCAGCTAGGCTCGTGCAAATCTTTCCACTTCGCAAGCATCCACACTCATTGTTTTACATTTTGTACATACCGCTTGAGCGGTAGACTTGAGGTTCGAGGTTCGCCGTGGATTTCCGCACGCCCTATACCGACCAGAGCTTCTTCCTCATCGCTGGCCCCTGCGTCATCGAGAGCCGCGAGCACGCTCACTTCATGGCCTCCGCGCTGAAGGATCTCGCCGCCAGCCGCGGCATCCCCTTCATCTACAAGTCCAGCTTCGACAAGGCCAACCGCACGAGCATGCAGAGCTTCCGCGGCCAGGGCATGAGCGCGGGCCTCGACATCCTCGGAGAGGTGAAGGCGAAAGAAGCCGTGCCCGTGCTGACAGACGTGCATGAGAGCCAGCAATGCGCGCCGGTGGCCGAGGTGTGCGACGTGCTTCAGATCCCCGCCTTCTTGTGCCGCCAGACCGACCTGCTGCTGGCCGCTGGGGCCACGGGAAAGACTGTCAATGTGAAAAAGGGACAGTTCCTGGCGCCCTGGGATCTTCACCACGCGGTGAAGAAGGTGCAGGAGGCCGGCACGTCCCCCGTGTGGGTGACCGAGCGCGGTTCCACCTTCGGCTACGGCAACCTCGTCGTGGATTTCCAAAGCTTCCCCCACCTGCGCAAGACCGGCTGTCCGGTGATCTTCGATGCCACACACAGCGTGCAGAAGCCCGGCGCCCTGGGCCACGCCACCGGCGGCGCCCGGGAAATGATCCCCACCCTGGCGCGCGCCGCCGCCACCGCCGTGGACGGCTTCTTTTTCGAAGTGCATGATTGCCCCGAAAAGGCCCTCAGCGACGGTCCCAACGCCATGCACCTCGATCGCTTCGGCGCGCTGTTGGACGAGCTGCTCGAACTCTGGCGCGCCAGCCGCAAAGCCACGCTGAAGGACGCCGCAGGACGCTCATGAGATCGCTTCAGCTCAAGGCCGGGCCGGATCTCACCCTCCGACCCCTGCGAGTCGCGGATGCGAAAGCTGTATTCGCGCTCGTGGCCGCCGAGCGGGAGTGGCTGCGGCGCTGGCTTCCCTGGCTAGATGAAAACACCACCCCGGATCAGACCAAGGCCTTCATCGCCAAGATGCGCGAGCTCGAAAGGGCCGGCCTATCCCTCACCTGCGGTCTCTGGTGGAAGGGGCAGCTGATCGGCCTTGTCGGTTTCAATTGGATCGACCGGGCCAACCGTTGCGGACATGTGGGCTACTGGCTGGCGAAAGAGGCCACGGGCCACGGGCTCATGACCCGGGCCGTCGCGACCCTGCTGACCCACGGGTTCGGCCCCATGAAACTACATCGCGCCGAGCTCCGCGCGGCCGTGCGCAACCGCGCGAGTCGCGCCGTCGCCGAACGCCTGGGCTTCCGCCACGAGGGTACCCTGCGCCAAGCGGAGCACCTCTATGGCCGCTATGTGGATCATGCGGTCTACGGCCTGTTGGCCGAGGCGTGGGCCACACGCTAAACCACGCGTCTCGTGGGCAGTACCCCAACACATGCGAATGCTGGTTCTGCCCTTTCTCTGCCTCGGCGCCCTTGGTCTCCAGGCCCAGGCCCCCATGGTGTCCCTGGTCCGTCAGCCCCGAGCCACAACGCTGGAATTCACGGCTCCCTTCACGGAGTTCCAGTTCAACAACGGCGAGGATCACGCCACCTTCCACCTCGGCGCCGGTCTCGGCCTGCGCCACTGGGACGACGGAGACACGGCGGCCCGCCTCGTGGCCGACGCCAACACCACCTTCAACGAGATCTTTTTCGGCTTCGGGTTGGTGGGCGAGATTCCGCCCGGAGAAAAGCCCTTCTTAGGGCCCCGCGTGCGCGTGGGCTGGGCCTTTCATCCTCGCTGGGCCCTGAGCCTGGAAGGCGAGCATCTCGAACGCCCCTTCGGCGATGGACTCGGCGTGAAGCGCCGCAGCGCTCTGGGGCTCGCGATGACCTTCCGGTTCTAGCTCCCCGCGGCGTAAGTGAGGTTGAGTAGGGCCATGGCCCGCGTCACTTTGCCAATGCTGTTCTTCGTGGTGTCGGTGTAGGGGATGCCCTGGGCCTCCAAGGCGTCGTAATCGAAGTTGCCCTGGCCGCTGAGATCGAAGCACATCGCGCCATCTTTGATCCACTCGGTGCGGATTTGGTAGCCGGGCGCGGGCACAGCGCTGACGATGACATCCGCCACTTTGATGAACTGCTCCAGATGCTTCACGTTCGTGTTCTGGTGGCAGAGGATGGGCGTGCCCTTCAGGTTCGCCACCATCGCTGACAGGGGGCGGCCGATGCGAAGGCTGTCGTTGATGATGAGTACGGTCTTGCCTGTGAAGCAGGTGTCGCCGAAGCCGCGCTTGGCGGTCTTGATGACGGCCCGCGCCGTGCACGGCGTCATGCCGCGGTGCACGGCGCCATCGCCCACGCGCTTACGAAACTTGTTCAGGTAGCCGAGGTTCACGCTGTGCAGGCCCTCGATGTCCTTATCGGGGTCCACGAGATCCATCACCTCGTCGTCTTTGATATCGGTGTAGCGCAGGGGATAGAAGATGAAGATGCCATGGGTGCCTTTGTCCTGGTTCAAATGGGCCACCGTCTTCACCAGCTCCATGCCGCTGTGCACCTCGATGTCTTTGGCGTCGATGCCCAGCTCTTCGCAGTCCTTCAGCAGCCACTTGTGGTAGACCACGCAGCCCATGTCATCGCAACCGAGAATGACGCCCAGGCCCGGGGAGAAGCCCAGCTTCGTCATGTTCGACTTGATGAGCTCCCGGTAGTGGGCCGCGGTCTCTTGGCAATCCAACTTGCCGGTCATGGGGGAGGACATGGTTCACCTCAATCCTTCATTCTAGAGCCTCTTCGGCCCTCACTCCTTTAGTCTGATGGAATGCGCAGGAAGAAGCCCGACTCCAAGGCCCTCATGGATCGCCTGGCGAAGGCCTATCCCGACGCCAAGTGCGCCCTGGATCACCGCGACCCCTTCGAACTCGTAGTGGCGACGATCCTCAGCGCGCAATGCACCGACGCGCGCGTGAACCTCACCACGCCCGCGCTCTTTGCCCGCTTTCCGGATCCAGCGAGCCTCGCCTCTGCGCGCCAGGAGGAGGCTGAGGCCCTCATCAAGAGCACAGGCTTCTTTCGCAACAAGGCGAAAAACATCATCGCGATGGCTCAGGCCCTCCTTGATCGCCACGATGGCCAGCTCCCCGACAACCTGGAGCAGCTCGCCGCCCTTCCCGGTGTGGGGCAGAAGACCGCGAACGTCGTGCTCGCCAATGCCTTCGACGTGCCCGCCCTCGCCGTGGATACGCACATCTTTCGGGTGGCCCGTCGCCTCGGCCTCTCCACCGCGAACACGCCGGAAAAGGTGGAAGCGGATTTGTGCAAAACCTTCCCGCGGGAGCTCTGGATTCCCCTGCATCACCAGTTGATCTTTCACGGACGCCGCGTCTGCGAGGCCCGCAAGCCCGATTGCGACGCCTGTCCGCTGCTGGATCTCTGTCCAACGGGTTTGGGACAGATCAAAGATCCCCATACGGGCCTTCGCTTGGCACACACACCTGGTCAGGCCCCCGTGGCATCCCAGCCCCAACCTCCGCCTTCGGAGATCGGCCCTAAGCGCATCGTGAGCCTCGTGCCTTCGATGACTGAGCTTCTCGTGCAATGGGGCCTCGCCCAGCGCATCGTCGGCCGCACGCGGTATTGCATCTCGCCCAAATGGATCCGCGCCACAGTGCCTTCCGTCGGCGGCACCAAGGATGCGGATCTCACGAAAATCCGCGACCTCGCACCGGATCTGGTGCTGCTTGAAAAAGATGAGAATCCCAAAGAGACCGCGGAGGGCCTCACTGCATTGGGCATTCCTTGGCGCGTCTTCGAGATCAAGACCTTGAAGGACTGCATCGGGGCGTGGCGAGAGCTGGGAACCCTCCTGGGCGTCCCAGACCAAGCCAAGGCGCGGGCCAAAGCCCTTGAAGGCGCTCTCAAAGGCCGGAAGAAGAAGGGACCGCGCACCCTCACCCTCATTTGGAAGGGGCCATGGATGGCCGCTGGAGAGGACACCTATCTGGGGGACCTCGTGCGCCAAAGCGGCCTCACGCCCATCGGTGGCAACGGCTACCCCACGTTGGGTGAGGAGGAGCTTGATGCCTTCGTGCCCGATATCGTCCTCCTACCCACAGAGCCCTACCGTTTCAACGCCCGCCACCAGGGCGAACTGCAGAAGCGCTTTCCTGAGGCCCGAGTGCTGCTCGTAGATGGCCAGGCCATGACGTGGTATCTGAGCCGCACAGAAGAAGGCTTGGAGCAGCTCCGAGCCATCGACCTCGACTAATCTGAACCCATGTCGCACGCCAGCAGCACCCGCGCCGTCGCACTCGCCCTGGGCGCCAACCTCGGGATCGCCTTATCCAAAACCGCAGTCTTTCTCGTGACCCGCAGCTCCAGCCTGCTCACGGAAGCCATCCACAGCTTTGCGGACTGCGCCAATCAGGTCCTCCTCTTCATCGGGATGAAACAGGGCGAGCAGGCTCCTACCGCCAAGCATCCCTTGGGTCGCGGTCAAGCGGCCTTCGTGGCGTCCTTCCTCGTAGCCCTGCTGCTCTTCACCGTCGGCGGGCTCTATTCACTGGTGGAGGGCCTTCACAAAATCCGGCATCCCGAAGCGCCCCATCACCTCGGCTGGGCCGTGGTGCTGCTGCTCTTCGCCCTCGGCCTGGAGGGCTGGTCCATGGCTGGAGCCTTGAAGGCCGCCAAGGAGGAGCGTGGATCCCGGTCGCTGCTACGCTACCTGCGCCAGAGCAGCCGCACCGAATTGGTGGTGGTGTTGGCGGAGGACTTCGCCGCGCTTCTGGGCCTGGCCTTCGCGCTTGCCGCCGTGCTGCTGGTGGTGGCCACAGGTAATCCCATCTGGGATGGCGTCGGCTCCGTGGCCATCGGCCTACTGCTCATCGTCGTCGCCGCCTTTGTCGGTGCGGAAGTCGCGAGCCTCCTCCTCAACGAAGCTCCGCCGCTCCCCTTCCGCGCGGCGCTTCGCGCCTTCGTGGATGAGGATCCCGAAGTGGAGCACGTCCTCCACCTCATCGCCGTCATGGTGGGCAGCGAGCGCGTCATGGTGGCCCTCAAAGTCCGTTTCAAGACCCAGCCCAGCGGAGATGCGCTCATCGACGCGATCAACGCGATGGAAAGGCGACTGCATGGGGCCTTTCCACAAATTCAGCATCTCTTCGTGGAACCGGATCACCACTGAAGCGCAGCGTGCCGATCGATATATTGATGCCACGTTATTTTACCATCGACCCTCAATAAATACGCCTTCCCGCGACTGATCGCCGGCCTATATTCGGAGATGCTCGTCCCGGCATCGCCGTGTCTTCCGGAGGTTCGCCATGAGCGTCGCCCGCACCGTTGATCACTTCCTCGATCAGGCCCACGTCCCCTTCGACGTGACCGATCATCCTCCCACCGCCACCTCTCTGGGCACCGCGCGCGCGGCCCATGTGAATGGAACACGCGTGGCCAAGGGCGTCGTCGTTCAGGACAAGCGCAACGGCCGCTTCTTCATGGCCGTGATCCCCGCAGATCGCCACCTCGATTTGACGTGGCTGAAAGAGGACTACGAGATAGAACCGGTGCTCGCCGCCGAACCAGATCTCAAATCCCTTTTCCCCGATTGCGAACCCGGCGCCGTGCCGCCCTTTGGGCAGGCCTACCACCTCACCACCATCTGGGATGACAGTTTGGACCGCCAACAGGAGCTCTTCTTCGAAGCCGGAGACCACAAGCACCTCGTGCATATGGACCACGAAGCCTTCCACCAGCTCTTCGAACATCAGCCGCACGGCGTGATCAGTCGACAGGGGTAATACCTTCGCACACTGTCAATCCGGATGACGGCGCCTCGTCCGGGTGGTACATCTGCTGGGTCATCGAGGGGGCCGTGTCCCACATCCACCGCCATGTCCTGCACGAGGGGCCCCTCTGCGCCTTGGCCTACGTCTGTTGCCAGCACCCGCGGAGCGGCCCTGGGCCCGAGGAGGAGGCTTCGGCCCACTGCCTTGTGCTGCCGGTCTCCGGCGTCTTTGTGCGTCACGTCGAAGGCCGTACCGCCATCGGCACGGCCGCGCAGCTGCTCTTTTTCAACGCGGGTGAAACCTACCGAGTCAGCCACCCCGTTGAGGGAGGCGACGACTGCCTCTCCCTTTCATTCCATCCCGACGTGCTTTTTGACGTGCTGGCCGAAGCAGATCCTCCGGCGAGCGAGCGCCGCGATCGCCCTTTCGCACGCACCTATCTACCCATCGAGCCAGATGAAGCCCTCGCCTTTCAGGGGCTACGCCACCGTTTGCGGCGTGGCGAGGTCACCATCATAGAAGTGGAAGAGCAAAGCCTCGCGCTCTTGGCCCGCCTAACCGCCAGGGGCCGCAATAAGAAGCCTCTTCGCGCCACCTACGCCCATACCCGACGTCGCCGTCAGGAGTGGTCGGAGGCTGTTCAACTCATTCTGGCGAAGCACCCTGCATCGGATCAGTCGCTCGCAGAACTCGGCCGCATCGTCGCCTGCTCACCCTTCCACCTGGCCCGGAGTTTCCGGGCAGAGGTGGGCCTGCCCATCCACCGCTACGCTTTGCGTCAGCGACTCCTCCTTTCGCTGGAGCGGTTGGTCGAAGGCGAGCCCGATCTCACGGCCCTCGCGCTAGATCTGGGATTCTCCAGCCACAGCCATTTCACTTCAGTTTTTCAGCGCACCTTTCGGATCTCGCCTTCCACCTTCCGCGCCACCGCTTCGAAGAAGGTCTTGCAAGATATTCGCAAGAACGTGAAAGCCTAGGCTCGGAGCTCACCTCACCCTTGGGGTCGCGCGGCACCAGCCGCCCTTCCTAAGGAGATCCCATGTCTGAATCCCAATGCCCCGTGTGTGGCTGGAAGCTCGACGCTGATGCCAAGAAACTTCGTCTCGATGGCCGCGAAGTGGCCATCTGCGGCGACGAGTGTGCGGCCACCCTCAAAGCAAATCCGAAGAAGTACATCAGTGTCGGCGGCCTGGCCTAAAAGGCTTCCGCATTGAGCAAGAACGTGAAAGCGCGGGCTCGAAGGGGCCCGCCATGCTTTCAGCCGAGCAGCCCGGCTGCATGGGAGGAATGATGCGAAAGATGATGTGCTGGGCCTTTGCGGCAACGGCCTTGGTAGCCCAGACGCCCTCAGAAGACGCTCGCCTTGTGGCGGAACTGGATACCCGCTACCAGGCCGCCGTGAAGGCCAACGACGCCGCCGCCATGGCGCGTATCCTCGCCGAGGACTTCGCACTGGTGACGGGCAAAGGCAAGGTCTTCACCAAGGCTGACCTACTTCAGGATGCCCGGAGCGGAAACACCCTCTACGAACGGCAGGAGGCGCTGGAGCAGAAGGTCCGTGTGTGGGGCGACACTGCCGTCGTCACCGCCCTTCTATGGATCAAGGGAAGCGATAAAAAGGACGGCAAGCCCTTCGACTACCGTCTCTGGTTCAGCGATACCTACGTGCGCACGCCCGGGGGTTGGCGCTACGTGCTGGGCCAGGCCTCCATCCCCCTCCCCTGATTCACTCCGGCAGATGACTCGCTCCCAGGCGGAGGGTTTCGCCAAGCACACCATAGTTGGGGCCCGCGACGGCGCCGAGGCGCGAGATGGGCGACCATTTCGACGCGTCTGCGCAATCCAGGGCCTCATCGTAGATGCGCTCCGCGGCGTGGACTCGCAGCACGTCCAGAAGCACCAGCGTCGTCTCCGGCCCTAATTCCACCTCGCGGTTGAAGCGGCACTCCATGGCTACCGGCGCGACTGCGAGCCGCGGCGGCTTCACGAGATCCGAGAGCACCGTATCGAAGCCCAGGCGCTGGACTTCACTGACACCGGGCTCCACCTCCTCCGCGCTGGCGTGCATGGCTTCGAGCAGGGGCTGGTCCGCGATGTGGACGACGGCTTCACCCTGCTCCAAGAGATTCCGGTGAGTATCCTTCAACGCGCCGCCTCGGCGGCGCCCCAGGGACAACGCGAGCATGGGCGGCCCAAAGATGCCCATGAAGCTGCTGAAGGGCGCGAGGTTCACCCGGCCTGCCGCGTCCACCGTAGTGGTCCAGGCGATGGGGCGAGGGATCACGAGGCTAGAGAGGATGCGGTAGATATCGCGCTTGGAGGCGCTCTGAAAATCGCGGGTGATCATGGCGAGGCTCCCCTTCCTTTGTCGGCCTGCTGGCCGCAGCCGTCAACCGCCCCTTTCAGACGCGGCCCGCCCATGAGGGGAGCCGCTCATCCCAGGAACCTGGCCCCTCGCCGCGCACCGACCATCCTCAGGACATCATTCCGAGGATCTTTATGCGCGTCCGCCCTCTGGCCCTCTTGCTGTCCGCCCTGACGGGCCTGGCGAGCCCACCCGCCATGTTCCGCGGCAACGCATCCCATACGGGAGTCTACGCCTCCCCGGCGCCCGGCCTCGGCACCATGGCCTGGGCCTTCCAAAGCAAGGGGCGCATCATTTCCTCGCCTGCCGTGGAGAACGGCACGGTCTACGTAGGGAGTACGGATCACCGGGTCTACGCACTGAAGGCCTCGGATGGGAGCGTCAAATGGGCCTTCGCCACCCAGGGGCCCGTGAATGCCTCGCCTGCGGTGACGGAAGATCTCGTCATCGTCGGAAGCATGGACGGCACGATCTACGCGCTGGAAACCAATAGCGGGAAACCC
>JACXTT010004436.1_pt1 | contig 20874 bp, 20 predicted proteins | sample 9270951 | NCBI WGS metagenome assembly JACXTT01 (sample SAMN15532306, study PRJNA645909) | rock metagenome | isolation source: weathered quartz diorite | place: Puerto Rico | collected 2017-06-21
TCGCGTTGTTGAAGAACGAATTCGCATTCAGCGCGTCATTGCGAACGTAATCGTACGCGGTGCCGTGGAACTGGTTCGTTCCGGACTTCGTGACCACGCTCACGATTCCGCCGGCATTGCGGCCGTACTCCGCGCCGTAGTTGTTCGTGAGGATCCGAAATTCTTCGACGACGTCGGGATTCGGATTGAGCACTGCCGCATTGCTGAGCAGGTTGTTGTTCACTCCGCCGTCGAGCAAATAGGTCACGGAATCGCCCCGGCCTCCGGAAACGCTGAAGCTTCCGTTACCGGACGTGTTTGGAATGACTCCGGGCTGGAGCAGCGCAAGATCGAGAACGTTGCGTCCGTTGAGCGGCAGGTTCGAAATCTGCGTGGCGCCGATGACGATTCCCAAGGTGGCCGACTCCGTCTCGATGTGCGTGGCCGCCTCTTCGACGACCACCTCCTGTGTTACAGCGCCGACCTGCAGCTTGACATCAATGCGCAGCGACTGATTGACGTCGAGCCTTTCCGGTTTCGTGACAACTTTCTGGAATCCGGCCAGCTCGGCTGTGATCTCGTAATTGCCCACAGGCAGCAGCAGGATCTGATACGCGCCTGTTTCGTTCGTGAGAGTCTCGACGCTCACTCCGGTTCCGGCATTCGTCGCGATCACACGAACACCGGGAATCACGGCGCCCGTTGGATCCGTGATGTTCCCCACGATTCGTCCCGTCGCAGTCTGTGCCGACAGCGCCGCACTCCCAATCAACGCGGCAAGGCACACAAACATGATTATTTGAATTTGTTTTTTATTTTTCATTGTAGCGTTCCTCCCAATATTCATTCCCCCCTCTACTGATAGATCATCCTGTAACAGAGATTTTGAGTTATGAAAAGGGGAATTGATGCCGCGAACTTTCAATTGGATTGCAGTGGGTCTCATGTCCGGCACGTCCGCCGACGGCGTGTCCGCCGCAAGAATCCGTGTCGGGAACGGGATGAAGCTGCTCGCGTACCGGACGTTCGCGTATCCGCCGTCGCTGCGCGAGCGCGTGTTGAGGGCGCAGGAACTTCGAACGCCCGACCTTTCGCAACTGCATTCCGATTTGGGAAAGTTCTTCGCGAAGGTCGCCACCATTTTCATTGGCCGCAGTCGCATCGACGTCATCGGCTGTCATGGACAAACCGTGTGGCACGAGCCGGGCCGCCACACGCTGCAGCTGGGCGAGGCGGCGCACATTGCCGCGGCAACGGGAGTCACGACGGTCAGCGATTTCCGGCCGGCGGACATCGCCGCGGGCGGCCAGGGCGCTCCGCTGGTTCCGTACTTCGATCGGTTCGTTTTCGGCGTTCGTCCCGCGGCGACTCTCAATATCGGCGGTATCGCCAACCTCACGGCTGTTTCGAAAAAACCGATCGGGTTCGATACAGGCCCCGGCAACTGTCTCATCGACGAAGCGATGCGAATCGCGTTCAGGAAAGAGTACGACGCCGCCGGCCGCGTGGCGAAGTCGGGAGAAGTCGTTCACGAATGGCTCGCGCGTCTTGACCACGAATACTTTCGAATATCACCCCCGAAATCGACGGGCCGTGAATTGTTCAGCCACCAGTTTCTGGTGGACCGGTTGGGCGGGGAACTGCGGCGTCGGCCGGCGGACGTCGTCGCGACGCTTACGTTCTTCACGGCGAGAACCATTGCCGACGCGCGGTCGCGATTCGTGAAGCACAAGATCACAGAGATCATCGTGTCGGGCGGCGGCGTTTTCAATCGCACGCTCATGAACCACCTCGAGTCGATGCTCGCACCTGCGGCTGTGACTTCGATCGCAGCTTACGGCATTCATCCTCTCGCGAAGGAGCCGGCCGCTTTTGCCCTCCTGGCGATTGAGGCGATTCGCGGTCGTGTGGGGAACATTCCGTCGGTAACCGGAGCGAGCCGCCTTGTGGTTCTAGGCAAGTTCACCCCCGGTGCGTCGCCAAGGGTGTAGCACGCCTCCGCCGTTTTACGGCAACCCGCCATATTCGTCGTGACGGCGGACCCAAAATTGATTGCGGCCGTTTTCGTCGCGGCCTTTCGGCGTCAGGTCGACGTAGTTGTATGCCGTGTTGACCAGATCGATGCCGCGGGCATACGCGGAGTACGTATGAAAAATGCTGCCGCTGCCGTCCTTGTAAAAAACGCTCACGCCTTCTCTCTGAGGGGCCTGCGGATTTTGGCGGGTATAGTTGTAGAATGCGTCCTTGTTTGCGACCTCTTTCGGCGTGAACGCCACCTGATAATCGAAGTTGAAATCGCTCCCGCCCGACGACAACCACTTGAAACTCCATCCCATGCGCTTCCGGTATGCGACGATTTTCTCGTACGGTGCCTGGGAAATCGCCACCATGGTGATGTCGCGATGATTCAGGTGAATGATGATCGGATCGAAATTGTCGGCCCAGAACGAGCAGTGCGGGCACCCGGCGTCCCACGCGGGATCGAACATGAAGTGATAGACCACAAGCTGGCTGCGGTTCTCGAACAGAGCCGCGAGTGTCTCGGTACCGTTTTCGCCGGTGAAGATATACGTCTTCGTGACGTTCTCCCACGGAAGTTCCCTTCGTTGCCGGCTGAGTTCGTCACGCAATCGAGTGAACTCTTTCTCCTTTACGAGAAATGCCGTGCGCGCCGCAATCCACTGCTCATGGGAAACCACGGGATGATCCTTGAAGCCGCCGTCGGACATGCGTTTTCCTCCTTAATACTCTCCGAATAATGACATGACTTAGATATTATCGAAGGACATGAAGCGGATTCGACTTCGATGGATCGCACTCCTGGCGACGGCCGCTGCGCTTGCGTGCTGCTCGAAAATCGGAAAGGATGCCGCGGGCGGCCGATCGGACTGCGCGAATCTCTCGGGAAACTACATGATTCAGGGTGAAGACGGACAGGTTCATATCTCTGTCGAACAGAGTGGATGCGATCGCATCACCATGATCCGGAAAAGCGGGTACCTGGGCGCGGTCACCTCCGAGCAACACGCCCTCAAACTGAATGGAAAAGTTCAGGACGATGGCCCATGGTTCGGCGACAAGGATCAATACGAGACCTCAGCGCGAGTGGTGGGCGCCACAATACAGGTTGACGCAAAAGCGGCCGGTGGCACGACCCTCACCATGATTTACTCTCTGACTCCCGATCGCGACCTGATGGAACAGTCGACCATTGACGGCCGTCGCGAAGATCCGGTCGTGGCTAAACGGCAGAATTGATCCATGCGCCAACGGTATGGATGAATTGAACGGACTCTTCGACAACAATCGACGCTGGGTCGAACGAATGACGGCGAAGGACCCCGAGTTTTTCCTCAGGCTTTCCCGCCAGCAGACGCCGAAGTATTTGTGGATTGGCTGTGCCGACAGTCGAGTGCCCGCAAACGAAATCGTGGGGTTGCTGCCCGGCGAGCTTTTCGTTCACCGCAACGTGTCGAATGTCGTCGGGCTAGACGACCTCAACTGCCTCTCCGTCATTCAATTCGCCGTGGATGTGCTCCGGGTACGGCACATCATCGTCTGCGGCCATTATGGATGCGGTGGCGTCGAAGCCGCGCTGGACGGCCGCAAGCTCGGACTCAGCGACAACTGGTTGAAGCCCGTCCGCGACTTGCATGATCAGCATCAGCGCGAACTCGGCGAACTCGATCGCGACGGCCGTTTCAATCGCCTGTGCGAGCTGAATGTCCAAGCCCAGGTGTTCAATGTCGGACGGACGAGCACTCTTCGCGATGCCTGGGCTCGAGGGCAGAGCATCAGCATTCACGGCTGGATTTACTCGATTGGGAACGGCCTGTTGCGCGACCTCGGTGTGTCCGTCACGGGGTCTCCGGCGCCCGCTCACTGATACGCCGCGGCCTGAATGCCGTACAGCTCGGAGTAAGGGCCGCGACGAGCCATTAACTCTTGGTGGGTTCCCACTTCGGCGACGCGTGAGCCGTCGAGAACGATGATGAGGTCGGCCATGCGGACCGTGCTGAACCGGTGGGACACGAGAATCGTGATGCGGCCCGCGCTTTTGTTGCCGTGCGCCGCTTCGGCGTATCGTTCGAACAGGGCGTGTTCGGTTTCCGCATCGAGAGCCGCGGTCGGTTCGTCGAGAACGATGAGCAGCGGTTGTTCGCGCATGAAGCCGCGGGCGAGCGCGACTTTTTGCCATTGTCCAAACGAAACCTCGACACCTTGAGGCCACGTCGGACCTAATTGCGTATCCAGGCCGACGGGCAATCTGGCCACAACGTCGGCGGCCCCGGCGCGATCCACAGCGGTCGTGACGGCAACGGTGTCGTCCAGATGCGGGAGGTCACCAACGCCGATGCTTTGCCGCGCGCGCAATTCAAAACGGAAAAAATCCTGAAAGGCGCCGGCAATACGCTGTCGCCAGCCTTCGGCGGGTATGCGTGCGAGCGGCTGGTCGTCGACGTAGATCGTCCCCGTCGTCGGTTCGTAGAACTTGCCGAGCAACTTCACCAGCGTCGTTTTGCCGGCTCCGTTTTCGCCAACGATCGCCACAACGGAACCGGCGGGAAGATCCAGCGACACGTCGTTGAGAACCAGTCGATCGATGCCGGGATAAGCGAAGGACACATTGGCCAGACGAATCCCTTTCGCGAGACGCGTCGGCACCGGCAGATCCGCCGCAGCGCTCAGAGAGGCGACGTAATTCTCGAGCCAGGCGAGCCGCTTCGAACCATCCATCCAGATACCACGCAGGAATCCGATCTCGCCGACAGTGCCTCCGATGTAAGCCGATAGCCGCGCGCCCGCTGCGAGGACAAGCAGAACGTTGCCGGCGGAAGCGTGCAATACGGCGGCGACAAAAACAACAGCTCCAATGTAGGCGCTGCCGAAAACGGCCCATGCGAGTGCGTGCCAGCGGGCCGTATCCCATCGGGCCCTGGAGACGCCCGCATACCACCATTCCCACGCCGACCGTCGATCGACGATCAAACGCTCACCAATTCCGGTGACCCGCACTTCCTTGCCGGAAGCCGCCGTCGTCGCGGTGACGAACAGATGCCGCGCCAGACGGTGTGCCCAAGCGCGGCTCTCCCAGGCTTTTCGCTCCACGGCCGGACGCCACGCGGAAGTCCAGAAAACGGGGACGCCGAATACGGCCAGAAGGATCAGACCGGGATGAATCGATACCAGCAACACGATCACGATCGCGAGACGGAGTATCCATGCGCATGTCGAGAACAACGACAAATACATGTGATCCAGCACGAACACCTGATTGCGCAGCATCGCGAGCCGGTCGAGATACTCGGGACGTTCGTGATGTTCGATGGTCGCCGTCGACGCCTGGAGTCTTGCAACGTGCGACTCGAGAGCAATCGTCACCTTATCGCGAAAACGGCGCTGCACGCGCATAGTGGCGATTCGCAGGAACCATGTGCCCGTCGCCGAGAGACCGATTGCTATCGCCGCGGCAAGCACGCGCGTTCGATTGTGCTGCAGCACGCCGTTTCCAAGGACGACGAGCCAGACGGCGGTGAGGGTGTCGGGAACGGCTGCAAAGAGAGACATGAGAAATGACGCCAGCAGCATTCCCGGCTCGTGGCGGTAACCGAGTTTGCACAGTCGCCACATCGAAGACAGGGCCGGCGGCAGGTCGTCTATGACTTTACGTGAAGCCGGCTTAGGCGAGGACGTCATAGGCTTTGCCTTCCTCGTCTTCGGTTGCCGCAAATCGCTGCGCCTGCAGATCGAACATCGTGCGATACCGTCCGCCGAGCGCCATCAATTCGTCGTGCGTGCCGAGTTCGGTCACTGAGCCGTTTTCCAAAACGCAGATCCGGTCGGCATGCCGGACGGTCGAGAATCGATGCGAGATCAGAATCGTGGTGCAGTTCCGCGTCGCTTCGAGAAGCCGGTCGAAGATTTCCGATTCGCCTCGAACGTCGAGCTGAGCCGTAGGCTCGTCGAGAAGGACCACGCGAGCGCCCATGCCCACCGCGCACAGCGCCCGAGCCAACGCGACGCGCTGCCACTGGCCGCCGGATAGATCGGTCCCGCCGTCGTATCCGCGCGCCAGCACGGTGTCCAGATGAGCCAGTCCTGCCGCTCGAGCGGATTCGAGCGCGCGTTGAATCACGTCGTCGGGTGCGCCCTGCGGAGCCACGTTGTCGCGAAGAGAGAGTTCGAATCGAATGAAATCCTGGAACACCGCGGCCAACCGCGACCGCCAGCTTTCGATATTCAACTCTCGAATGTCGACGCCGTCCACTTCGATCGCGCCGGATTGCGGATCGTAGAGCCGGCAAAGCAGTTTCGCCAGCGTCGTCTTTCCTGCACCGTTTCTGCCGACGATCGCGAGCGATGAGCCGGCGCGAATCGTGAGGTTGAAGTCTTTCAGAATTTCCTGGCCGCCCGGATACGCAAACGTAACGTTGCGAAAACGGATCTCGCTTCGGGGCATCTTCTCCGCCGCGCGGATCCCGGCATGCAAAGCGCCGGCGATATCCATCGATGCCTTGAGACGCAGCACCGCACCGACGGGTGAAGCCGCCCAATCGAGAGCCCAATTCAGACCACCGAACGCGATCATGGACGTCCCGAGCGCACATTGCGCAAAAACAATCGCCCGAGAGAGAGCGATGGTTCCAGTCGACGCCGAGTTTGCGATAGACCAGAACAAGAGGATATTCGCCGAAGCAACGATCAGCAGGCTGAGCGCGAGCGGCTTCTCTCGTAGCCGCGTCGCTTCGTACTGCAGTTTATGCAACTGCGTCCGCCGTGTGATGAACCGCTCGATGATCCAGCCGGCGAGGCCGAACAGTCTCAGTTCCTTCGCAGCCGGCGGATCGACTGCGATCCGATACGCGTATTCCGATTCGCGTTGCGCCGCCCGCACCTCATCGGTATTTCGGTCGCGCCACACGGCGCTTTCACGCAAAAGCCAATGTGTCGCGAACCAGGCGCCGACCAGAAGGATCGGAGCCCACCAGTGATACCAGCCGAGCACGACAGCTGAGGCAAGACCGCCGATCATTTCCACCAGTCCGCCTGCGATGAAATCCATCGATATAAACAGGGGTGGTCCCATCATCGCCAGATCGAAATCGCGCGCCAGCATCAGGTCGCCTGTCAGCTTGGGATCCTCGAGATGTCCCATGCCGGGCGGCCGCACGCACGATTCGGTGAGGCGGTCGTAAAGCCACGACGCCGTTCGATCGCCGAGATTGGACCCCACACCCAAATGAAGCGGCGTGAGAATCTGCAGCAACAGAAACACCGCTCCGGCAAAAACCAGCGGCACGGTCAGAGTGGCATTCTGCTGAACATTTCGGATAACCAGGCCGGTGGCGATCGACAGCACCGCCGGCAGCACGCCGCGCATGAACAGAATCAGCCACCACACGGACGCAAGCCCGGCGTGGGCCTTCCACAAGACACCGAAGAATTTCCACTCTTTACGTTGGCGCAGCTGCTCCATGGGTTCAGCCGTTATTGATGAATAACCCAGCGAATTGGGTGGCAGTTACGTTACAGCATTTGAATTTCGGGCTACTACAATATTGTTCATGAACATCATTGGCCTGGACCACATTGTCATTCGATGCCGCGACGTGGAGCGGATGACCCGGTTTTATTGCGACGTCGTCGGCTGCGCCCTGGACAAACGCGTGGAGCGGCTCGGACTGATACACCTTCGTGCCGGTTCGCAGTTAATCGACCTCGTCAGCGTCGATAGCGAGATCGGAAAGATGGGCGGCGCCGCTCCCGCTGCGGATGGCCATAACATGGATCACGTTTGCCTTCGCATAGAACCCTTCGACATCGACAGCCTCCGGCGCCACTTCAACCAATTCGGAATCGATCTCGGGAACGTTCACGACAATTACGGCGCCGAAGGAAATGGACCGTCGGTTTATTTGAACGATCCTGAACACAATACGATCGAGCTGAAGGGGTATCGTTCATCGACGTAGCTGAATGGGACCGGATGCGCAGACCGTGATCCACAAAAGGACGCTGGTAAGAGAACCGCGCGGTCAACGGGACTGCCCGCCTCATCGGCTCAAAGTCTACACGGCTTCGACTTATTCACGCTAAACTTCACAGTCTGCGCTGACGTCTTGCGAGATTGATTGAACCTGGAGGAATTCGACAATGGCTGAGTGTCCCATTTGCGGTGCCACGGTGAACCTGGGTGACGATGCGGTGGTGGGAGAACTCATTTCCTGCAAGGAATGCGGTTCGGAACTGGAAGTCAAAGGGGTCCATCCTGCGATACTCGCCGAGGCCCCGACCGAAGAGGAGGATTGGGGGCAATGAGCATCAAAGTCGGTTTTCTCCACTCGCTCATTCGTCCCGAGGAAAAATTCATCCTCAAGGAGTTTGCGAGTCGTGGCGGCGTTGAGACCGTGATGCTCGACGACCGGAAACTGGCGTTCAACCTCGGCAGAGATCACTTTCCTTTCGATGTCGTCCTGGAAAGATGCATCAACCATTCTCGAGCGCTTCACGCGTTGCGACTGTTCGAATCGGCGGGAGTGAAATGCGTAAATACTTCGCACGTCGCGACGATCTGCGGCGACAAGATGCTGACGTCGATCGCGCTCGAAGAGCACAAAGTGCCGCAGCCGGAAGTGCGGATCGCATTCACGGAGGAATCGGCGCTGCAGGCCATCGAAGCGATGGGATACCCGGTCGTGCTGAAACCGGCCGTGGGTTCGTGGGGAAGGCTGCTCGCCAAGGTCAATGATCGGGATGCTGCTGAAACGATCCTCGAGCACAAGGTCACGCTCGGAAGCTACCATCACTCGATTTTCTACATTCAGAAATACATCGAGAAAAAAGGGCGCGATATTCGAAGCTTCGTCGTCGGCGATGAATGCATCGCGGCCATCTATCGGGTTTCGGACCACTGGATCACGAACACCGCTCAGGGAGGCAAGGCATTCAACTGTCCGTTGACAAACGAGCTGAAGGATCTTTCGGTGCGAGCTGCAAACGCTGTGGGCGGTGGAGTTGTCGCCATCGATATCTTCGAAACCGAGCGCGGACTCCAGGTCAACGAAGTGAACTACACCATGGAGTTTCGTAACAGCATCACCACGACCGGCGTCGATATTCCGAAAATGATCGTCGATTACGTGCTTCGGGTTGCCGGAAAGTAGCATGGTGGACAAAGTAAAGTGCGCCATAGCCGGCGGGTCGGGTTATACCGGCGGCGAATTATTGCGAGTGCTGCTGGGCCATCCGCGCGTCGAAATAATGCAGGTCACTTCCGAGCGCCTGGCCGGCAAGTTGGTTTTCAAGGCTCACCCGAATCTGCGGAAGAAAACCGAGCTGCAGTTTTCGAAATTGGACGAGTTGCGTTCGTGCGACGTGCTGTTCAGCTGCTTGCCGCATGGCGAAGCCATGGGAAAGATCGATTTCTTCAAATCGGTCGGCCGCAAAATCGTCGATCTGAGCGCCGACTTCCGTTTGCGGACCGAGACTGCCTATAAGGACTGGTATGGCAAGCCCCAAGCACGGCCCGACCTTCTGGGTACGTTTGTTTACGGCATACCGGAACTGCATAGAGTTTAGATGAGAGGAGCCGACTTCGTATCCAGTGCGGGTTGTAACGCGACCGCGACCATCCTGGGGCTGTATCCTTTTTATAAGCACGGACTCGGTGAACCGGAACGCAACGTTGTTCAAGTCAAGGTCGGGTCGAGCGAAGGCGGCAATATACCGAGCGCTTCCTCGCATCATCCGGAACGCAGTGGGGCCGTGCGTTCGTTCATGCCTACCGGGCATCGCCACACAGGCGAGGTCCTGCAGGAATTAAGCTTCGGCAACCCCATCCAGATTCACCTGTCGGTCACTTCAGTTGAATTAGTGCGCGGTGCGCTCGCGACGTCTCACGTGTTTTTGAAAGACAAGCTGGCGGACAAGGACATCTGGAAAGTCCTGCGGCAGGTTTACGGTCAGGAGCCGTTTATCCGGATCGTTAAAGAAGCCGAAGGAACGTACCGTTACCCGGAGCCCAAATGGCTTGCGGGCACGAACTACTGCGATATCGGATTTCAGAGGGACGAGAAATCGAATCGCCTTGTCGTCATCAGCGCCATCGACAATTTGATGAAGGGCGCGGCCGGTCAAGCGGTCCAGGCGTTCAACCTGATGCACGGATTCGACGAAACCGCGGGCCTGGAATTCCCCGGTCTTCATCCTCTTTAAAATGTGCCGGCTTCTGCTCGTAAAGTCCGACCATGAATTTGCAGTCGCGGAGCAACTGGAGCGGCTCGCTTTCATCGCGAAACATAGCAGGGAATTTCAGGGTCACGGCTGGGGCTGTGCGTACATCGAGGACGGCGCGTGGAAACATTACAAGAACATTCAACCGATCTGGGAATCCCGCTTTGAGTTCGGAAAAAGCCGGCTCCTGCTGGCGCACGCGCGGAGCGCGTTCAAGGACGAAGGCATTGCCGTGGAGAACAACATGCCCTTCTACGACGATCGTCATGTGTTCATCTTCAACGGCGAACTTCGAGGAGTGCGCATCTCGGAGAAAGGCAGGATCGGTGCCGAGAAGATATTCAACTTCATCAAGCGCTTCGACCGCGGAGATATGATCGATGCTCTCGAGCGCGGCGTGGAAGTCATCCGTAAACGAACCACGTACATTCGAGCGATGAACATCATTATGGCGGACATGTCGACCGTTTACGTCGCATCGTTGTTCAACGAGGACCCCGACTATTTCACCATGCAGTTCACCACGGACAGCGGGAGGCTGGTGATCGCATCCGAAGTCTTACCAGGCCCGGAGCGCTGGGAGAAGATCGAGAGCGGAACGTTCCGGTCGTTCGGAATCACGTCGGGGGCGCGATGATTATCGTTAAAGTCGGCGGCGGAAGAGAGGTCAATTTGAAAGGTGTGGTTCAGGATCTGGCGGGCCTGAACGAAAAATACATCATCGTCCACGGCGCGAATGCTGTGCGCGACGATATCGCGACGAAGATGGGACACCCGACGAAAACCGTCACGTCGGTGTCCGGCTACAGCAGCGTACTGACGGACGAGAAGGCCATCGATGCGATCATGATGGGTTATGCCGGCCTTCAGAATAAGCGCCTCGTCGAACTGTGCCAGCAATATGGCATCAACGCGGTCGGACTCTCGGGAATCGACGGCAAGATCGTGCAAGGCGCCCGCAACAAAGGCATCCGCGTCCGCCAGAACGAGAAGACCATCATGATGCATGACTACTCCGGCAAGCCCAGAAGCGTGAATCACCAACTGATCACACTGTTGCTGGACCACGGCTACATACCGGTGCTTTGCATCCCGATTCTCGACGAAAACAACACTGCGATTAATTCCGAAAACGACGACATCGTCAGTCTCTTGCAGGAAACCCTTCATGCGGGCACGATCATCCAATTGATCGAGGCGCCGGGGTTCATGGACGATATTCACAACGCGGATTCTCTCGTGCGGCACATCTCTAAAGCAGAACTGGAATTGCGGGAAGCTCAGGTCGAAGGCCGTATGAAACGAAAGATGCTCGCCCTACGAAGGCTCGCTGCCAACGGCGCGAGCCGAATTTTCATCAGCGACGGCAGGGTGGAACACCCGATCCGCGATGCTCTTGCCGGAAACGGGACGACTATTCAGTGACGGACTTCAAGGCACTCGAAGCTGCGTACGAATTCAGCGTTTACCCGAAGCGCGATCTCGTGATCGTGCGGGGTAAGAACGCGAAGGTATGGGACGAGAACGGCCGCGAGTACATCGATTGCATTGCGGGTCACGGTGTGGCCAGTCTTGGGCATGGCAATGAAACCGTCGTAGCGGCAGTGGAGCGGCAGGCAAGGCGCCTGATCAGTTGCTCGTCAAGTCTCTACAACGATGCGCGGGCATCGTTCCTGGAAAAACTCTTGTCCATTGCGCCGAGGAACCTGAAGCGCGCTTTCCTGTGCAACTCCGGCACGGAAACCATTGAGGCCGCGATCAAGTTCGCCCGTTTCACCACCCGGAAAACGGAGTTCATCTGTGCGATGCGCGGCTTCCACGGCCGTACCATGGGCGCGATGAGCGCAACATTCAATCCGGAATATCGCAGGGAATTCGAACCTGTCGTGCCCGGTTTCACTTACGTTCCATTCAACAATTTCGAAAAGCTGCAGGAAAAGGTAAACGACTCTACTGCAGGTATCATTCTGGAAATCGTTCAGGGTGAGGGCGGCGTGCACGTCGGAAGCGGCGAGTACTTCAGGCAGGTCCGAACACTATGCGACGAGAAGGATCTCTTATTGATCATCGATGAAGTTCAGACCGGCTTCTGCCGCACCGGCAGAATGTTTGCGTGCGAACACTTCGGCCTCGAGCCGGATATCCTGTGCGTTGCCAAGGCCATTGCCGGCGGCCTTCCAATGGGCGCTGCCGTTTGTTCGGAGAAGATTCAGCCCCCCATGGGCAAACATGGCAGCACGTTTGGCGGCAATCCGCTTGTTTGCGCCGCTGGGAGCGCGGCCATCGACTTCATGCTGGAAAACAAACTCGACAAGCAGGCGCAACAGAAAGGTGATTACTTTACGGGCAAGCTACGTGAGCATCCCTTCGACAGTGTGCGCGAGATTCGTCACCTCGGCTTGATGGTCGGGATCGAACTCAAGGAAAAGGGCCAGCCTTACCTGATGAAGTTGATGGACCTTGGCGTCCTCGCCATGCCCGCCGGCAGTACCGTCCTGCGCTTTCTTCCCCCGCTGACGATCGGCTACGACGAACTCGATTTTGTAGCCGAGCAGGTCGTGGCCTCTCTCACACGCTCCTAAGACTGAGAATACTTCACACAGAATTGAAATAGCCCGACGACAGGCTAAGTGCTGCCACGCTTCCGGGGATTTGATAACATCGTCTGACTCCGGAGTGGGAGATGCATCAATGAAGACGAGCTACGCGTTGGGTTTCGGAATACTGGTGATGCTGGTGGTTGGGGCGGTGCCGGTTTCGTTCGCGGCGGGACTTCCCGGGAGCGCATTGTCGATCGACCAAACTCTCCCGCCCGGCGAAAACTACGACAAGGCGGAGTTCCGGTTATGGCTGCCCCCGGAAGTTCTAACAGTCCGGGCGGCGCTCATATTGGTTCCCGGATCGAATGGCGACGGCCGTCCGATGGCTGAGGACGAGACCTGGCGGACCTTCGCGACCCGGCACGGACTCGCTTTGGTCGGCGTGCGCCTGACAGATAAAGCGCACGACCAAAGCTTCATTGAACACTACGTCAACGTAAGCCGCGGTAGTGGTCAGGCGCTGCTGACGGCCCTGGACAGGTTTGCCGAACGCTCCAACCATCCCGAGCTTGCGACAGCGCCGTTGCTGCTGTGGGGGATGTCGGCCGGCGGCGAGTTCAATTATGAATTCGTTGCCTGGAAGCCCGAGCGCGTATTGGCGTTTGTCGTGAATAAAGGTGGTATTTACTACACCGCTCTGGCCTCGCAGGCTGCGCGCAACGTGCCGGGAATACTTTTCATCGGTGGTAAAGATCTCGATTCACGCGTCCACATCATCACCGGCCTCTTCGACCTGAATCGCCGCGCCGGCGCCCTTTGGGCACTGGCGGAAGAATCAGCCGTCGCGCATGTGGTTGGACGGTCGATCGACGTCGCCAGAATCCTTTACGAAGACGTCCTCAGCCTGCGTCTCGACGGCGGAAATCTCAAACCGTTAAACGCGAAATCAGGCTTTATCGCCGATCTGAAAACGAAGACTTTTCGACCTGCAGAAGGAGCGCCCACCGGAACAGAGGCTACCGGGTGGCTTCCAACCGAACGGGTCGCTCGAGCCTGGCTGGCGATGGTTACCGAAAAACCATTCGATCCGGAATAGCTCGAGCGGATTCCAGTGGTTGATTCTTCCCTCGGATAATGATGATCCGCTGCCCGATGAACATTTGTGGTATCGCGCATCTCGAGTTGCATTCTGCTGCTTTCACTTTTCAACCCGCGAATGGCCAGCAAACCGCCTTCGCCTTCAAAGGTAAAACAATTCCGAAAGTCCCGGCTATCTCAGTGGGCGCTCGCTCGTCAGCTTCACCAACCGTAACGGATAAAGGGCGTGACGTTCGGGATCATTGGGATCGTAGATCACAACAACATTCGATCCTACGCCCGGTGGCTTACGCATCGGGCCGCTTCGTCCGCTTCTCGTCGCCCCGCTTAGAACCTGATACTCGAATTGAACGATGGATCCCTTGTCCGTCTTCTTCAGACCCGTGACCCGGCCTGGCGCCGGGCGTCCTTCGACCAGGAGAAAACGCTGTTTTCGCAGCGGTAACGTCAGCAGGCCGGCAGTGGCAGCGGGCGCGGCAGCCGTCATCTGCGCGACCCAGATGGGTGTGGGATTCCGTTCGATCATTTCTGGACGATTCATTTCCGGACGTGTGGGGACGAAGCGGATGGAAATCATGGATCCCGTACGCAAACTGTTCCAGAGCCGCACGGGGATTCGAGAGCGTCCTTCATGGACCGCGCCATCTTTGGATGATGTGAAGGTGTACGAGGCCCAGCCCGGGTTCGATTTCTCGGACGTCCGCCAGAGTCGAGTCACGATGCCCTGGGCGTCCGACCCTTCTTCGCGAAGCAGTCGCTGTTCTTCATTCTGTTCACGCGTGACGTCGGTCAGAAGAACAAGGGAAGCAACTGCGCCGATCAAGAGCGCGCCAACAAGGACCAGCAGCGCAATCGCCTCGCCGGTCAAACGAACGTCGCGAGGCCGCAAGCGGTCGAGGCCGAGTGGCGGTTCCCAGATTGTTTGCGGTTTCGTCATTTCTTTCGTGTCTGGTAAGGGCGTGCTTTCGATTTGGACTCCGTGAGCCGGCCGGCGTCCTGAAGAGCGCGTCGCAGCAGGAATTCGATTTGCGCATTCAGACTGCGCAATTCGGCATCGGCCCAGCGTTGCAACGCTTCGTATGTTTCCGGCTCCAATCGCAACGGGAATGCCTTCCTTTCCCCCACCTGACACTATCCTCCGGTAACTTTATTGATACAGGGTGCCCGTATTCACGACCGGCTGAGCGTCCCGGTCGCTGCAGAGCACGACAAGAAGGTTGCTCACCATGGCCGCCTTGCGTTCTTCGTCGAGTGCGACGACTTGTTTTTCGTTCAGCTGGTCCAGAGCCATCTCGACCATGCCGACGGCGCCCTCCACAATTTTTTGACGGGCGGCGATGATGGCGTTCGCCTGCTGCCGCCGCAGCATCGCATTCGCAATCTCGGGCGCGTAGGCGAGATGGCTGATCCGAGCTTCCACGACTTCCACGCCGGCTTTGGCGAGCCGTTCCTGAATCTCGTCGCGAAGCTTGTGCGCAATTTCGAGCACCGACATTCGAAGCGACATCTGATCCGGAAGGTGCGCGTCGTAAGGGTAACTCGTCGCCAGGTTGCGAACTGCGGCTTCGCTCTGCACGTGAACAAAGTGCTCGTAATCGTCCACCTGGAACACCGCCTCTGCCGTCTCGACTACGCGCCAGACAATGACGGCCGCAATCTCGATGGGGTTGCCGTCCTGATCGTTCACCTTCAACTTGTTGCTTTCGAAATTTCGAATCCGCAACGATACGCGGCGTCGCTGCGTTAGTGGATTGACCCACCAGAAGCCCGGCTGCTTGAGCGAACCCTTGTAGACGCCGAACAACTGAATCACCTTCGCCTCGTTCGGATTCACAACCGTCAAGCCTGCAAAACAAAATCCGGCCAAGATGATCAACACGATCCAGAGAGCCAGAGGCTCTCCGCCCGTCGCAAGCATGTAGATCGACGTCATGATGGTCCCGACCAGAACGAACACCACTACCCAGCCCGGCAGCCCTTTGATCTCCTGTTCCCGAAGCATGATCTTCTCCTTGGTTGATATTAAAATGATATCACAATGACATCACGCTTGTCGACAAAAATCGAAGATGCGATCCAAGCCGCCGATTGGTTGCGCTGCCCGCCTGAAACGACTATCTTCTCCCCAGCAAACTCCGCGAAAGGAACGACGATGAGAATTCATGCATGGGCGATCGTGATTTTTCTGTTCTTCTTTTCCATATCCGCTTCGGCGCAGGACCTGCCGATCGTGCTCAAAGCCTCGACCGTGTTCGACGGGAAGGGCGGCATGATGAAGGACACCGCGATTGTCGTGCAGGCCGGTAAGATCGCTAAACTCGACCCGAACGCGCAGGGCGTCGTTTACGACCTTCGGGGCCTGACGGTTATGCCGGGCTGGATCAATACGCACCTGCACATCGGTGCTCACTTCGATCCTGACGGCAGAAGTCACACCAACAGGAATGAATCCCCCGAACAGTCCATGCTGTACATGGTGGAGAATGCTTACAACCTGCTGAATGCCGGCTTCACAACGGTTCAGAGTGTCGGGGAACCGCGCGACAAGGATCTGCGGGATGCGATTTCCCGCGGAAGTATTCCGGGTCCCCGTGTGCTGACTTCACTGCGGCAGATCAATGAGCGCACCGGATCGCCGGACGAGATTCGTGAGTTTGTCAGGAAGACCGTCGCGGAGGGCGCGGACCTCATCAAGATTTTTGCAACGAACAGCATTCGCGACGGCGGCGCACAGACCATGACCGATGAACAGATTCAGGCGGCGTGTTCAGAAGCGGCGAAGCTCGGAAAGCGGTCGCTGGTTCATGCGCAGGGCCCTGAAGGCGCGAAGGCCGCGGTACTCGCGGGCTGCACATCCATAGAGCACGGCAATCGGTTGACCGACGAGGTCATCAATCTGATGGCCCAGCGCGGGACGTACTTCGATCCCAATTTCGGCCTGCTTCTCCATAACTACATCGAGAACAAAGCAAAATTTCTGGGCATTGGAAATTACAACGAAGAGGGCTTCGCGTATATGGAGAAAGGAATTCCCATCGGCATCGATACCTTCAAACGGGCGCTCGCCAGGAACCTGAAAATCGTCTTCGGCACCGACTCGGTGGCGGGCGCCCTGGGCCGCGATTATGAAGAGTTCATTTATCGTGTCCGCGACGGAGGACAAAAGCCGATGGATGCGCTCGTCGCAGCAGAGTCTCGAGCGGCGGAGTCCATTCGCATGCAAAGCCAGATCGGAAGTATCGCTCCAGGTATGGACGCCGACATCATCGCGGTTCAGGGAAATCCGATCGAGGACATCACAGCCGTTCGCCGCGTTGTTTTCGTGATGAAAAGCGGAAAGGTTTATAAGAATGTCGTGCCTTCGCGGAACACGAGCAACCGGTAAATAACGCGTGTTCCAACAGGCTGACAAAATGCCGCTCGAAGACGCGCTCCCGCGCAGACTTGGTTTGTGGAGTGCCGTTGCCGTGCTGGTCGGTTCCACGATCGGAAGCGGGATCTTCCGTTCGCCGGCGGGAATTGCCACGCGCATCCCCGATCAAAGCCTGTTCCTGACGGCATGGATCCTCGGAGGAGTATTCGTCCTCGCCGGGGCGTTGACGTACGCGGAGCTCGCTGCGATGTATCCTCAGGCCGGCGGGGTTTATGTCTATCTTCGTGAGGGATTCGGCCGGCTTCCCGCTTTTCTGTTCGGCTGGACCGAACTGACAATCGTCCGCGCATCGGCGCTCGGCGCGATCGCGATGGTATTCGCCGAGTACTTCCTGAGGCTCATCGGAATTCCGGTGACGGTCGAGATTCAAACTGCGGCCGGGAGCGTATCGCAGAGCGCCCCGGCGGTTCACTACATGGCGGTCGTTGCGATCGTGATGGTCACGGGTTTCAACGTCGTCGGGATCAACGTCTCTTCGATCGTTCAGAACCTGACGACGGCAACGAAGTACGGAGCTCTGGTGTTGATGGTTCTGTGCGCATTCGTGCTCGGCGGATCTTCCACCGGATCAAGCAACGTTGCGGCAAGCCCCGCTTCAACGTCGGTCAGTCTGTTCGGCCTGGCTTTGATTTCCATTCTGTGGGTGTATGACGGTTGGGCGGACGTCACGTTCGTCAGCGGTGAAGTGCGGCAGCCGGAGAAATACCTGCCGCTGGCATTGATCCTCGGAACGTTGTCGATCATTGTGATCTACCTCCTGTCCAACCTTGCGTACCTTCGTGTTTTGGGACTGCAGACCGTCGCCGGTTCGCGCCTCGTTGCAGCCGACACGTTGATGCGGATGGTGGGATCACGAGGTGCGCAATTGATTTCTCTCGCTGTGATGATTTCAGCGTTCGGTACTTTGAACGGCTCGATGATGACGGGCCCACGCATCTTCTTTGCGATGGCGGCGGATGGCCTCTTCTTCAGGAACATTGCGGTCATCCACGGCCGATACAAGACTCCTTACTTTGCAATCCTGCTTGCTGCCACGCTGGCGTCTGTATTCGTCATGATCCGCAGTTTCGAACAGTTGGCAGACACATTCGTTCTCGGCATCTGGCCGTTTTATGCCGGCGGCGTCGCTGCCGTGTACACTCTTCGGCGCAAGCGGCCTGACCTTCCGCGCCCGTACCGCGTCTGGGGCTATCCTCTGACTCCCGCGCTGTTCATCGCTGCCGCCGTCTTTCTGCTGGGAAACGCACTGATCACCGGCGAAGCGTTGATTGTGTTCGCGATCATCCTTGCAGGCGTTCCGGTCTACTTCCTTTCGGGGGTCCGAGGTTCGCGGTAAAGAATAAACATGCCAGGACACCAATAAACCCGGCTTTTGTGCGAAGAGCATCGGCGCCGGCTGACGAAGCCGGCGCCTATTTTCAAGTATCAATAAACGATGCGCAGACCGAACTGGATCAGCCGCGCGTTGGCGACGGTGTTGGTAATGGTTCCGAACGCGGCGGACGTCATGCTGCCCGAGGGGTTGCCGAAGTTCGGATGGTTGAGGGCATTGAACACTTCCATTCGCCACTCAACCATTCGCGACTCCATGAATGGCGTGTTCTTCGAGAGCGAGATATCCACGTTCTGCTGTCCCGGACCCGTCAGGATGTTGCGTGCCGTATTGCCCCACAGCGTGCCGGCGGAAACGAATGCCGCCTTGTTAAAATAGGCGGTGAGCCTGCTCTCGGTCGGGCCCGTTAGCTTGGCCGTTTCAACGGTAGCGCCCGGTGCCCAGCTTGCGCGTGAAGACGTGGCGCCGAACAAGCTTGCGCCTCTCGAGTCTGTAATCGTGACAGACGAGCCGGTCTGGAAGGTCGTGACCCCGCTGACTTGCCATCCGCTGAAGAACTTCTTGCCGAATGACGAATCATTCAGGCCGAAACCCCACGCCGGAATCGAGTAGACGTACGAAAACGTGAACCGGTGGGCTCGGTTGAAGTCGGATATCCCGCGCGCCTGCCGCGTATCTGTCGCATCGCCGCTGATGCCGGAAAGCGTGCTGCCATTCGCTCCGGAATTGTCGTCGATGCTCTTCGCCCACGTGTATGCCGCGAGAAACTGCAGTCCATGACTCAATCGTTTGGTGACGCTGGTCTGCAGCGAGTTGTAATTCGAATCTGCTCCGGTCTGAACCTGCGTGAAACCGGTGTTCGAGAATCCGACGTATCGCACTCGATTAGCCGCGTTCGTCGTGGTGTTCGTCGTTTCGCCATTCACCGGATTGGTCGTACTGGCAAGGATCGATTGGTTGACGTTACGAGTCCACGGCAGATGGGTTCCCTTTGAACCGACGTAACCCAGCTCCATCAGCATCTGACCGGGAAATTCATACTGCAGATTCGTGCTGTACTGCTGCAGGTACGGAGTATGAATCGCCGGGTCCAATACAGTCACTCCCGATGACGGACGGTCCGGCGTGAATGGCGGCGCATAAATCGCGGGCGTAATGGGGAACGCGCTGATCGGAGTCAGATTCGGAAACGGGTTCTGGAATGTCGCCGTCGAAATGGCCGCACCGGAACCGCTGAAAGTCGTGACGAACGGCAGGTTGCTGATCAACTGCAAAGCCATCTGATTCGATACGCGCTCCCAGAAAATGCCGTAACCGGAACGCAACACGAGCTTCGGCAGAATGCGATATGCCAAACCGAGTCGCGGACCGAAGTTCTTGTTATCCGGATTATCCAGGAAAGTCCGATCGACCTGCGGCAGGCCGCCGACCGCGAACTGCGTACCCTTCGGCTGAACGAAGCCCGCGCTTGTGGCGCCGCCCGCCGGCGGGGGCTGATACAGACGCAGATCGTAATTGCCGCTGCGTCCGCGCGTGTCGTACTGGAAGCCCATGAAGTCATAGCGAAGTCCCAGGTTCAAAGTCAGCTTCGAGTGGATCTTCCAGTCATCCTGCACGAATGCCGAAATATCGGTTGCCCGGTAGTTGCGATCGGTAATTCCGGAACTCAACGAAACCTGGTTCAAGTTGCTCTGCGAGGTTCCGTTGCCTCCCGGTCCGCCTGCCATTCCGAGCAGAAAATCCGGAAAAGTTAAGAAAGTCATGCTGCCCCGGACGATTCTGTTGAAGAGATTTGTCTGGTAACGTCGCGCCTCAAAGCCGGTGCGGATGAAGTGCGTGTTGTGCGTCCACGAAAACGTATCGTGGTAAGTGAACGTGTTCGGAATCGTCTTTTGGTCGGAACTGTTCCCGTAGCCCAGGACGAACGATCCCGAAACAGTGATCTGAGGAAGCGCTGTGACGGTATTCGCGTTGACACGGTTGATTCCGACAGCTCCGATGTTGGTGGGGTCACTCAGGATGCTCGCGCCGGCGGGGCGGTTGTAGCCGAATCTAGCCTCGTTCACCGTCCTCGGATTAATCGTTTAAGTATGAGAAATCGATCCATTGCGATTCTTGAAAACCTGGAAGAGCGGAAAACCCGGAACGACGCTTCCCATTGCGAGGGGCTACGTCTTCGCAACATCCGCACCTAAAAGACAGAGACAAAACCTATTATTTTAAGTAAAAAAGGAGTTCCCAAAACCAAACCAAAGGTT
>JACXTT010004437.1_pt1 | contig 20872 bp, 16 predicted proteins | sample 9270951 | NCBI WGS metagenome assembly JACXTT01 (sample SAMN15532306, study PRJNA645909) | rock metagenome | isolation source: weathered quartz diorite | place: Puerto Rico | collected 2017-06-21
CCACGATCAGCTCCTCGTCCGCAACCCCGGCGCGCGCGGCATGCGGCAACCGCCCGCGATCGGTGACGAGGAAGTCGTAGACGTCGTGAGCGATCCTCACGTCGTAGATGCCGCCGAGGAGGTGCTGCAGACGCGAGAGCAGCATGTGTCAGTGCGTGCAGCCAGTCCCGCCGGCGGTGGTGGGGTCGACCCCGAGGCGCTTCAGCAGTGCGTAGCTGCGCGCGCTTCCGGTCTTGAGCCAGATCTCGTACATCCGCAGGATGTCCCGGTCGGAGTGCGAGTACGAAGTCTCGCTCACCGCGTTGAGCGCGTCGACGATCGGCTGGAACTTCTCGGCCAGCTCCGCGAACACCGCCCCGAGCACCCGCACCCGGCCGCGTGAGTTCGCCTCGGCGAGCGCGGCGTAGGCCCGCCCGCCCATCGCGATGTGATAATCGACGTCGATGAGCCGCACGGCGAAACTGTGCGCAAAGAATCCGGCGATGAACAGCGACACGTCCCCGAGACGCTGCAGCGCGCGGTTGCGCTCGGCGCCACAGGGCGCCTCGAGCGCCTCGCCGAGAATCGCGACCAGGGGCTTGAGGCGCATGCCGTCGGGGGTGTTGTCGTAGAGCGCTTCGGAGCGCGCGAACAGCGTGAGGAGATTCACGACGTAGTGCTCGGTCTGATCCTCGACCGACACGTGTTGCTCCACCAGAGCCCCGTGCAGCGAGTCCTTGAAGAACTCACGCAGGTTGGCGACCGGCAGCACTCGTTTGGCAACCTCGCTCATGCGTTCCGCCTCCTTACCTATATTGAACGCCGGAACCCTGCCAAGGTCCACCCGCTGCTCCGGCCAAGTCCGTGATGCGCTACACTGATTGACGGCGAACCCCGCTCGTCTCGCTGGCAGCGCCGCCGGCACAGTGCTAACAACAGACCCCTGGGGGCGGCGTTGCATCCGCAAACGCTACGCACTTCACATCCCGGCCTCCTCGGCCTGTCGCGCTATCACTGGCTGGTCATCGCCGCCGGGTGGGCGGGGTGGGGCTTCGATGTATTCGACGCGGTGTTATTCAATTTCGTCGCCCCCGACTGCATCCCGGCGCTGTTGAACCTGCAGCCGGGCTCGCAGGCCGCGAAGCAGGCGACGGTGTTCTGGACGGGCGCCCTCACCTCGATGCTGCTCGTCGGCTGGGCGCTCGGTGGGGTGCTGTTCGGCTGGATCGCGGATCGAATCGGACGCAAGCGGGCGCTATTCGCCACCATCACGCTCTACGCCGTCGGCACCGCGCTTTGCGCTCTGGTGAGCAACATCGGGCAGCTCATTGCCTGCCGGGTACTCGCGAGCCTCGGCATCGGCGGCGAATGGGGCATCGGCGCGGCGCTCGTGGCGGAGTCGGTCCCGGAGGAGCGGCGGGTCGAGGCCGGCGTCATCATGCAGACCGGATCACCCGTCGGAGTGGTGCTCGCGGGCGCGGTGAACTACCAGATCGCAGGCGTGTGGTTCGCCGCGCACCCCCACGACTCGTGGCGCTACGTGTTCCTCGCCGGGCTCCTGCCGGTGCTGGTCGCCCTCGGGGTGCGGTTGTTCCTGCGCGAGAGCGCGCACTGGGCGGCGAGCGAGGCGCGCACGCGCCCCTCGACGCCGCGTGAGCTGTTCGCTCCGCGGATACGCGCCGCCACACTGAGCGGTGTCTTCGCGGCTGTCATCGCGGTGCTGACCTGGTGGGCGTGCAACGCGTTCGTTCCGCTGCTCGGCCGCTCACTCGCGGCCGAACACGCGGCGAGCGCCGGACTGGCTCCGGCAGCCGCCAGGCAGCTGGCCACCGCCTGGCAGGCGCACGCTTCCAACGCCTTCAATCTCGGGGGCCTGCTCGGCGCCTTCGCGGCGCTGCCGCTCGCGCGACTCCTCGGCCGCCGCCCCATGTTCGTCGCCTACTTCCTGTTCTCGGCCCTCGCGCTGCTCGCGACATTCGGCCTCGCGCTCGCGCCGCAGACGCGGCTGTCGATGCTGTTCCTCGTGGGCGCGGGCGTGTACGGCATCTTCGGCGGCTTCACTTTCTACCTGCCGGAGCTGTTCCCCGCGCGGCTGCGCGCCACTGGCGCGGGCTTCTGCTACAACATCGGGCGCGTCTTTGCCGCGGCCGGCCCGCTCGTCGTCGGCGTGGTCAGCGCGACGGCGGGTGGCTCGAGCGGCGCGCTCATTCGCGTGCTGTGCTGGGTGGCGCTAGTGCCGCTCGGCGCGGCACTGCTCGCGCGCTTCCTGATCATCGAGACTCGCGGCCGCACCCTGCCCGGCTGAAGTGCACCGCTTCGCCGGTCGCCGAGGCGGCGACCGGCCCGCGCTTCACCACCACGTGTATGATCGAGGTGGATCAGGCAAAGGCACGGACGCGGTCCGCGGCACCCCGGAAGGTTTCCAGCCCACATGGCGAAGTTCACGCTCATCATCGGCAACAAGAATTACTCTTCGTGGTCGCTGCGGGCGTGGATGCTGCTGAAGCACGCGGGCGTGGACTTCGACGAGGTCGTGATCCCGCTCGACATGCCGGACACGCACGACGAGATCACCCAGTACGGACCCAGCGGCCGTGTACCGGTGCTGCGCCACGGGGATCTCACCGTGTGGGACTCGCTCGCCATCTGCGAGTACATCGCGGAGATCACCGGCAAGGGCTGGCCGCAGCCGCGCGAGGCACGCGCGGTGGCGCGCTCGATGTGCGCGGAATTGCACTCGGGCTTCACCAATCTGCGCGCGCTCTGGCCGATGAACGCCCGGGCGCGCAACCGCCGCACCGCCATGACGCCCGCGCTCGAGGCGGACATCGAGCGGATCGACGAGAGCTGGAACGAGTGCCGGCGGCGTTTCGGGGCCGGCGGCCCGTGGCTGTTCGGCGCCGAATACACCGCGGCCGACGCGGTGTACGCGCCGGTGGTGCTGCGCTTCAACACCTACGGCGCGCGCATCTCGGAGACCGCGCGCTGGTACATGGCGAGCGTGCTCGAAGACGCCGCGCTCCAGGAGTGGGTGGCGGCCGCCAAGAAGGAGCCCTGGACCATCGCCGCCGACGAGGTCGGTTAGTGGCGCCGGCGTACTGCGCCGGGCACGCGACCCGGTGGCGGCTTCAGTCGGCGCTCGTCGCGCTCGCCGCGCTCGCGGGCCTCGCCGGCGCTGCGCGAGCCGCAGGCGGGGGCGGCGCGCCTTTCACCGTCGACGACCTGGTGCGGCTCGAGCGCATCACCGACCCGCAGCTCTCCCCCGACGGCCGCCAGATCGCCTACGTGCAGCGGCAGACGGACATGGACGCCAACAAGGGCCGCACCAGCCTGTGGCTGCTCGAGCTCGCGCCGCGCAACGGCGCGCCCCGCCGCCTGACCGACGGCAAGGCGAGCGACTCGAGCCCGCGCTGGTCCCCTGACGGTGGCACCCTCTACTTCATCTCGACGCGTTCGGGGAGCTCCCAGGTGTGGCGCATCGCGGCCTCCGGAGGCGAGGCGAAGCGCGTGACCGACTATCCACTCGAGGTCGGATCGCTCAAGGTCTCGCCGCGCGGTGACGTGCTGGCGCTCTCGATGGAGGTGTTCCCCGACTGCCCGACGCTCAGCTGCACCCGGGAACGACTGGATGCCAGAGCGAAGGGCAAGGCGAGCGCGCGTATCTACGAGCGCGTGTTCGTCCGCCATTGGGACACGTGGAGCAACGGCACGCGCTCACACCTGTTCACCCAGCCGCTCGCCGCCGGCGGCGGCGCAGGCCCCGCACCCGTTGACGTCTCGAAGGGCTTCGATGCCGATATCCCGAGCAAACCCTTTGGAGACGATGAGGACTACGCCTTCAGCTCAGACGGACGCACGCTGGTGTTTTCCGCGCGCATCGCCGGGCGAACCGAGCCCTGGTCGACCAACTTCGACCTGTTCGAGGTGCCTGTCGAGGGCGGCGCCGCTGCGGTGAACCTCACCGTCGGCAATCCGGCCGCGGATGCCCAACCGGTGTTCCTCGCCAACGGGGGTCTGGCGTGGCTCGCACAGGAGCGCCCCGGGTATGAATCAGACCGCTTTCATATCATGTTGAGAGATGCGCGCAGCGGCTCGGTACGAGCGCTCACGGGCAGCTGGGATCGCAGCGTGCACCATCTGGGCGCAACACCCGACGGCAAGGCGCTGATCGCGAGCGTCGATGAGCTCGGTCAGGGTGCGCTCTACCGAGTCGACCCGAAGACCGGGATTCCCGGCAGGCTGGTGGCGAGCGGCACAGTGGATGCCTTCAGTGCCGGACGCGAGCGCGTCGTGTACACGCTCGCCTCGCTCGGAGCGCCCGCCGATCTCTACTCGATGGCACTGCGCGGCGGCAAGCCGGTACGCCTCACGGATGTCAACCACGAGTTGCTCGCCCAGCGGCGTATGGGCGAGTTCGAGCAGTTCAGCTTCAGGGGCTGGAACGATGAGACCGTCTACGGCTACATCGTGAAGCCGTACGGCTTCGAGCCCGGCAAGCGATATCCGATCGCGCTTGCGGTCCACGGCGGGCCCGAGGTGGGCTTCGGAAATCTCTGGCACTACCGCTGGAACGCCCAGGCGTTCGCCGGCGCCGGCTACGCCGTGGTGCTGATCGACTTTCACGGCACCCCGGGTTACGGCCAGGCGTTCACCGACTCGATCCGAGGCGACTGGGGCGGCAAGCCACTCGTCGACCTGCAGAAGGGGCTCGCCGCCGCCATCGAGAAGTATCCGTGGCTCGACGGTGAGCGCGCCTGCGCGTTGGGGGGTTCCTACGGCGGCTTCATGGTGAACTGGATCGAGGGCATCTGGCCGGACCGCTTCCGGTGCCTTGTCACTCACGATGGAGTCTTCGACCAGCGCATGATGTATTACGCGACCGAGGAGCTGTGGTTTCCGGAGTGGGAGTTCGGCGGCCCGCAATACGGCAACCCGGGGGGCTATGAGGCAGCCAATCCCGTCGACTTCGTAAGCCGCTGGCGCACTCCGATGCTGGTCATCCACGGCGAGCAGGACTTCCGCATCCCCTACACCCAGGGCCTTGCCGCCTTCTCCGCGCTGCAGCGGCGCGGCATCGAGAGCAGGCTGCTCGTGTTTCCGGACGAGAATCACTGGGTACTGAAGCCCGCCGATAGTGTGCTGTGGTATCACACCGTGCTCGAGTGGCTCGATACGCATCTGAAAAATTGAGCTTGCCAGCCGAGCACTTCGTCGAAACGGCAGCGCACGGGCTCGATACGCATCTGAAAAATTGAGCTTGCCAGCCGAGCACTTCGTCGAAACGGCAGCGCACGGGCTCGATACGCATCTGAAAGCGCCTGCGGCGTCAGCCGAGCACGCCCGCGCGCGCGTCAGCCCGTCTTCTTGAAGCGGTAGTCCCCCAGCACCAGCAGGTCGGCGGTCAGCTCGGCGGCCAATCTCCCGGGTACCGCGTGCGCCGCCTCGCGGCAGAGCCTCGGATCCTGCGTGGCGGTGAACTCCTCGCCCGCCTTCTTCCAAGTGAGCTCGCAGCCGCGCACGCTCTGCACATCCTCGGGCGTCACCGCGGTGAAGAGCTCCGGGTGCTCCTGGCCGTCGCGCCAGCGCACGGGCTCCCGGAACGTATAGACGGTCTCGAGGATGCCGCGCTTCTCATCGACCCTGAAGCTGAGCATCCGCTCGCTCATGACGCGCCGCGGATCGTCGGCGGCCGTCTCCTGCGCGAAGAGCATATGGCGGCCGAGCTGCGGCGTGTACACCCTGACGATGATCAGCGCGATGTGCTCATGCGGCGGCTGCAATCCGCGCCGGGTGTCGCTGTCACCCTGGGCGCCGCCTTCGTATCTGCCCGGCAGCCACGCGAGAAGCTGCGTGAGCTCCTCCTCACGCAGCTTCTCCTGGCTCGCGCAACCGCCGAGCAGCCCGAGGACGGGCGCCGCGGCGGCGATGAGCCCGAGCGCGGCGAGCGCGGTCCTCGGGGCGGGCGCCGCTGCGCCGCTCGGTCCTGGGTGCGCGGGCTCACCCATACGACGCCCGCCACTGCGCACGATACTTCAGTCCCAGGTCCATCAGCCGCTCGAGCAGCTCTCCGTAGCCGAGACCGCTGGCACGCGCCGATTCCGCGAAGTCCTCGGCGCTCTCGAGATTCGGGTTGGCATTCGCCTCGAGCACGTACACCTGTCCCTGCTCGGTCACCCGGAAATCCATGCGAGCGTAGCCGGACATGCCGAGCGCCCGATAGATGCGGCGCGAGAGCCGGTCGAGCGCAGCGAGCACCGGAGGCGGCAGATCGGTGGCCGCGTGGGTGGTGATGCCATACTTCGACTGGTAGCGCTTGTCCCATTTGACCTTGCGCGTGGCGATGGCGGCGAGCGAATCCGGCATGGAGCCGAACACCATCTCCCACACCGGGAGGCGCGTCAGCCGTTCGTTGCCCATCACGCCGACGTACAGCTCGCGGCCCGCGATGTATTGCTCGACCAGCGCGTCGGTCTTCACCTGCTCGTGAACGAACTCGATGCGCTCCTTGAGCCGTGCGGCATCCTCCACCACGGACGCCTGGGCGATCCCGAGCGAGGCGTCCTCCACCGTCGACTTCACGAACAGCGGAAAGCGCAGCTTCCTCGGCAGATGAAAACGTGCGCCGCGCCGGAACACCGCGAACTGCGGCGTGGCGATGCGGTGAAAGGCCAGCAGCTGCTTGCAGAGGGTCTTATCGCGCGAGAGCAGCAGGCCCCGCGGATTGCAGCCGGTGTAGGGCTGGCGCATCAGCTCGAGGAACGCCACGACGTGCTGGTCGTAGGTGACGATGCCGTCGAACTCCTCCAGCAGGTTGAAGATAATGTCTGGTTCCCACTCGGCGATCGCGCTGCGAAGCTCCGTCAGGCTGTCGAGCACGCCGAGGCAGTGCACGTCATGCTTGAGCTTGCGCAGCGTCGCGATGACGTCGTACTCGGTGCGCCACTCGTCGATTTCCTTCTCGCTGTAACCTTCGAGGCTCTCCGGCGGCACCAGGCTCTTGTGCACCACGACCAGGGTGCGCAGTGGCCTCATAGCGGCAGTTGCGGAGTCTCACCCTGGGAGTACAGTCCCGTCAGCCGCTCGAGCATCCAGCGCGAGTAGCGCCGCGCATCGCGGCGGTTGCCGTGCACGTACAGCTTGAGCCGCTCGCAGCGATCGATCAGCATGCGCAGTACCTGCTCGACGCTGTAGCACTCGATACGCAGCGCGCGCGCCACCGCCGCGCTCAAGGGCCGCAGATCCGCGCGCAGCAGCGTCGCCGCCCGCACGGCGCGCCGGCGCGGCCGTTCGGACCTGAAGGCGCGGCGCAGGAGCTCATCGGCGAGTCCGCGCCGGATCTGGCGGTTGCGCGCGAGCTTGCGCCGATAGTGCTGCGCAAGGGTGCGGGTGTTGAGCTCGATCGGCTCGATGCGCAGGCGGTTGCGCACCGGCGGACGCGTGCCGCGCACGCCGGCGATGAGCTCGTCGACCGCCTGGAGCTTGTGCAGGGCCGGCCACTCGGCATAGCTCCTGCGCCAGGCGGATTTGGGCGTCAGCCACACCGCGAACGTCTCGGCGAAGTCTTCGGTTGGATGCGCCTGCGCGTACCACTCGCCGAGGTGGTGCACGTAGCGGCGGCTCCCGGGCCGTGCCCGGTAGCGCGCCGGATAGGGAAGCGAGGCGCGGCCGAACACCTGCCGCCAGCGAGCGCGGCGGCGCAGCCGATAAGCGTTGTCGAGCGCGTGCCCGGCCTCGTGACGCAGGATCCGCAACAGCAGCCGCGAGTTACCGCCTTCCGCTTCGCGCACGATGCGCCGCTCGAGCCGCTCGAGGCGCGGATGCGCGAGATAGAAGGGCACTGCGATGCCCGGCACGCCGTCGGGCGAGAACCACTCCTCGGACAGCCATACGTGCGGGCGGAAGTCGATGCCGCGCCGCTTGAGGTCCGCGTACAGCCGCCGCACATGCCGAGCGAGCGGCGAGCGCGCGATGCCCAGCTTCAGATCACAGAAGCGCAGGGCGAGCAGCTGCTCGTCGGACAGACGGGCCCAGGGCCGGGCCCGGGCGCGCGCGGCGACTCTCGACCGGCGTCTGGCGGACATAGCTGCGGGTTCTTGTAGCGAGGAATCTGCAAAATCCAGCTTACCCAAGCGCTCGCGCGCTGTCTGCTATGGAGTACCGCAATTTGGCCTCGGAATTGGCGGACGACCAGTCGATGAGTGGTGCGCCTTGAGGCCGCAGCCGCCTCAGCCCCCGAGATCGACGAGCGCGTGGGCAAGCAGCCGGTCGGCGGTCTGCTCGATCAACTGCTTCTTGATCAGGCTGTTGCGCCACGAAGCTGGGATGGCGCCTGCAGTGTAGTGCGCACCCGCGAGCGCGCCGCAGACCGCCGCGATGACGTCGCTGTTACCGCCAAGGTTGGCGCAGCCGAGGATGGCATCGCGAAAATTCCCGCTGCAGGCAAAGCGCTCGAGGGCCGCGGCGAGGGCGGTCGGTGCCGTGCTGCCGGGCAACGCGCCGGGACGGTCGGGTTGCGGCGCAGCAACGAGCGCCCGCTGCGCCCGCTCGAGGATGACGGGCTTGGGCTCACTCCGCAGCGCCGCGTGCAGCGCCCGCGCCAGCGCGCGACACGAGCCGAGCACGGCCGGCGCCTGGCAGGTGGTGCGCGCGGCCTCGGCCGCGTGCTCGATGGCGGCCTCGGGCTGCGCGAAGAAATACATCGCCACCGAAGCGACTCGCGAGAGGGCTTCCGGATCCTGGACCTCGGGATCGTGGGAGCCGGCAAATGGCTGCCCCCGCCACTGCGCGACCGCGAGCGCCCGCGCTGTGCCGGCGGTGATTCCGAGGCACTGCCCGCTCGAGGACGGGTACCCCTCCTGCTGCCAGCGGCGATAGCGCGCGACCTGGTCGTGCGCATCGAAGCCCTCGCACTCGAGCAGGCTCTCGGCGAGACACAGTGCCATGGCCGTGTCATCGCTCCAGCCGCCGCGGGGCAGGTCGAAGGGACCGCCGCCGAGCATGTCCCCGACGTGAGTGAATTTCCCAGGACGGCGGTACTGAGTCGCGACTGCGACCGCATCCCCCACCGCGAGCCCGAGCAGCGTGCCGAGGAAGCGCTCCCGCAGGCTTCGCGCCGCCGAGAGCGCGTCGGGCTCGAGCAGCGGATCCGCGGCCGCCGCGCTCGGTCGCGCCCAGTTGCGCACGTACTCGGTCTGCTCGGGTGTCTCCGGAATCCAGGGCCAGAGCGCCGCGCGCTCGCTCTGCTGCCACAGTCGGTTGAGCTCGGCGAGCGCCGCGTCCCCGGAGCGCCCTTGCTCGATCAGAAAGCACCCGGCCACGGTGCCCGTCCGGCCGATCCCGGCGCGGCAGTGCAGGTACACCACGCGGCCCGCACGCAGCACCTTGTCCAGGCGATCGAGCAGCTCGGCCATCTGCCGGGGCTCCTCCGGAACGCCGTGATCAGGGATCGGGCTGCGCAGGTAATCGACGTTCGCCGGGAGCTGCGCCTCGTAAGAGGTGAGCTCGTCCGGCGCCGTCAGATCGACGAAGGCGTTGACACCCGCCTCCAGCAGCCGGCGCAGTCGCACGCCTGTGGAGGCGGCGGTGGAGCCGGCCGGGTGCTCGCCCGCCAGCAGCCTCCCCGGCAACACCCAGTAACAGTTCGACAGCGGCAGGGTGGCAGGCGCGGCGAGCGGGGAGCCGTTCATGCCGCCGCCGTCACGCGAGTGCCGGAACGGCCTCGAAGGCGGCCTCGAGGGCGTCCTCGTCCTGCTCGCTCATCGCCGTCACGGGCCCGGGCGGCACGCGCCCCTGCCCCGCCGCCACCCTGCCCGGCGCCACCCGCCGCCCCTCGAGGCCGGCGAAATCGAAGCGGCGGCGGTCGGCCAGATGCTCGGGCTCGATGTGGCGCAGCGCCGAGAATATCGACTCGGTGCGACCCGGAAACTCGCGCTCCCAGCGCGCGAGCATCTTCCTCACCGCCATACGCTGCAGGTTCTCCTGCGAGCCGCACAGCGTGCAGGGAATGAGCGGGAAGGCGCGCCCGCGCGCATAGCGCGCGATGTCGCGCGCGGCGGCGTAGGCGAGCGGCCGGATGACGACGTGGCGAGCGTCGTCGGAGAGCAGCTTCGGTGCCATCGCCTTCAACCGCCCGCCGAAGAAGAGGTTCAGGAACAGCGTCTCGACGATGTCATCGCGATGGTGGCCGAGGGCGATCTTGGTGAAGCCGTGCTCGGCGGCGAAGCGATAGAGCGCCCCGCGCCGCAGCCGCGAGCACAGCCCACACATGGTACGTCCCTCGGGCACGACGCGCTTCACCACGCTGTAGGTGTCCTGCTCGATGACGTGGAACGGCACGCCCCGGGCGGCGAGGTACTCCGGCAGGACGTATGCGGGAAATCCGGGCTGCTTCTGGTCGAGGTTGACCGCGATCAGCTCGAAGCTGACCGGAGCGCTGCGCTGGAGCGAGAGGAGAAGGTCCAGGAGCGTGTACGAGTCCTTGCCACCCGACAGGCACACCATCACCCGATCGCCGTCGGCGATCATGCGGTAGTCGGCGATCGCCCTGCCTACCGCGCCGCGCAGCTGTGCCGTGAGGCGCTTGAGCGTGCGGGAAGGCTTCGCGGCGGCAGCTGTCACCATGGCGGACCGGTCTCGCTCGGGGCGGCGGGCGATGCGCGAGCCGCCGCTCAGGCGGCCGCGCTGCTCGCGGGAGTCTCGAGACTCTCGAGATACTTTGCCTCGACGTAGCGCACGAAGGAAGTCGCGGACAGGGGCTTGCCGGTCGCGCCCCGCAGCAGCTCCTGCACCGGCACCTTGGCACCGAGGCCGTGCACGTTGGTGCGCAGCCACGCGAAAAGCCCGGCGAACTCACCGCGCGCGAGCTGCTCGTCGAGTCCCTGCACGTCGGCACGCAGGCTCTCGTAGAGCTGCGCGGCGATGACCGCGCCGAGCGCGTAAGACGGAAAGTATCCGAAGGAGCCGACGGCCCAGTGGATGTCCTGCAGACACCCCTCGACATCGTTCGCCGGGCGGATACCGAGGCGCTGCTCAATGCCGGCGTTCCAGGCCTCCGGCAGGTCGCGCACCGCGAGCTCTCCGGAGAGCAGCTGCTTCTCGAGCTCATAACGCAGCATGATGTGCAGCGGGTAGGTGAGCTCGTCGGCATCCACACGGATCAGACCGCGCCGCACCCGGGTAAGGTGGCGGTAGATGTTTTCGACGTCCCACTCCGGCCCGCTCGTCCCGAAGTGCTTCGCCAGAAGCGGCTGCAGGTAGCGCACGAACGGCCGGCTGCGGCAGAGCATCATCTCGATCAGCAGTGACTGGCTCTCCTCGAGAGCCATGCCACGGTCGCGCCCGACGGGCTGTTCGCGCCAGTCCTGCGGGAGCCCCAGGTCGTACATTGCGTGTCCGGTCTCGTGCAGCGCCCCGAGGAGCCCCGAGAAGATGTCGTCGGGGTCGAAGCGCGTGGTGACGCGGATATCGCCCGGGACCCCCTCCGTGAAGGGGTGCTCGCTCTCATCGAGCCGCCCGCGGTCGAAGGGGAAACCGACCGTCTTCATGACTTCCACGACCAGCGCGCGCTGCTTGCCCGCGGGGAACTTGCCGCTCAAGGGCAGCGGCGACCGCGTCTCCTGCTCGGCGATCACCTCGCGGATGAGCGAGGGGAGCCGGCGCGAGAGCGCCTTGAACATGGCGTCGATGTCCGCGGTGGTCAGCCCGGGGCTGAACTCATCGACGAGCGCATCGTAGGGGGCGAGGTTGAGCGCCTGGCCGAGAAGCGCGGCCTTGTCGCGCACCAGGTGCACCACTTCCTCGAGAAAGGGAGCGAAGGCCTCGAACTTGCCCTGCGCTCGCGCCTCGAGCCACCGCGATTCGGCCCGCGAGGCGGCCTTGGTCAGCCTCGACACCAGCGTAGCCGGGGTCGCGATCGCGTGATCGCGCTGGCGGCGCATCTCGTGCAGGTTGGCGACCTGCCAGTCGGCGAGCCCCTGTGCGTTCGCCTGAGCGCGGTCGAGGAGCCGCGTGATGCGCGGCGCCGTGAGGAGCGCGTGGTGCTCGGTCTCGAGCGCCGCGAGCTGCTCGGCGCGGACGTCGGCGCTTCCGCGGGGCATCATCACCGCCGCGTCCCAGCGCAACAGGGAGAGAGCACCGCGGAAAGCGTGCAGGCGCTTGAACTCCTGTTCGAGTTGCTTGTAGGGCGAGGCGGACATCGGCGAATCGTCAGCGGGGAAACGGCGACTAGTTTACCAGCTTCGGGGGCCCGCCCGTCCGTGCACGGAGGCATATTTTTATTATTAATCAATGTGTTATGACAGGTGACACCTAATTGACACCGCGTCGAGCTTGACGGCGCCCGAAGCTTCAGGGTGGAACCTAACCTCGCACCTGCGGGCTGGATTATGTCGCCTACTGGGCGCGCGAGAGAGCGCCGGCGGCCTCCAGCTCAAGCTTGCGAGCCGGTGAGCCCGCAGCTGCCGGCAGGGCCTGCCAGGCGAGCATGGCGCGTTTGCGGTCCTCGCCCCACTGGTATCCGCCGATCGAGCCGTCCTTTCGCAGCACGCTGTGGCACGGGATGAGATACCCCACGGGATTGGCGCTGACGGCCTGGCCCACGGCACGCGAGGCGCCCGGGAGCCCCACGGCGCTCGCCAGGGCCGCGTAGGTCGTCGGTCCGTGGGAGCCGAGCTCGAGCAGCGCCTGCCAGACCTTGAGCTGAAAGTTCGTGCCCTTCACGGCGAGCTTAAGGGCCGCGGCGCGGTCGCCGGATGAGCCCCAGATCCGCGCCGCGAGCGCGGCGGCGGCCGGGTCGTCCCGCGCGAGCTGCGCCTGCGGCCAGCTGCGCTCGAGCGCGGCGACCGCCCGCGCCTCGCCTCGGGACTCGAGAAACGACAGATGGCACACCCCGCGCGAGGTGCTCGCGATGAGCGCGTGGCCGAACGGCGTGTCGGTGAAACCGTAACTCATCCGTGTGCCCCGACCGCGCGCCTTGAGCTCGCCCGGTGTCACCGCCTCGAGCGTGACCATGAGGTCGTGCAGCCTCCCCGGGCCCGAGAGGCCTGCGGAATACGCCGCCTCAAGGACCGACGAGTCGTTGACGAGCGCGCCGCGCGCGGCACGCCCGGTGACAACCGCCAGGTACTGGCGGGGCGTGATGCCCGCCCAGCGCCGGAACAGGCGGTTGAAGTGAAACTCCGAGAGCCGGGCCGAGGCGGCGATCGCGGCGAGGCGCGGCTGGCTGCGGAAGTTATCGTCGATGAAGTGGATCGCCCGGGCGATACGCCCGAAGTCCCGGCCGTCGAGGAAGGCAGGTGAGAGGCTCATCGGCGGGATGATAGTCGCGCCGGGGCGCGATGCGACCCGATTCTTGCGTTCCCTCGGGCCGCCGCGGGACCGACCCGTGTGTTCGGTTAGACTCATCGTGCGCCGGGTCGGTGAGTTCCCCGCGGGAGCGTCACGGCCACAGGTGCGGCCAGCGGGCTACGGCCACTCCCACGGCGATCGAGACCACCAGCAGCAGCGTAACCGCGACACTGATCAGCAGGCGCTGCATTCCGACATCATAACCTGACATGCATTCCGAGAAACTCGCCATCTGCCTGCTCGCGTCCGAGGTGGAACCGCTCTCGAAGACCGGGGGACTCGCGGACGTGTCGAGTGCGCTGACCCGTTATCTGCACGGCGCCGGACACGACGTGCGGCTGTTCACGCCCTGTTATGCCTCCATCGACCGTGCGGCCTTCGCCGCGCAGCCGCTCGCGGGCCTCGAGCGGCTGTCGCTCGCCGTCGGACCCAACAGCTACGTGTACTCGGTGCTGCGCGCGCAGCTGCCGGGCGGCGCGCCGGTGCATCTGATCGACTGTCCGGCGCTCTATGCGCGCGCGGCAATCTACACCAGCGATCCCGACGAGCACCTGCGTTTCCTCGCCTTCACGCGCGCCGCGCTGGAGGTGTGCCGGCGCCTTCAGTGGGCGCCGCAGATCCTGCACTGCAACGACTGGCACACCGCTTTCGCGCCACTTTTCGTGCGGACGGCGTATGAGGGGGAAAGCGTGTTCGCCGCGACGCGCACGGTGCTCACCATCCACAACATCGGCTACCAGGGCATCTTCGCCGCGGAGCGGATCGCGGATCTGGGGCTGCCCCCTGCCGCGAAGAAGTTCCTGTACCAGGACGATCTCGCCGCGGGACGGATCAACGCGCTACGGCACGGGATTCTCCACGCGGACCTCATCACCACCGTCAGCCCGACCCATGCGCGCGAGATCTGCTCCGATGAGTACGGCATGGGGCTGCAGGACAGCCTGCGTGCGCGCGCCGGCGCCGTGTCGGGGATCCTGAACGGCGTCGACTACGCGGAGTGGGATCCGCGGCGCGACCGCTACCTGCCGCAGCATTACGACGCGGGAAGCTTCGCGGTGAAGGGGGCGCTCAAGCGGCAGTTCATCGCGCGCGAGCGGCTCACGACGGCGCCGCAGGTGCCGCTCGCCGGAATCGTGAGTCGCCTCGCGGCGCAGAAAGGCATCGAGCTCATCTCCGAGGCGCTGCCGAAGGTGCTCGCGGCGCGCCCTCTCGGCTTCGTGGCGCTCGGCAACGGCGAGCCGCAGTACGAAGAGATGTTCGCGGAGCTCGAGCGGGACTTCCCCGGCCGCGTGCGCTTTCACTGCGGTTACGACGATGAGCTCGCGCACTGGATCGAGGCGGCGAGCGACCTGTTTCTCATGCCCTCACGCTACGAACCGTGCGGGCTGAACCAGATGTACAGCCTGCGCTACGGCACGGTGCCGATCGTGCGCCGCACCGGGGGACTCGCGGACTCGGTGCAGCACTACGACCCCCTCACCGGAGCCGGGACGGGCGTGGTGTTCAACGATTTCAACCCGGCCGCCCTCGAGTGGGCGCTCACCACGGCGCTCGACCTGTACGTAACGCCCGAGCGCTGGACGCGCATGGTCAGAAATGGCATGGCCCAGGACTTCTCCTGGGAACACCAGGGCGCGGAGTACGTCGCGCTATACCGGCGGCTCGTTCCGGCCTGAAGGGCTGATGTGCCCGCCCCGACGCTCGCGCGGCGCGGGCTCATCGCGGGTGAGTGGGCACTCACTGAAGCCTGAAGCTGCCGCGCTCGTCGAAGGGGATCGATCGCATGAGGCCCGCCGACAGCGAAACCCGGCCGGTGAGGTGGTAGTCGACGCTCTGGCCGCGGCCGTCCGGGCCACGCGCGAGAAGCTTCATGAGAGTGCCCGCGAGGTTGGTCGTGACGCTCATGTCGAACTCGGCCTCCCCCATGGCGGGCACGACGAAGCTTGTGGTGGCCGCACCGCTCGCGAACGGCTGCCCGGCGACCTCGAGCGTGTAGTCCAGTGCCTTCACCGGCAGTGCTCGCGGGTTGGGGTTCTCGACGTGCATGCGCACCTTGAGGTGCTGCTGCCACAGATCGCCCCCCTCGAGCTGCACGCCGGCGACCGAGAGCCGCGGAGGGGTGAACTTCGGCGTCAGGGCGCAGGCGCCGAGGAGCACTGCGGCCGCAAGCGACGCGGCGCGGCGCTGGTACGCGCTCATGCCGGCGCGCGCCCGAACGCGTGGTTGAGGCGCGCGCAGTGGTGCGCGAGCTGCTCCGTCAGGGACCCGGGCGGCAGTCGCCAGGTCCAGTTTCCGACCGTGGTCCCCGGCGTGTTGAGGCGCGCCGAGGAGTCAAGCCCGAGCACGTCCTGCGCCGGAAGAATCGCCAGTCGCGCCACCGACCCGAGCGCCACGCGGATCAGCGCCTCGGGCATGGCGTCCGCCGTCGCGCGCAGGAAATAGTCCACGCGCTGCGCGGCGTCACGGTCGAGGCTCCGGTACCAGCCGAGGGTGGTGTCGTTGTCGTGGGTGCCGGTGTACACGACACAGTCGCGCTCGAGAAGATACGGCAGGTGCGGGTTGTCCGGGCCGCCGTCGAAGGCGAACTGCAGCACGCGCATCCCCGGGATGCCGAAGCCGTTCTTGAGCGCCAGCACGTCCTCGGTGATGACCCCGAGATCCTCGGCGACCAGCGGCAGGTCGCTGAACTCCTCGAGGAGCCGGCGCAGGAGCAGCTCGCCCGGAGTCGGGTGCCAGGCGCCGCCGCGCGCATCCGGGGCGCCCGCGGGCACGGTCCAGTACGCCGCCAGCGCCCGGAAGTGATCGATGCGCAGCAGGTCCATGCGCGCGAGCTGCGCGCGCACCCGGGCGAGCCACCAGGCGAAGTCGCTGCGCTTGAGGGCCTGCCAGTCGTACACCGGATTGCCCCACAGCTGCCCGACGGGCGAGAAATAGTCGGGCGGCACACCCCCCACGGCCGCCGGCTCCCCGGTCAGGGTGAGCTGGAAGAGCTCGCGGTGGGCCCAGGTCTCGACCGACGAGGGGCCGACGTAGAAGGGCAGATCGCCGAAGAGCCGCACCCCGCGCGAGAGGGCGTGCGCGCGCAGCCGGCTCCACTGGACGTGAAACGCGTATTGTTCGCGCTCGATGCGCGCCACCTCGCCTGCGAGCTCGCGGCCGGCGCGCGCGAGCGCCTGCGGCTCCCGATCGCGCAGCGGCGGCGGCCAGCTCCAGAAGGGCGCTCCCCCGTGGGCCCGCGTCAACGCCTCGAACAGCGCATAGTCGGGCAGCCAGGCGGATGAGGCCGCCAGGAACTCCGGATCGATCGGCGCCGCCGTATCGGGCAGCTCTGCCGGGTCGATAAATTCGGGGTTACCGGCGCAATCCGAGCGCACCCAGTACGGCGAGCGATCCTCGCCCACGGGGCCCGCCGGCAGGATCTGCCAGACGGAGAAGCCGGCGCGGGCCAGCCAGTCGATGAAGGCGCGCCCGCCGCGCCCGAGCGCTGCCTCGAGTGCGGACATCGGCAGCAGCACGCCCGCGCGGCGCCGATCGAATACGGGCAATCGCATGCTGACCACGCGCGCCGACCTGGCTTAAGTCTCAGCCGGCGGTCGCGCGGCGCATGACTCCGCCGTGCTCGGGAGCCCCGTGCCCTTCCGAGATCGGCAGCGCCAGCTCCCCCGGGGGCGCGAGATTCAGCCGCCGGTACAGCACCAGGAGCTGGCGCCGGTAGAGCCGGTCGAACTGGCTGACCGCATCCGTGGGGTTGTAATCGCCGAACCACCAGAACCAGTCGGAGCTCTCGCACAGCGCGAGCTGGCGGCCGGCGATTGCACGCTGCGGCGGATCGTCGAGCTCCCGGATCGCACGGTCGTAAGCCTCCTTGGCATCACACAGGAGATCCCAGGCCCGGTTCTTGGCCGCATCCCCCATCCAGGTCGCGAGCGTCCCGTGCACCCAGCTGCCGGCCATCACGCGCGGGAGCGGCGCGGGCTGGATGCCGCGCGAGAGGCACTCGGAGAGCGTCATCAGCTCGAGCTGCGGATGCTTGGCGAGGCGCTCGTAGAGCGCACGCAGGAAGTAAAAGCCGTTGAACGGGTAATGCTCCCAGGCGTTCTCGCCGTCGAGGGCGAGGAGAACCGCGTGATTGCCGCCCGCCTCATAGCGGCCCGCAAGCTGAGTGAGCTCGTTCACGAGGTTGGCGACCGCATCGTCGCCGTGCCAAGTCGCGTAGGTGAAGCCGACGAGGTCGGAGAGCACGTCATCGCGGAAGAAGCAGTCCATGGCGGTGCCACCGAGGCGGTAGGGGCGGTTGTAGGCGAGCGGGTCCTGCGCCGCCTGTCGGTCGGTGAGCTCGAGGCTGCCGCGCAACACGCCGGTGCTGCTCGCGGCCCAGCGAAAGCCGGCGCGGGCAAGCAGCTCGAGCGCGCCGGCGCTGATCGCGCCCTCGGCCGGCCAGCAGCCCGCGGGACGGTGACCGAAAGCGCGGTCGAACACGCGGACGCCCTCCTCGACGTGCCAGGTGGCGCGCTCCGCGCCTCCCGGATATGCCGGATGCGCCGGCAGCGGCATGTCGGGGACGGCATCACGGGCGCACTGGAAGTCGAGCAGCAGCGGCAGGATCGGATGCCCGTAGGGGGTGACGGAGAGCTCGCACTGCCCGCGCTCGGCGAGCTGCCGGTAGCGCGGCAGCACCTGCCCGACCAGGACGCCGATCAGCGACAGGAGGTCCCGACGCTGCGCGGCGGAGAAGTCGCGCCCACGCTCGGTGAGGCGCGCAACGAGCGAATCGGTGCGGCGCACCGTCTCGCCGAGCCAGGCGAGGTGATACCAGACCGCGAGATCCTGGATGAACTGGTCGGAGGCGTAAGTGACGCGCTCGGGCGTACCGAGGGTTTCGGCGATGGTCGCGAGCTCGAGGTACGGGCCGAAGCGCTCGATCATCTGCTTGCGCTGGGCGCGCAGGCAGCCGCGCAGCAGCTCGAGTCGCTGCGCCGGCTGGGTCGGCACGGGATCCGGACCGAGCAGTGCGAGCATCGGATCGGGGAGCGGTGTGCCGCCCTTGAGATGCTCGGCGATGCGCCGCGCGATCTCCTCGAGCTGCTCGATCAGGAGCGGCGTGAAATTCACCACCGCACGCGCGGCGGGGTTGCCCTCGAGATGCGCCGCCATGTCGGTGTAGTCCTTTACCGCGTGCAGGTAGGTCCACGGCAGCGCGTACTGCCCGGTGAGCGCGTCGCGGTACTGCGGCTGGTGCATGTGCCACAGCAGGATCACCGGCAAGCGGGTACCCGGGGCGGCCACGGTTACCCGCCGGGCAGGGCGCGCAACATGTCGGCGGTGACCAGCACCACGCCGTTCTCGGTCACGTGGAAGCGCCGCGCGTCCGCCTCGCGCTCGACCCCGATCCTCATGCCGTCGGGAATCTCGCAGCCTTCGTCGATGACGGCGTGGGAGATGGTAACGCCGCGGCCGATCTCCGCGTGCGGCAGGACCACGGAGCGGTAGATGGAGCTGCGCTCCTCGACGCGCACGTCGGAGAACAGCAGCGACTCGCGCAACACCGCTCCCGAGATGATGCAGCCGCCCGAGACCATGGAGTTGACGGCCATGCCGCGGCGGCCGTCCTCGTCGAGGATGAACTTCGCCGGCGGCCGCTGGCCCTGGTAGGTCCAGATGGGCCAGTCCTCGTCGTAGATGTTGAGCTCGGGCCGCACGTGCACCAGCTCGAGGTTGGCGTCGTAGTAGGCATCGATGGTCCCGACGTCGCGCCAGTAGCTCTGCGCCCGGGTCTTCACGTCCTGGAACGGGTAGGCGAACAGCTGGTGGTTGCTGGCGATGGCGTCGGGGATGATGTTCCTGCCGAAGTCGTGGCTTGATGCCTCGTTGGCGGCATCGGCGGCGAGCAGCGTCTCGAGCAGGCGGGTGTTGAATACGTAAATGCCCATCGAGGCGAGGATCGAGTCGGGACGTCCCGGCAGCGTATCGGGCGTCTCGGGCTTCTCGGCGAACTTGGTCACCCGGTTCCACTCGGTGGCGGTGAGCACGCCGAAGTTGCGCGACGCGCGCGCCGGCACCTCGACCACTCCCACGGTGATGTCGGCGCCCTTCTCCACGTGGTAGGCGATCATCGGGCCGTAGTCCATCTTGTAGATGTGGTCCCCGGCGAGCACCAGAACGTGCTTGGGCCGGTGCGAGATGATCAGCTCGATGTTCTGGTGCACGGCGTCGGCGGTGCCCCGGTACCAAACGGGACCGAGCTGCTGCTGCGCCGGCACCACCTCGACGAACTCGCCGAATTCGCCGCGCAGGTAGCTCCAGCCGTACTGGACGTGCTGAATCAGCGACTGCGCCTTGTACTGCGTGAGGATGGAGATCTGGCGGATGCCGGAGTTCACGCAGTTCGACAGCACGAAGTCGATGATGCGGAACTTGCCGCCGAAGGGGGTGGCCGGTTTGCAGCGGTGTGCCGTCAGGTCGCGCAGCCGCTCGCCGCGCCCGCCCGCCATGATGATGGCGAGCGTGCCGCCCGTCAGACGGCTCACGTAACGTCCGGAAGAAGCGCGTGCGGGCTGGCGGACCATGAGCCGTACTACACCGCAAGGCGCGCCGCGCGTGCAACCTCGGCGGTACGCCCTCTCACAGCCACTTCATCAGTCCGAGCTCGCAGGGGTGCGAGAGCAGCTCGTGCCAGGGGTAGATGCGGACCTCGGTGCGGAACTGACCGCACTCCTGCGGCTCGACATCGAGCGCGAAGACCATGGCCCCGTCCTTGTCCTGCTCCTCGGTTGCCGAAAACCGGGCCTGCCAGACGCCCGGGCGGGGTGGCTGATTGTAGGAGGACAGGGCGGGCGAGGTGAGGTCGGCCTCCGGCAGCAGCCGCCGGGCGACGAATTCCACGCGCACGTCGGCGGGGCTAAGACCGTTGAGCCCGGCTGCAATCCGCAGCCGCAACCGCTCGGCCCGCGGAAGATCCCGCGGGGCATCGGTGAGGAGCCTGAGGCTCACCTTCGGCCAGGCCTGGCGCACCCGGGTCTTCCAGTCCGCCAGCGTCCGCGCCCCGGCGAAGCCGTTGGCTGCGAGGCGCCGGTATTGCGCCGCGGCCGGCTGGTAGAGCCCCTGGGTGTAATCGAACAGGACCCGGCGCATGTTGAAGGCCGGAATCACGGTCATCATGGCGCGCTTGCTGCGCTTCACCCAGGCGACCGGGCAGTCGCTCTCGTCACGTGTGTAGTACAGCGGCAGCACCTCCTCCTCGAGCGTGCCGAGTATCAGCTCCGCTTCCAGCGCGTCGCGGCGCTCGGGATCCTGGACGTTCGCCGGCGGTATGCCCCAGCCGTTGTCCTGCATCCAGCCCTCCGCCCACCAGCCATCGAGGATGCTCAGGTTGAGGCGCCCGTTGATCGCCGCCTTGATGCCGGAGGTGCCGCTCGCCTCGAGCGGCGCGATCGGGTTGTTGAGCCACACATCGACGCCCGAGACCAGACCGCGGGCGAGCTGCAGGTCGTAGTCCTCGAGGAAGATGACGCGCCCGACGAACTCCTGGCTCATCATGAGCTGGCGCAGC
>JACXTT010004438.1_pt1 | contig 20868 bp, 26 predicted proteins | sample 9270951 | NCBI WGS metagenome assembly JACXTT01 (sample SAMN15532306, study PRJNA645909) | rock metagenome | isolation source: weathered quartz diorite | place: Puerto Rico | collected 2017-06-21
ATCTTATGCTAATTTTTATATCAGTAATGCAGCCGTGGTAGTACCGACTTATCGTTGTAAAAATGACGACAGGGCATTGGATATTCTGACTCAGTGTTTCCCTGACCGTAAGGTGATTGGCATCGATTCAACAGATATTATCTGGGGTTTAGGCAGTTTCCATTGCCTCAGCCAGCAGGAGCCTTCGGTATAATCCGGCTACTTCTTCAAATCCAGTATCGAAAAGTTGCTATCGGCTTTTTTGATCACGTTGCTCAGGATGCCTAAACCGGTTACTTCCATTTCTACCAGGTCGCCGGGCTGCAGCCATTGAGGCTGATAGTTGGGGTCATTTAACAAACCTGTGCCATTTAATTCAAGAAAACAACCTGTACCGACAGTTCCCGAACCGATCACATCTCCGGGTAGTACATCACACCCGTAAGCGCAACGTTCGATGATCTCAGCAAAGGTCCAGTCCATGTCAGCCACATTACCATTGGATACCTGTTTGCCGTTCACATGGCACTTCATAGTCAGCTTATAGTTATTGCCCGTATGACCGGGTTTTGCAGGCACTTTGTACTGTTCCAGCTCATCAGGCGTAACTAACCACGGACCAATTACCGTCGAAAAATCCTTTCCTTTTGCCGGACCAAGATTCAGCAGCATCTCCTCCATTTGCAGGGTGCGCGCACTCATATCATTCATGATCATATAACCTGCTATGTAGTTATCTGCATCAGCGGCTTTAATATTCCGGCCCTTTTTATTGAGCGCGACAGCTACTTCCAGCTCAAAATCAAGCTTATTGAAATGATCTGGCATGCATTCTATCTCCCCTGTCCCCTGTATCGCGTTATGATTGGTAAAATAAAAAATAGGATACTGATCAAACTCAGGTATCATCGCTACCTTGCGGTTTCTTCTGGCCGCTTCCACATGCTGACGAAAAGCGTACCCATCCCGGCATGAGGTTGGATGAGGCACCGGCGCCAGCAATTCAAAGAATAACTCTTCTTTAGCTTCCAGTTTGCCCGAGGCAATATCATCGTTCACCTTTCTTGCTCTTTCCATCAGTTCATTACCGCCCCATAAAAAATCATTCATATTATCAGGCAGCAGCTTATGGCACGAATTGAGGTTATAGATATGGCCGTTAACAAATATGCCCAGGTGCTCGCGGTCTTCGGTTTTATAGGATACTAATTTCATGATGGGGTAAATTGGTGCTTCAAAGCTATTGATTTTAGTTGAATGGTGAATGGTCAATAGGCATTCACTATTCACTATTGACCGCTCACTAACTAATCCTATGCTTGCATATTAAATTAAACTACCCTAACTTTGTATTACCATGCTGCGCGTACAAAAAAATTTCCTGTTTTCCCTCGGGCTCACTTCTATGAGTGATGCTTCCTCTTTCAGGGATGCCATGCTTGCCAAAATTGTGCTGGCGCAGTACTAAGGTTAGTTAGGAAGTTGTATTAGTTATATTGGTTGTATTAGTTAAACTAATTGGAAACAACCAATACAACCGATTCAACTAGTACAACCAATACAACTTCGTAAACTTTTATAACTCTCTGAACGTTTTATAGTTAAACCAAATTATAAACCATGCCTGTGTATCATAAATTAGGAAAGATCCCGCCAAAGCGGCATACGCAATTCCGTAAGCCCGATGGCACCTTATATGCTGAAGAACTGGTGTCGACGGAAGGCTTTTCGAGCCTTTACTCACTCGTGTACCACGTATATCCGCCTACTATCGTTAAAACTTTAGGCGAGCCATATTCAGTTGAACCGAAGATTGCCCGCGAAAAGCACCTGAAACATACCAGCCTCATCGGGTTTAAAATTGAGGCTGAAGATGATTACTTAAAAAGCCGTAAGCCGGTCTTGGTCAACAGCGATCTGCATATTTCACTGGCTGCTCCGCGTAAATCCATGACGGATTATTTTTACAAGAACAGTCAGGCTGACGAAGTGATTTTTATCCACGTTGGTTCAGGAACATTAAAAACCGGCTATGGAAATATCCCGTTCGAATATGGTGATTATCTGATCGTTCCGCGCGGTACTATTTACCAGCTGGAATTTGACAGTGAAGATAACCGCCTGTTTATTGTAGAAAGTTTTAGCCCGATACGGTCGCCAAAACGCTACTTGAACCAATATGGGCAGCTAATGGAACACGCCCCCTATTGCGAGCGTGATCTGAAATTGCCCACCGATATCGAAACCCATGATGAAAAAGGCGATTTTAAGATCCTGATCAAAAAGCAGGGACTGATCTATCCTTACATTTACGGTACGCATCCTTTCGATTTTGTTGGATGGGACGGCTATCATTATCCTTATGCCTTTTCAATACACAACTTCGAACCGATAACAGGCAGGCTGCATCAACCGCCCCCGGTTCATCAAACATTTGAGGGCCAAAACTTTGTGATCTGCTCATTTGTACCACGAAAGTTCGATTATCACCCACTGTCTATACCCGCGCCATATAATCATAGTAATGTGGATAGCGATGAGGTATTATACTATGTCGACGGTGATTTTATGAGCCGTAAAAGCGTAGTTAAAGGACAAATCACCCTGCATCCCGGAGGCATACCTCATGGACCGGCACCCGGTGCAGTAGAAAAATCAATAGGCAAAGAATCAACGGATGAACTGGCCGTGATGATCGACCCATTCAGGCCATTGATGCTAACCGAAGACGCATTAAAAATTGAAGACGAGAATTATTACAAGAGTTGGGCGGAGTAAGGGCGTTGAAAGGTTGGAAGGCTGTAAAGTTGAAAAATTGACTTACATCGCTTCTAATCTTCACCAGAAAATAACCTTGCAACATTCCAACTTTACAACATTTCAACTAAAAGAAAATGGAAACACTAACCATAGATACAAAACAACAATCAACTGATTTTTTACCGTTGAATGGTACGGATTATGTTGAATTTTATGTGGGCAATGCCAAGCAGGCGGCGCATTTTTATAAAACGGCCTTTGGCTTTCAGAGCCTGGCTTATGCCGGACCGGAAACGGGCATTCGTGACAGGGCATCATATGTATTAAAACAGGATAAAATACGCCTGGTATTAACTACCCCCCTGCATTCTGATCACCCGATAGCAGATCATCTGAAAAAACATGGCGATGGCGTTAAAGTACTGGCTTTGTGGGTTGATGATGCCTATGATGCTTTTGAGCAGACGACCAAGCGCGGGGCACAACCTTATCAGCAGCCGCAAACTTTGAAGGATGAGCATGGCGAAGTCCGTACAAGCGGTATCCGGCTTTATGGCGAAACCGTGCATTTATTTGTAGAGCGCAAAAACTACAAAGGCATCTTTCTACCCGGCTACCAGGAATGGCATACCGATTATAACCCTGATCCTACCGGACTGATGTTTGTCGACCATTGCGTAGGCAACGTAGGCTGGCATAAAATGAATGATTGGGTAAACTTTTATGAGGAAGTGATGGGCTTTAAAAACATCCTCACGTTTGACGATAAAATGATCTCGACCGAATACTCAGCCCTGATGAGTAAGGTGATGAGCAACGGCAACGGCTATGTAAAGTTCCCGATCAATGAACCGGCTGAAGGCAAAAAGAAATCGCAGATAGAAGAATACCTGGAGTTTTATGAAGGCGAGGGCGTACAGCACCTGGCTTTGGCTACTGATCATATTGTTGAAACAGTAACCGAATTGAAGAGGCGTGGTGTCGAGTTTCTGCATGTGCCCAATACCTATTACGATGATCTGATCCAGCGTGTAGGCCATATCGATGAAGATTTAGGACCGCTGAAAGAGTTAGGCATCCTGGTTGACCGGGATGATCAAGGTTATCTGTTGCAGATCTTCACTAAGCCATTGGAAGACAGACCGACGGTTTTCTTCGAGATCATTCAGCGTAAAGGCGCACGTTCATTCGGCGCGGGCAATTTTAAAGCGCTATTTGAGGCGATAGAGCGTGAACAGGAGCTAAGAGGAAATTTGTAGGCAGTCGGATGGCGGAAGTCAGAAGTCGGAATTAGTTTTTTAGTTTTAGTTTGGCCGGGGTAATGCCCGGCTTTTTTGTTTGTGGCTTTTCAACATCAAAATGGTTATCTTAGCATTAAGAATTGTGATCATGAAAATTAAAGATGACTTCCACCACTTAATTGATACCATAGAAGACGAGCAGCTTCTAAAAAGCTATTATCAGCTTATACAATCAATAAATAGCAGTTCAGGCGGAAAGCTATGGGGAGCACTCAACGAAAGCGAAAAGCAAGAATTACTTTTAGCTTATGATGAAAGCTTTGATGAAAAAAATCTTTTAAGTCATGAACAAGTTAAGCAGCAGCACGAAAAATGGTTAAAACCATAGTTTGGAACCGCCGTGCTAGCGATAGTTTTAACGCCATAATTGAATATCTTCAAAATGAATGGGGTGATCGCGTAACCAAAAATTTCGTTAGCCGCACCTATCAAATAATAGAATTCTTATCTGAGAACCCGGAAATGGGGACCACTGAGAATCCTGAAAAGCAAATACGGGGATTCGTAATAACAAAGCACAATACGTTGTTTTATAGAATAGAAGATAAGAAAATCGTTCTATTAGTTTTCTTTGACAATAGACAACATCCACGCAAAAAAGCATTTTGAGGATGGATCCGTCCGAAATTACCGAGCTACTAAAGCAACATTCCGACCCGAAATACCTCGAAGGTATGAAACGTTTCGGCGTGGATAATTCAAAGGCCTTAGGCGTGTCATTACCTAATCTGAGAAAAGTAGCCAAAGGCATTAAAAAAGATCATCAATTAGCACTTGACCTTTGGGCTACAGGCATTCACGAATGCAGAGTATTGGCCTCGCTGGTGGATGACCCTAAGCTGGTGACGCCGGAACAAATGGATAGTTGGGCTGCAGATTTTTATTCATGGGATCTGTGCGATCAGGTATGTGGCAATTTATTTGACCGTACGCCTTATGCTGTCGAAAAAGCTTTTGAATATAGCCGATCCGAAAAGGAATATATCAAAAGAGCCGGTTTTGTGTTGATGGCGGAGTTTGCAGTGCACGACAAAAAAGCAAATGACGATGCTTTTATGCGATTCTTCCCCGTAATTGAAAGAGAAGCATGGGACGATCGCAACTTTGTAAAAAAGGCTGTTAACTGGGCGCTGAGGCAGATCGGGAAGAGAAACAAAAATCTTGGGAACGCTGCAAAGGAGTCTGCTTTACGAATGGCACAACAGGAAAGCAAAGCTGCCAAATGGATAGCCAAAGATGCTTTGGCGGAATTTGAAAAGAAGTTCGGGGATTAGTAAATTTATTCTACACTAATCATTTTAATTATGATACGTAACCTGCTTATCGCGCTATTATTGATCGGAAGCATCAATTGCTTCGCGCAATCAAAAAACCCTCAATATGATGCCCAACTGGCCAAAAAACTTGGAGCCGACGACTATGGCATGAAACAATATGTAATGGCTTTCCTGAAAGAAGGCCCGCACCGTTTGACAGACTCTGCCGCACGTATGAAGCTGCAAATGGCTCACTTAAAAAATATCGGTCGTCTGGCCAATGAAGGCAAACTCATTGTTGCCGGTCCGTTTATGGATGATCAACCCATAAAGGGCATTTTCATATTTAATGTGACCACCATCGAAGAAGCAAGAAAATTAACCGAAACTGATCCGGCTATACAGGCAGGGTCACTGGTAATGGAGCTGCATCCCTGGTATGGCTCTGCTGCGCTGATGCAAACCGTGGAAACACATAAAAAGCTGCAAAAGAAAAGCTTCACGGACTAACCTGGTTGTTTTTTGAAGCATTTTTTATAAAATTTTACTCTTTTAGCCGTTCAGGTACTCATTTGAACATCAGTTATATATGGGCAATTTATTTCCCATTTTAAAGTGCTCAACACGGGGAAAAATGCAAAATTATATTTGGAAACGGAACTTTATGCCCTTTTTCAACGTAAAATAACCAATTGTAAATGAAGTAAATAAGAGATACATTTAATCCTCATTTTTAGCTTCAAATGATTGGTATTTAATTTGTTATCCTAAACTGTTATGATGACAAAACCCGTCATCTAATTAATTTGAACTAATGACCAAAGTATACTTTAACCATCATAAAGTTATTGTGAACTATCTGAAAATATGAGCGTTACAGAAGGAGACAAATTTTCTTATGATGGGGATTTCCATGTTACCGACCTTATTAATGCAATAAACACAGGTATCTGGGAATATAACATCATTACGAAAGACGTGAAATGGTCTTCCGGTTTCTATTCTATTTTAGGATATGAATCTAAGGATATACCTAACACGTACGACTACTTCTTTGAGAATCTTCTCTATTACGAAGATAAACCCGTATTCCAGAGATCATTAAACAGACATCTTCACGACCCCGCCGAAACTGTACTGATACGCCTTTTAACCAAAAGAAAAGGCTATCGCTGGTTTGAAAGCACAGTAAAAAAATGGGGCGACAAAGCCGAACCTAAGATCACAGGCTCAATCGTCGATGTTCACGACTTTAAGTTATTAGAGCTACAGGCTAACCGAAACGATTTCTTATTCAAAGAAACCATCAAAGTGGCCAAAGTTGGCGGCTGGGAGATCGACGTTAAAAGCAGAACGATCACCCTGTCGCGCGAAGCTTATGACATATTCGAACTGCAGGACAAAGTTAAGCTGACCATTGAAGAAACTATCAGCTTCTTTGAGCCGCAATACCGCGAGGCAATAAGTGCTGCGATTAATAATATTATCCAGTATTCTCAACCGTTCGATCTGGAGCTTTTGTTCCGCACGGCGCGTAACAGCCAGATATGGCTGCGCGCAAGAGGTATTGCCGTAATCGACGAATTCGGCCAGTGTATAACTGCCCGTTGTATTTTCCAGAACATCGACTACATCAAAAAGAAAGAGATGGATGTTCAGAATGCGGTTAACCTGTTGAGCGATCAGAACAAACGTCTGCAAAACTTTGCCTACATCGTGTCGCACAACCTGCGCTCGCATACCGGCAACCTGCAGTTTATGGTGAACTTACATGATCAGACTGATGTAGCCGACGATAAAAAGGAGATCTTCGCCCATATTAAATCGATCAGCGAAAGCTTAAAAACCACTATCGATCACCTGAGCGAGATCGTTAAGATACAAGCCGAAATAGGCAAGGAGCGTAAACGACTGGATTTTGAGACTACCTTCAAAACTGTAATGTCGGCACTTGAAAGCAATATTGAGTCTACGCACGCCAGGATCGAATATGATTTCAGCAAAGCGCCGGAAGTAAATTATATTCCGGCTTACCTTGAAAGCATTTTACAGAACCTGTTAACCAACGCCCTGAAATACCGCAATCCAGCACGTACACCTATCATCAAATGCAGCACGGCAAAAGACGGCAACCATATTTACCTGTATTTTGAGGATAATGGCCTGGGCATCGACATGGAACGCTACGGCGACAGCGTATTCGGCATGTACAAAACCTTCCATAATCACCCTGAAGCTAAGGGCATTGGCCTATTCATCACCCGCAATCAAATAGAAGCCCTTGGCGGCTCCATCAGTGTTGAAAGCAAGGTAAATGACGGAACGAAGTTTACGATTAAGTTGGTGTAGAGTTATCAATTAATCGGTAACCGGTGATCGGTTAATCAGTGATCCGTTAACCAGGCCTTTTTTGTCATTAATTCCTGATCACTGATTAACTGGTCACTATCACTCAATATAACTCTCCAGAATCTTAAAGCCCTTTGCAGTTTTTAATTCTATCGAATCGATTGTTTTTGGCAGCAGGATGCACTCGCCCATTTTTACCGGATATTGCTGGCCATCGGCTTCAATGGTATATTCACCTTCAACACAAACATGAATGACGAAAGAATCCAGCTTTGAATAATCTTTTGGAGTATTTTCCGTAAAATCCAATATGTTGGTGGTAAAATAAGGGCATTTTACCAGCTTCACTGTCTCATTCTTTGCAGGCTGATATTTGGTTTTATAATCAGGGTAGAAGTTATAGTCTATAGCAGCCAGCGCCTCTTCTGTATGCAATTCCCGTTTGTTGCCTTTATCGTCTACACGGTCAAAGTCATAGATACGGTAAGTTATATCAGAGGTCTGCTGTATTTCAGCGATCAGCAATCCCTTACCAATGGTATGTACCCGTCCGGCAGGTAAAAAGAAAACGTCACCTGCAAAAACATCTTCCCGGTTCAGGACATCCATGATATGACCGCTGGTCAGTTTGTCAACATAGATTTGCTCACTTACCTGCTGATTGAATCCTGAAATTAAAGTTGAACCCGGGTCAGCTTCGATCACATACCACATTTCGGTTTTTCCGAATGAATTATGACGTTTTTTTGCCAGCTCATCATTTGGATGCACTTGTATCGACAGGTCATCATTGGCATCGATAAATTTTACCAGCAAGGGGAAGATATTACCAAAATGATCATAAACCTTTTTGCCGACCAGCTTATCCTGGTATTTTTCTAACAAATCAGCCAGGGATTGTCCTTCCAATTCGCCATTAGCGACAACAGAAACATCCGACTTAACTCCGGATATTTCCCAGGTTTCGCCGCAGTTTGGCAAATTGCCAAAGTCTTTGTGCAGATAGGTTTTGATCTTCTGACCGCCCCATATTTTGTCTTTATAAATGGTTTTGAATTTTAAGGGATATAATGTTGACATGGATATATGATTTTGCCTCAAATGTATAAGTTATACTGTAAACAGCGAAAAACGATTAGCGTTTGGAAAATAAAAAAGTCCGCATAATAGCTATGCGGACTTTCAATATATCTGGTTAGGGAGACGCGATGCATTACGTCTCTACGCGTTTTTAATTATTTACCTAATCTTTTCTTTAGGTTCTCATCAATTGCTTCCAGGAACTCTTCGGTGTAAAGGTAATCTTTTCCATGCTCCACCTTTGGTTTAATGGTGATCGCAAGGTCCTTGGTCATCTTGCCACTTTCCACAGTTTCGATACAAACTTCTTCCAGCGTTTTGCAGAATTTGATCAATTCTTTGTTGTCATCCAGCATACCCCGGAATTCTAAGCCCCTTGTCCATGCGAAGATAGATGCAATTGGATTAGTTGAAGTTGGTTTACCTGCCTGGTGATCGCGGTAGTGACGGGTAACGGTGCCGTGGGCAGCTTCAGCTTCCATGGTTTTGCCATCAGGGGTAACCAACGTAGAGGTCATCAAACCTAATGAACCGAAACCTTGCGCTACAGTGTCAGACTGTACGTCGCCATCATAGTTTTTACAAGCCCAAACAAAGTTACCATGCCATTTCAACGCTGATGCAACCATGTCGTCGATCAGGCGGTGTTCGTAAGTCAGCTGGTTGGCTTCGAACTCCAGTTTAAATTCATTCTCATAAATTTCTTGGAAGATATCTTTAAAGCGGCCGTCGTATTTTTTAAGGATGGTATTTTTGGTTGACAGATATAGCGGCCATTTTTTTAATAAAGCCTGGTTAAAGCAGGCACGGGCAAATCCTTTAATTGATTCGTCGGTGTTGTACATCGCCAATGCAACACCATCACCTTTAAAGTTGAACACTTCGTATGATTGTACTTCGCCGCCATCTTCAGGAGTAAAAGTAATGGTCAGCTTACCTTTACCTTTGGTCAAAAAGTCGGTAGCGCGGTACTGGTCGCCAAACGCATGGCGGCCGATGCAAATAGGTGCTGTCCAGTTTGGAACTAAACGCGGAACGTTCGACATAACGATCGGTTCACGGAAAACAGTACCATCCAAAATATTACGGATAGTTCCGTTTGGCGACTTCCACATATGTTTCAGGCCGAACTCTTCCACCCGAGCCTCATCCGGGGTGATGGTTGCGCATTTGATACCTACGCCATATTGTTTGATAGCATTTGCAGCATCAATAGTTACCTGGTCGTCTGTTGCATCGCGGTGTTCAATACCCAGATCGTAATATTTTATATCAAGATCAAGGTAAGGGATGATCAGTTTATCCTTAATAAATTTCCATATAATACGGGTCATTTCATCACCGTCAAGCTCTACAACGGGATTTGCTACTTTAATTTTTGACATAACCTGGTTTTGTTTTCTGTTTTTAAAGGGCTCAAATATAAAAAAATGGTATTCCTATTTGTTAACTACTTTGTTGAAATTATTATTAAGCCCGTTGGACAAATATTTCATTTTAACCGTTAATTAATGAAACATTCAAGTTATTTTTATAAAATTGTGACATATTTAAAGAAATATTTGCCAGCCAGGAATAGGGCCACCCTCTGATTATGACAAAACTTATTGTAAGAACTGCCCTATTAACTCTCCTTACATGTTTAACCTCCCTTATTTCAAAAGCTCAGATTGGTTACGATTATGGAAGATACGATATCGGATTTTCGGTCGGTTTTAATCAGTTCTACGGCGATGTGGTAACTCCCAAAAGCACCAAGGGGGTTAATTTCAATTTCAACTACAACCAAAGCCCTTTTGTCAACTATATTTTTGAGGCGCAATTTGGCAAACTTGCCGGCGGAGACGCTGTCAACGATCCACTGGGAAGGCAATTCGCAGCTGATTATCAATATTATGCGCTCCGGTTACAATTACAAGCCGGTGAGGTGATTGATTACTCAAGAAATGGATTAGCAAACGCTCTAAAGAATCTATATGCCGGCGCAGGACTAGGCATAATCTATAGCAGTATATCGAGCATAAACAGGTATTCGGTCCAATATCCTGGCTATTACACACCAGGTCTGGATAAAGCAAGTCAGTTGTTTATTCCTTTTCGTATTGGTTACGAGTTTAAGTTTTTTAACAGTTATTCACGCCCCGATATAAAACTGGATATTGGATACCAGTATAATATGGTATTCGGCGACGAACTGGATGGCTTTAAAGCAGGACATCTGAACGATGCTTATTCGCAATTCACCATCGGTGTAAAATTCTCTCTTGGCGAGGTGACTTCCTACCGCAAGCCAATCAATTTTTAATTGCGGATTTATATCATTTTTTCAAATCCTTAGCCGAACTTTACTGTTAAATAGGAAAGGATGAAGTTATGGCAAAGAGAACATTCTACCCTGAATTTGACGATGAAAATTCTGACAGGGACAGGACATTAAAGGATGATTTGGGCGAAACGTCAGATGTTGAAAATTTGACTTTCAACGACGATGACGACAGCTTTGAGTATGATGTAGAAAGTGATGACCCCGATTATGATCACCCTGATCCATATCATACATCAGCTAAAAACGGTGCCGACATGGACTCAAGCTATGACGAAGCCAATCCTTACGATACGGCAGACGAATATATCCCGAACGAATCATTAGAAGATGATGTAGATCAGCTAGGCATGCATATAGATAATTACGGCAAGATCGTAGATGTAGATCCGATAGATGATGTTCTTTCACGCACTCCTGAAGACAGCCGGACTGATTTGGACGAAGAGGGTTATCCGAAGAATGACAGAAAAAGATGAAGTCTGACATCAATCTAAATCAAGATTAAAACGACGTCTTAATTCTGCTAACTGCGGATTCTTATTGGCCATGTGCTGATATTTTTCCGTTGTAGTATACGGACGTTTGGCTGCCTTGATCTCGTCAATTCGCGTAGTTACTTCGATGTTGAAATTCTTCAAACCTACGCGTAGAAAGTTAAGCAGATTATGTTTATCGTCCCTGAATTGGCTCTCCTGGGTTTTGTTGGCCAAAATCACCTCAAACTCATAAGGCTTTAACATTGTTGGCGGGTTAGAAGTAAATATAGTTACAAGGGTCATGTTCCCTTCGGCCTTCAGTTTAGCCGCATAATCGCTCCAATGCTTCTGGAAAGTATCCATTGTAAAGTCTTCTGCGGCATCACCTTTAATGTATGGGTCGTCTTCCTCCGCCATTTCAGCAGCGGTAGTTTTACCCAGATCTTTTAACGATGGTATCTTAATAGATGTCGACGCAGAATTTTGATTCGGAATGAACACCTTAGGCTTTTCAGCAACTGCAGGTTCACTCCCATTTTTTTCCGATTCTTTAACCTGAGCAATTGGCTGAGGTCTATTCTGTGCAATAGGCTGAGCACTTACGGCTGGTGCATTGTTCTCAACTTTTGGCGCTGCAGGTTGACTTACTGCTGAGGTATCAGGTTTTTTTTTTACCTGCCCATCTGTAGCAGTCATTTCTCCGGCGGGTGCGGTGAGCATATTGAATGCCGAGGGCAAATGACACATCTTGAGCAACGCTAGCTCAACCTGCAAGCGCTGATTCTTGCTTAGTTTATAGCTCAAATCGCATTGATTGGCAATATTCATTGCCGATAACATGAACGATACAGACGATGCCTGAGATTGCTGCAAATACTTTGCCTTAATACCTTCACTTACTTCAAGCAGCTTTAAGGTGGTTGCATCCTTACTTACCAACAGATTGCGGAAATGCTCTGACAAACCGGATATAAAATGAGCGCCATCAAAACCCTTCGATAATATTTCGTCAAATAATAATAAAGTTCCAGCAGTATCTTCCTTTAGCAGGCTATCGATAATACTGAAATAATAATCGTAATCGAGGATATTAAGGTTATCTATTACCGTACGGTAAGTAACATTACCATCCGAGAAGCTGACGATCTGGTCAAACATCGATAAAGCATCGCGCAAACCGCCGTCTGCTTTTTGTGCGATGATGTGCAACCCGTCTGGTTCATATTTGATACTCTCTTTATTAGCTATAGAAGCCAGGTGATTGGCCATATCCTCTACCCGGATACGATTGAAATCGAATATCTGGCAACGCGATAAGATGGTGGGAAGTATTTTGTGCTTCTCGGTAGTGGCCAATATAAATATGGCATAATGAGGCGGCTCTTCCAATGTCTTCAAAAAGGCATTGAAGGCGGCTTGCGACAACATGTGCACCTCATCGATGATGTATATCTTATATCGGCCTGCCTGCGGTGGTATGCGTACCTGGTCGATCAGGCTGCGGATATCATCAACAGAGTTATTGGACGCAGCATCCAGCTCGTGGATATTGAATGAATTACCATTCTGGAAAGATGTACACGAAGCACATACCCCGCAGGCTTCCCCGTTTGGCCGCAGATTCTCGCAGTTGATGGTTTTAGCCAGAATACGGGCGCAGGTAGTTTTACCTACACCACGCGGACCACAGAATAAAAATGCTTGTGCAAGCTGGTTATTCCTAATCGCGTTTTTTAGCGTATTAGTTATATGCTGCTGGCCTACAACACTTTCAAAGGTAGCCGGACGGTACTTACGTGCCGATACAATAAAATTCTCCACAGCCACTAAGGTAGCAAGAATATGCCTTAAGTTAAAGACCCGGTAAAAGGATTGTTGAGAATATTAACGAGACGATTATTCATCATCCTCTTCAAACTCATCCGGCAGATGGTCGTCGTCTTCCGGATCGAGCTCGTCCAGATCATCATCTGCCTGGATCTCATGCAGGTCATCCATGTCCTGGAGCCTGTCGTCAAAATCCTCATCCTCAAAATCTTCATCATCTTCTTCTTCCCAGCTATCGTCTTCAGGGCCCCATGAGGAGTTAACTATTAATTCCTCATCCATTCCAAGATCAGTGATTAGCATGATCGTATATTTTTAAAATTAGCGTTCTCGTTTATTTATATACAATGTTATATAAGTTTTATCAAAAAACATAGATGGATTTTTGATAAAAATTCTCACATCTTGTCCACAGCTATTACTCAGAAACGCAGCAGTTAGTTATGCTATTAATTAATTTTTCATGAAGCAAGAGACGAATTTATTCAGCTTTAAGAGAAGCAATCTCTTTAACTTTGTAGTATCCCTTTGCAGCAGGCAAGTATACTTCCATTTCCTTATAGCTGATACTTACTTTCTTCCCGACATAAGCTGCACCACCATTCATAAATTTTTCTGACCCGACAAATTGATGAAGCCAAAGGAATGACTTTTCTGTATTGTCCGCCCCCAATATGATGATATAATTGAATCCTTTCGTTTCAATGCGTTTAAAAGTGCCACTTACTTCCGACTCATCTCCTTGTGTCTTTCCCGGAACCATTTTCACAGCAAGCTTCAAAAAAGCCCCACATTTCATATTTAAAAGATTTTTACCAATATCTATACCTAATTGATGCATGGCTACATGGTCATCCATTTGCACATTACGTTCATTCGCCACCTCTTCAAACATCGCAGATTGTTTCATAAAACAGTCCATAAAAGCGTCTTCAGCTTCCTTTTGGTTATTAATCTTTGAGATATCAAGCCTACTAATAGCTACACATAAAGAATCCGTTATTTTCCTTTCGGCTGGCCCAATAACTCTTTCAGATTGAGCGAATGACTTTCCAAGAAATAAAGTTGAGCAGAAAAGGAAGGTAAATACAGTTTTTTTCATGATAAGTGGTTGTTGTAAATTATTAAACGCAAAATGCGACAAATAATCCAATTCTTATGCTAGAACCTAAATAGAAAAACATCTGTTTGAGAAACCAAAAATTATTTATAGATTTGCAGCCCCGTTTAGTGCGGGTAAAACATTAAAACAAAGCAAGATAATGCAACAGTACGAAACCGTAATCATTCTTACCCCGTTGTTATCTGAAGAAACTGCTAAAGAGGCTATTGCCAAATACAGCAAATTCTTAAAAGATAACGGAGCCGAAATTGTCCAGGAGGATAATTGGGGTTTGAAGAAACTAGCGTACCCTATTCAGAAGAAAAATACAGGGTACTATCACTTAACTGAATACAAGGCTCCGGGTGAATTAATTAACAAATTGGAGATTGAGTTCAGACGTGATGAGCGCGTATTGCGTTTCCTGACTATCGCGTTGGACAAACACGCTATTGCTTACAATGAGAAAAAACGCAGTGGCGCTTTCAATCAAAAGAAAACCGTTAAAGCAGAGGAGGCAGCAAAATAATGGCTAACGAACAAATCCAATACGTTACTGCTCCCAAGGTGGACGACACACGTAAAAAATACTGCCGCTTTAAGAAAAACGGTATCAAATACATCGATTACAAAGACGCAAACTTCTTATTAAAGTTCGTTAACGATCAGGGTAAAGTATTACCTCGTCGCCTTACCGGTACTTCATTAAAGTTTCAGCGTAAAGTGGCTCAGGCTGTTAAGCGTGCGCGCCACATCGGTTTATTACCTTATGTAACAGATTCTTTAAAATAATCAGGAGGTTTAAACAATGGAAGTTATTTTAAAACAAGACGTAAAAAACCTCGGTGAGAAAGACGATATCGTAAAGGTAAAACCAGGTTATGGCCGTAACTATCTTATCCCGCAGGGATTTGCTACGCTGGCTACTGAATCTGCCCGCAAAGTTTTAGCTGAAAATCTGAAACAGGCGCAATTCAAACAAGAAAAGATCCGTAAAGATGCTGACGCTATTGCAGCCAAACTGGAAGGTGTAAAACTGACCATCGGTGCAAAAGCTGGCGAAAGCGGTAAAATATTTGGTGCGATCAACACTATTCAGATTGCCGACGCTTTGAAAAAAGAAGGCTTTGAGGTTGACCGTCGCCGTATCACTTTTGATGCAGAACCTAAGTTTGTTGGTGAATACACTGCCAACCTGAACCTGCACAAAGAAGTGAAAGTTAAAGTTCCGTTTGAAGTAGTAGCGGAATAATTTGGATTTCGAATATCGGATTTACGATTTCGAATTTAGATATTAGAATTTTAAAAGGTGTTTAGTGCAAACTAAGCACCTTTTTTTATTTGATAATAGTATAAGTACCAATTCGAAATTGAACATTCGAAACGGCGAAGCCCTCATGAGCACCTTAAAAAACAAACGACAGGCGAAAAATTCGAAATCAAAACAATATTTTCGAAACATGAAACGCGGCGGCATCCTAAAGCTTATCCTACGGATTATTAAACTGGCTTTTATCCTCTTTTTTGCAGTTAGCATATTATGGGTATTGCTGTACAGATTTGTTAATCCGCCGGTTACCTGGCTAATGGTCAGTCGCGGATTTGAGCGCAAGGCAGATGGGAAAGACTGGAAGATCGATAAGGAATGGATCAACTTTGATGATATCTCCGATCCAATGAAGCGTGCCGCTGTTGCTGCGGAAGACCAGAAGTTCCTGGATCATTTCGGGTTCGACTTTAAAGCAATGGAGAAAGCCATCGAGAAAAACTCTCACAACCACAAACTTCAGGGTGGCAGTACCATTTCGCAGCAAACAGCCAAAAACGTGTTCCTGTGGCCGGGGCGATCCTACGTCCGCAAGGGTTTTGAAGCCTACTTTACTATCTTAATAGAATTATTCTGGAGCAAGAAGCGCATTATGGAAGTGTACCTGAACGAGATAGAAATGGGTGACGGTATTTATGGCGTAGAAGCAGCCGCGCAAAACTACTACCACAAGTCGGCCAGCGACCTAAATATCTACCAGGCGGCAGCTATTGCTTCTATTTTTCCCGATCCGCTGAAATGGTCGCCTACTAGTCCAAGCGATTATGTGAGACACCGACAATATCTGATCAGGAAGAATATGAGGAGATTGGGACCTTTAGATTTTTGATGATAGTTGATTGTGTTTAGTGGTTGATTAGTTAACTCATTCAACCAATCCAACCCAATCAACTACTACTTATACTTCCAGTGCCTTGTTTTGCCCTCAACTATCCATTCCAGCGCCTGTTGTATACGTTTTTCCCGGGTGGCTTCGGTTTTGGCTTCTACAAACCATTCCAGGTATTCGCGTTTGCTTGATGGGCTGAACTTTTCGTAATTGCCCATCGCAACTAAATTATCTCTAAGCAGCTTATCAAAATCGTCAGGCATTGGTATCTCTGCTTTTGGGGCCGATGGTTTCTTTGGCTCTTTAACACCGCTTTCATTCATGGCGATCATCTGATGGATAAAGCCGATCAGCGCTTCATCGGAAGGCAGGTCTTCCATTGTATTGATTCGTCCAAAGCTACCGGCTGCAGCTTCCTCGTCGCTTCCCTGCAGCAGATGATCCGGATCTTTCAACCTTGATGCCTTCCAGAACCCAAACGCGCAGTGCTGTTTAAAGGCCGCCATCATACATATAGGGCCTTTATAGTCAAAAAAAGGCATCCCCCATTTAACTGTTTCGTTGATCAACGGTGAGGCGCGATGTACCACCTCGCGAATGTGAATTAAAATTGGCTTAGCAAAATCAGCCGACTTGCCGATATAAGCGTCTATGCGGTCGTCAAATTGTCCCATGATGAATAAAATTAATGGAATTCTGTTTATATTAAAATTTAATTTGACTGTTACTTTTTTACCGTGTCATGCGTCTGATACATAAATCTTCAATCCATGAAAAAGCTTTTACCTTTTCTATTTGTCACTTTTATTAGTTGCACTATAGCTTTCGGTCAGCCTAAGGGCACTTCTGCTACCCCTTACGTTGAAAAAGAGATCGTACAATGGGACTTTACTTCAAAAACCGTTGGTGATGATTTTACTATATATATCCATTTCCCGCCAGGATATGACACCTCAAAAACCAAATACCCGGTACTTTATATGACCGATGGCGACTGGAATATGACCGTCGCGATGAACTGTTTTAATATGCTCAGGCAGGATTATAATATCACAACTGAACCGTTAATAGTAGGAATTGGTTATGGCAACCGGCCCAACAAACGCTCAAGAGATCTTGATCCGGGAAAGGGCGGACCGAAATTTCTGACTTTTATTCAGACGGAAGTTATGCCTTTCGTAGAAAAGCAATACCGGGTGACTGACAATAAAACATTATATGGTTATTCGCTCGGCGGTATGTTTACCATTTATACACTATTTGAGCATCCGGGCTTATTTAACATGATTGGTATTGGTGCACCCGGTAATGGCGGTAGCGATTTGATGCCAGAAGCACAGAAATATTTCGCCACTCACAAGGATTTAAACACGAAGGTGTTTTTAGGCGTAGGCTCGTATGAGCACGACAATGTAAAACACATTGATGAGTTCAAGGCTTATATCGCCAAACAAAATTTCAAAGACTTTGATCTGCTAACCGGCATTACTCCCAACGCCGCCCACGGCGCTGCATTGGCGCAGGTAATGCAAAATGCAATTTCGTTCTTTTATTGCACCAAACACAAGCCAATTGCGGTGGCTGCAGGTGAGCTCAACAAATACGCCGGGACTTACGCTGTTGCCGGAAGTCCGGATAGTAAGCTGACGTTTTATGTGGATAACGGCTCGCTTTACTTTAAAGAGGGTGATAATATTCCTTTGCAGGTTGTGCCATTTACCAAGGACGGTTTCTTTATTTATGAAAATGAGCGAATGGACATCCTTTTCAAGGAAGAAAATGGCAAAAAGTATTTCCTTGCCGGTCAACCAAATGAGAAGCCAACACGTATAGATAAGATAGATTGATTTGGAAATTAGTTTGTCACCAGGTCGCCAAATAATTGATTATGCCAGCTATCTTTAAAAGGCACTTCCCATTTGGTCTCCAGTTGCTGCAGGTTTTGCACCAGGTTGTTATAAACGGTGGTATTAGAATTGATCTTGCCTAATCTCAGCAATTCTTCGAACTCGTGACGTGGCGCTGAAAGCACTTTCTCTCCGACACGATATGCAAGATTAAAACGATCTAAGAGACTGATGCCGAATTCCTGCTCTAATTTTTTAATAAAGTTGACAGATTTATCTATTGAACAACCACTTGCACCTGCCTGGCTTTCGTCAACTATCAGGATCAGAAAGCGGTTATACCTTATCTCGGCTTTAGCCTTCAACTGATGGTTGTGAGCTGTCCATTCGAAGGCAAATTTGTTTAAAATTTCATGTAACTGTTTTACCTCATCATCGTATAGTTCCCTATCCGATTGGTATATCCACACTCTTGACTGTTCAGAAAATCGCATTTACAAAAATATCGAATTTCTTAACTTTAGTAATACAAAATGTTGTCATGGTAAAATCAATTCTTACTAAAGCAAAATTGCTGGCAATTATGATCCCGATAGCATTTTGCTGTGCTTTTAGCTATAAAATGGGCGAAAAAGAGTGGCTCGACTGGAGCAACAAGTGCCTTTTACAGACCTTCGATTCTTCTACGGACACTAGGTTAAAGAAATGGGAGATCGAGGTCACACCGCAGCATTTTATCCATCTCAGAAAAACTTATCAACATGGTAAGCAGGAATATTTTTCATTCCACCTAACCAAGCTGGACAGTGTGAACTACCTCAGCGATCCCCCCAACGGTCAATTGCAATTTAAGACCATGAACGACGATATTATCGTGCAAACCTATGATGATCCCAAAGGCAATATAGATTCTATGGCGACTACTTTAACCATACCTGTGAAGGACATGACGCCTGAAAAGTTGGATAGCCTGAACGATGCAATAGAGTTTCTGAAAAATAAAGGCTTATAATATCCCCTATTTGTTCTTCCGAAAAGTAGTAAGCGGCACGTATTTACCCAAATTGACATCCAGTATTTCTAGATAAGGCTCAATATTAGATTTATTTACTTCGGATTTCTTTAATTGGAAAATGTATTTTGTATCGTAGCCTGATTGATCTTTATAACCAACTGAGATTTCATAATAAGGATTTGAATGAGTTGGCTTAGCTGTCACCATTACAAAGACCTTTTTGTTTTTAGTTTCGTCTTTTGACAATTGTTTAACCTCAGTGATCTCAAGCATCTTGCCAGATAGTGCTTCTTTCTCACTTTTATTTTGAACAAAAGTATCTACAAATATTTTCAATTTGACCGGCACAGCATCAGTAATTGTTGATACTAGAAATAAAAAAATGAGACAATATAATTTCATTTCAACATTATTTTACAACCCATTTGCTCTTGCAGTAATCTCAGCTATATCCAGTACGTGTATTTCCTGCTCTTTTTCGACGCCCTTTACACCATCGCGCAACATAGTCATACAAAACGGACAAGCGGCTGCAACTACGGTTGCTTTACTTTCCAGCACATCACTCATACGCTCGATGTTGATATCTTTATTACCTTTTTCGGGTTCTTTAAACATCTGGCCACCTCCTGCCCCACAGCACAACCCATTTGAACGGCAGCGTTTCATTTCAACCAGGTCGGCATCTAAGATTTCAAGCGCTTTGCGCGGCGCCTCATACACATCATTCCCCCTGCCTAAATAACAAGGATCGTGGTAAGTAATGCGTTTGCCTTTAAAACTTTCACCGCCTTCTGCTTTTAGTTTCCCTTCGTCTATTAATTGCTGTATCAGTTGGGTATGGTGGATCACCTCATAATTACCGCCCAGGCTCGGGTATTCGTTTTTAATGGTATTAAAACAATGCGGACAGCCGGTAACGATCTTTTTGATATTGTAGCCATTCAGCACCTGTATGTTCATCATGGCCTGCATCTGGAACAGGAATTCGTTACCTGCGCGTTTAGCCGGGTCTCCGGTACAAGCCTCTTCAGTTCCCAATACCGCAAAGCTGATCCCCACATGACTTAATATTTTGCAGATATCACGGGTGATGCGCTGCGCACGCTCATCAAAGCTACCGGCACATCCCACCCAAAACAATATTTCCGGTTCCTTACCCTGGGCCATTAGTTCGGCCATTGTCGGAACCCTTATTTCGAATTTCGAATTTTCCATTTCGAATTTATTTTACTGCTAACTATTCTTCCTTCCAATTAAACCTATCCGCCTGGCTATACTTCCAGGGCGCTCCATTGTTCTCCACGTTACCGAACATATTGTTCAGACTCGCAGGCGCCTGTGATTCTTCCATCACAATGTAGCGGCGCATTTCGGTAATGATCTCCAGTGGG
>JACXTT010004439.1_pt1 | contig 20867 bp, 18 predicted proteins | sample 9270951 | NCBI WGS metagenome assembly JACXTT01 (sample SAMN15532306, study PRJNA645909) | rock metagenome | isolation source: weathered quartz diorite | place: Puerto Rico | collected 2017-06-21
GCTTCGGCGCGGGCATAGAGCACCCCGCCGCCGGCCACAATCAGCGGGGCCCTGGCGGCCCGCAGGCGCGCGGCCAGGGCCGCGATCTCGCGGGGGTCGGCGGGCTGGCGGCGGGTGGGCCAGAGGCGGCGCTGGAAGAAGGCTTCCGGCCAGTCGAAAGCCTCGGCCTGGACGTCCTGGCAGAAGGCCAGCGTCGCCGGACCGCAGTCGGCCGGATCGGTGAGCACGGCCATGGCGCGCGGCAGGGCGGCCAGGAGCTGCTCAGGGCGGGTGATGCGGTCGAAGTAGCGCGAAACGGGGCGGAAGGCGTCGTTGGCGCTGACCGTGCCGTCGGCGAAGTCCTCCACCTGCTGCAGCACCGGATCGGGCCGGCGGCTCGCGTAGACGTCGCCCGGCAGCAGCAGCACCGGCAGGCGGTTCACGTGGGCCAGCGCGGCGGCGGTGACCATGTTGGTCGCGCCCGGGCCGATGGAGGTGGTGCAGACCATGGCGCGGGCCCGGCGCATCTGCTTGGCGTAGGCGATGGCGGCGTGGGCCATGGCCTGTTCGTTATGGGCGCGGAAGGTCGGCAGGGTGTCTCGCGCGCCGTGCAGGGCCTCGCCGAGGCCCGCCACGTTGCCGTGGCCGAAGATCGCCCAGACGCCGGCGAAGAACGGGACCTCGGCGCCGTCGAGGCTGACGTGCTGGGCGGCGAGCCAGCGGACGCAGGCCTGGGCGGCGGTGAGGCGGAGAGTCTTCATGCCGCTTGTCCCACGTCGGCGCGGGCGGCGCGCCAGGCCTCGACCAGGACGGAGAACCGTTCGGCCAGGGCGGCGACGGCGGCCGCGTCGTCGATCTGGCCGGAGAGCCAGGCGCGGGCGGCGTCGTGGAAGATTGTGCGACCGACGGCGAAGCCCTTGACCACGGCGACGGAGGCGGTGGCCTGGAAGGCGGCGATCAGCGTCTCGGTGGGCTGCGAGAGGCCCAGCAGGACAACGCCGCGGCAGAACGGGTCGCGCCCGGCGATCACCGCCTCGATGTTGCGCCAGGCCGCGGGGTCGGCCAGCGGCTCCAGCTTCCACCAGTCGGGCTTGATCCCCAGGTCGTAAAGGCGGTCCAGCGCCCGGGCGACGGTGGCGGCGTCGGACGCCGTGCCGGGCGGCAGGATGATCTCGACCAGCAGCTCGTGACGGGTCTTTCGGCAGGCGTCGAACAGGCGGGCGAGCTGGCGCTCCTGGCGCTCGCGCAGGCCCGGCTCGTCGTCCGGGTGATAGAGGCAGAGCACCTTGACCACGTGGTTCAGCGGCCATTCGGCGAGTTCGGTGGCCACGTCGGCCGCGCCTTCGAATTCCAGCGGCCGGGACTTGGGGACCTCGATGGGGCGGCCGATCCAGTGGGGCGTGTCGGCGGCGGCCGCGAGGGCGTCGAAGCCGAAGCGGCCGTCGAGCAGGACGCCGAAGCCGGGGCGGCCGCCGGCGACCTGATCCAACGCCTGGAGCGCGAGACGCTTGAAGGCCGGGACGCGGGCGAGGTCGGCGCCGAGTTCGGCGGCCAGCTCCTCGAACTGGGCGCGGTGGTCGATGGCCAGCACGGTGAGGTGGTCGTAGGCGCCGGTGCGGGTCGTGGCCCAGTGGATGTGCTCCAGCTCGGCGTCCTCGCGCAGGCGGAACGGGCGGGCCTGGCCGGACAGGAAGGCCTCCATCTCCGGCCAGGTGGGCATGGCCGGCGCGCAGCCGTGGCGGGAGACCACGATGGCGCCCGCGGCATTGGCGATCTCGCAGCAGCGCTCCAGCGGCAGGTCGCGCAGCCAGCCGCGCAGGAAGCCGCTCATGAAGGCGTCGCCGGCGCCCAGCACATTGAACACCTCGACCGTGAAGCCCGGCCCGACGACGCCCTGGTCGAGAGTGTCCGGGATCGCGCCCGGGAAGGCCGAGCAGCCATCGGGGCCGCGCTTGCAGACCAGCAGGGCGTCGGTGCGCGCTCGCGCCGCCCGGAGCGCGGCCAGGGTGTCGGTGGTCCCGCCCAGGATGTGGAACTCCTCCTCGGTGCCGACCACCAGATCGCAGACGGGCAGCACCTGCTGCAGGATCTCGGTCACCGCCTGGTGGCCGACGAAGCGGTCCTCGCCCCGGTCGCGGCCGGCCAGACCCCAGAGCACCGGGCGGTAGTCGATATCGAACACCACCTTGCCGCCGGAGGCGCGGGCCAGGGCGGCGGCGTGCATGGAGGCCTCGAAGACACCCGTCTGCGACAGGTGGGTGCCGTTGATCAGCACGGCGCGGGCGGCGCGGACCTGGGCCTCGTCCACGTCGGCCTTGCAGAGCGCCATGTCGGCGCAGTCCTCGCGGTAGAAGATCAGCGGGAAGGTCTCGCGGTCGCGGATGCCCAGGATCACCAGGGCGGTCAGCCGGGCGTCGTCCGAGATCACCGAGGCGACATCGACCCCCTCGCGCTCAAGCTGCTCGCGGATGAAGCGGCCCATGTGGTCGGCGCCGACCCGGGTCAGGAGCGCGGTCTTCAGGCCGAGGCGCGCGCCGCCGATGGCGGTGTTGGTGGGGCTGCCGCCCACGTACTTGGCGAAGGAGGCCATGTCCTCCAGCCGTCCGCCGACCTGCTGGCCGTAGAGATCGACGCTGGAACGGCCGATGGCGAGCAGATCGAGGGTTTTGCCAACCTCAGCCATGTGGTCCGTTCACGCGCCCCGCCCGCGGCGCGCTTAAGGCGCCATTCGGAAGTAGTATTCCACAATGGCCGAACTCCGTAGAAGGTCGCCATGCACAAGATCGCTTTGCTCGGCTGCGGCCGCATCGGGAAGATCCACGCGGCCAACGCGCTGGCCCATCCCGACCTGCATCTGAGCCACATCGTCGACCCCTTCGCGGAGAACGCCCAGGCCGTGGCGGCCGCGACCGGGGCTGAGATCACCACCTACGAAGCCGTGCTGGCCGACCCCGCCATCGAGGGCGTGATCGTGGCCACCTCCACCGACCTGCACCTGGCCGAGTGCCTGGAGCTGCACGCGGCCGGCAAGGCGATCTTCTGCGAGAAGCCCATCGGCATGGACCTGGCGCTGGTGGAGCGTGCGGCGGCCAAGCTGAAGGACGCGCGGCTGTTCCTGGCCTTCAACCGCCGGTTCGACCCCAATATTCGGGCGCTGCAGGCCCGACTGGCCTCGGGCGAGGTCGGGCGGCTGGAGACGCTGCAGATCACCAGCAACGACACCTCGCCGCCGCCGATCAATTTCGTGAAGACCTCCGGCGGGCTCTTCAAGGACATGGCGATCCACGACCTGGACATGGCCTCGTGGCTGCTGGGCGAGGCGCCCAGCGAGATCTTCGCCTGGGGAAGCTGCCTGGTGGACCCGCAGATCGGCGAGGCCGGCGACATCGACACGGCGCGCACCATGCTGAAGACCGCGTCTGGGCGCCTGTGCGTGATCGCCAACAGCCGCCGCTCCGGCTTCGGCTACGACCAGCGGATCGAGGCCTTCGGCTCAGAGGGCATGATCCGCATCGGCAACATCACCGAGACCTCCGTGGAGGTCTGGAAGGTGGCCGGGCCGCAGACCGACAAGTTCCAGAACTTCTTCCTGGAGCGCTACGCCGACGCCTATCGCGCCGAGATGTGGCACTTCGCCGAGATGCTGGCCGGCAAGGTCAGCGCCGCCGTGGGATATGACGACGGCGTGGCGGCGTTGAAGCTGGCGGAGGCGGCGCTGAAATCGCTGGAGACCGGCCTGCCGGTGAAGCTCTGATGGCCGAGGCGCCGCGCAACCGACGCATGAAGATCGTCGCGACCCTGGGTCCGGCGACCTCGGATGCCGAGCGCATCGAGGCGCTGTTCAAGGCCGGCGCCGACGTGTTCCGGCTGAACTTCAGCCACGGCGCGCACGAGGACCACGCGGCCAATATCAGCGCGATCCGGCGGGTGGAGAAGAAGCTCGGCCGGCCGATCGCCATCCTGGCCGACATGCAGGGCCCGAAGCTCAGGGTCGGGCGCTTCGCCGCCGGGCACGTGGTGCTGCAGTGGGGCCGGCCGTTCCGGCTCGACCTGTCGCCGCAGCCGGGCGACTCCAGCCGCGTGCAGCTGCCGCACCCGGAGATCATGGCCGTGGCCTCGGCCGGCTTCAGCCTGCTGCTCGACGACGGGCGCATCCAGCTGGAGGTCGTGCGCCAGAAGCCGGACCACCTGGAGACCCGGGTGGCGGTGGGCGGGCGGCTGTCGGACCGCAAGGGCGTGAACCTGCCGGGCGCCGTGCTGCCGATCCCGGCGCTGACCGAGAAGGACCGCGCCGATCTGGCCTTCGCGCTGGATTGCGGCGTCGACTACATCGGCCTGTCGTTCGTGCAGCGGCCGGAGGACGTGGCCGAGGCGCGCGAGCTGGTGGGCGGCCGGGCGCTGCTGATGAGCAAGATCGAGAAGCCGCAGGCCCTGGAGCAGATCGAGGAGATCCTGCGCCTGTCCGACGCGGTGATGGTGGCGCGGGGCGACCTGGGCGTGGAGCTGCCGCCCGAGGACGTGCCGCTGATCCAGAAGCGGCTGATCCGCGCCGCGCACCGCTGGGGCAAGCCGATCGTGGTGGCGACCCAGATGATGGAGAGCATGACCGAGAACCCCTCGCCCACCCGCGCCGAGGCCTCGGACGTGGCCACCGCGGTGTTCGACGGGGCCGACGCGGTGATGCTGTCGGCCGAGACCGCCACCGGCAAATACCCCATCGAGACGGTCCGCATGATGGACCGCATCCTGACCCGCACGGAACGCGACGAGGACGCCCGCGCCGCGCGCGCCGGCATGCGGCCGAAGCCGGAGAAGTCGTCGGCCGACGCGATCTCGGGCGCCGCGCGCCAGGTGGCCGACACCATCGACGCCAGCGTCATCGCGGCCTTCACCACCAGCGGGGTCACCGCGCTCCGCGTCTCACGGCAGCGGCCGGACTGCATGATCCTGGGCCTGACGCCGCAGGCCGAGGTGGCGCGCCGGCTCGCCCTGGCCTGGGGCGTTCACCCGCTGGTCTGCGAAGGCACCTTCACCATGACCGAAACCGTGGCCAAGGCGACGCAGCTCGCCTCGCGGTCGGGCCTGGCCAAGCGCGGCGAGGAGATCGTGGTGGTCGCCGGCGTCCCGTTCGGCAAGTCCGGCGGCACCAATTCCCTGCGCGTGGCGCGGGTGGGCAGCCAGCCCAAAGAGTAGGTCGGCGACGGCCCGGCTTGACTGTCCCGGGGGGAATGCCGCCACTGGTCCCCTGACGCCGACTCCCGCCACAGAGACGGAAGCGGCCCGGGGGAAACGCGCATGCATCTGGGCGCCGTCGACTGGGGCGTGATCGGCCTCTACCTGGCCTTCGTGCTGGGGATCGGGATCGTCTCGGCGAGGCGCGCCAAGAGCGGCAACGACTTCTTCCTGGCCGGCCGGGCGATCCCGGCCTGGGTCTGCGGCCTGGCCTTCATCTCGGCCAACCTGGGCGCGCAGGAGGTGATCGGCATGGGCGCCTCGGGCGCCAAGTACGGCATCTCGACAGCGCACTTCTACTGGATCGGCGCCATCCCGGCGATGGTGTTCATCGGCGTCTTCATGATGCCGTTCTACTACGGCTCGAAGGCCCGCTCGGCGCCGGAATACCTGCGCATGCGCTTCGACGAGAAGACCCGCGGGCTGAACGCCGTGACCTTCGCCCTGATGACGATCCTGAACTCCGGGATCTCGATGTATGCGCTGGCGAAGCTGATCCAGACGCTGCACGTGTTCGACGCGCCGTTCGCAGCCATGCACCTGCCGCAGACCTGGATCTTCCACGGGGCGATCCTGACGGCGGCCACCGTGGTGCTGGTCTACATCTACATGGGCGGCCTCCGGGGCGCGATCTACAACGAGGTCCTGCAGTTCTTCCTGATCGTCGCGGGCTTCGCGCCGCTGGTGTGGCTGGGCCTGCGCCAGGTGGGCGGCTGGGAGGGCCTGCAGACCACGCTGGGCCCGGCCTACACCCACGCCTGGGCGGGCATGGCGCACGCCAACACCAACAAGCTGGGCGTCGACTGGTTCGGGCTCTCCATGGGGCTCGGGTTCGTGCTGTCGTTCGGATACTGGTGCACCGACTTCCTGGTGGTGCAGCGGGCCATGGCGGCCAACTCCATGTCGGCGGCCCGGCGCACGCCGCTGATCGCCGCCGGGGTGAAGATGTTCATCCCCTTCATCGTCATCCTGCCCGGGCTGATCGCCATCGCGCTCACCTCGGCGCCCGACGCTGGCGGCCACATGCCGGCGCCGGTGGCGGCCGGACACGTCGTGCAGCACGAGCCCGGCGTGATCCCGATCAAGATCGACCCGGCCAGCGGCCAGCCGATGCTGGACGCCAAGGGCCGTCCGCAGCTCGACTACGACCTGGCGACGCCGAACCTTTTGCTGCGCTACTTCCCGACCGGCATGGTGGGCGTCGGCCTGACGGCCCTGCTGGCCAGCTTCATGTCGGGGATGGCCGGCGGGGTGACCGCGTTCAACACGGTCTTCACCTACGACATCTACCAGGCCTACATCCGGCGGAAGGCCAGCGATCAGCACTATCTGATGGTCGGACGCCTCGCGACGCTGTTCGGCATCGCGGCCTCGGTGGCGGCGGCCTACCTCTGCAGCCAGTTCAACAACATCAACGACTTCCTGCAGCTGGTCATGGCCTTCGTGAACGCCCCGGTGTTCGCCACCTTCCTGCTGGGCATGTTCTGGAAGCGCACCACCGGCCACGGGGCCTTCATCGGCCTGGCGGCCGGCACCCTGACGGCGGCGATCCACCACGGCCTGACGCTGCCGATGGACGACCGCGTGGGCCTCAAGGGCGGCTGGATCAGCGTGACCCACACCTACGCCAGCGAGATGGCGCAGAACTTCTGGATCGCCATCTGGGCGTGGAGCGCCTGCGTCATCGTCACGGTCGCGGTCAGCCTGATGACCAGGCCGAAGCCGGACGCGGAGCTGGCGGGGCTGGTCTATTCGCTGACGCCGAAGATCCCGCCGGAGAAGGGCGCCTGGTGGATGAACCCGGTGCTGCTGGGCGTCATCGCGCTGACCGCCACGGTCGGCCTTAACATCCTGTTCCGCTAGGAGCTCGCCATGCTGTTCGACGTGCGACTGCCCATCGGGCTCCTGTTCCTGGCCATCGGCCTGCTGGTCGCCGCCACCGGCCTGACCGGCGACAAGACGGCCATGGAGGCGCACTCGGCCGGGGTGAACATCGACCTCGTCTGGGGGGCGATCATGGCCGGGTTCGGGGCGCTGATGCTGCTGCTGGCGGCGATCGCCCGACGCAAGGGCGACGAGCCGCCGCTCTAGAGCCGCGCCGCGGCCCGACTGCCCGCGACAGGGGCGCATGGCGACAACCGTGTGGCTGGCCGCTTGGCTCGCCGCGGGATTGGGCTATTAGCCGAGGCGACGTCGGCGCGGGCCGGCCTGGGAGACGACTTCATGCGCACACAGATGATCGGTGGCTTAGCTCTGGCCCTGGCGGCGGGCTCGGCGCTCGCCGCCCCCGCGGAGTACTTTCCGCCCGCCCGCGCTGGCGCCCCATTCTCGGAGGCTGTGCGGGCCGGCGATCTGCTGATCGTCTCCGGCCAGATCGGCGCGGTCCCCGGCCAGGCCTCCGCGGGTATCGAGGACCAGGCGCATCACGCCATGGACAGCATCGCCGCGGTCCTCAGCCGCCACGGCGCGACCATGGACAATGTGGTCAAATGCACCGTCTTCCTGGCGGACATGGGCAAGTTCGCCGCCTTCAACGACGTCTACGTCAGCTACTTCAAGCCGGGCCGCCTGCCGGCCCGTTCCGCCGTCGGCGTGGCCGCGCTCGGCGGCGGCGCGGCGGTCGAGGTGGAGTGCTGGGCCTACGTCGGCCACTGACCTTCAGAGGAAGCGGCGCACCCAGGCCTCCAGCGCCACCATGTAAGCGGCCAGGTGATCGCGCGTGGGCGGGTCGGTGAGCTTGCCCGCCGCGTCGAATTTCTCATGCGCGCGGAACACCAGGATTTCCGGCTGCGGCATGCCGTAGGAGTTGGTGAACTCGAAGGCCTGGCGAAGCTGGCTTTGGCCGCGCGCCGAGCCCGTCGCGCCGGGCGAGGCGCCGATGATCCCCACGGGCTTTCCGCCCAGCGGCGCGTCGCGCGGCGGGCGCGAGGCCCAGTCGACGGCGTTCTTGGTCACGCCGGGGACGCCGTGATTGTACTCCGGCGTCACGATCAGCACCCCGTGGGCGGCGCGGATGGCGTCCTTGAAGGCCTTGACCGCGGCCGGCTCGCCCGCCGCCTCCACGTCGGCGTTGTAGAGCGGCACGTCGGCGATATCGAAGATCGTCAGGTCGAGCGTCGGCGGCGCGAGCTCCTTGGCCGCGGCCAGCAGGGCGCGATTGAACGAGGCGGCCCGCAGGCTGCCGGCGAAGCCCAGGATGCGGACGGCGGGCGGCTCGCTCATGCGGGTCCTCCCGACGCCTCAGGCCAGGGTCGCGGTCAGGGTGATCTCCGCATTCATCAGGCGCGAGACCGGGCAGTTCTTCTCCGCCTCGCCGGCGATGCGGTCGAAGGTGGCCTGGTCGAGGCCGGGCACATCGGCCTTCAGCGTCAGCGCCGAGCGCGTGATGCGGAAGCCTGCGCCGTCCGGATCGAGCGACACCGCCGCCTCGGTGGACAGCGTCGTGGGCGTGTAGCCGGCGCCCTGCAGCCCGAACGCCAGGGCCATGGTGAAGCAGCCGGCGTGCGCCGCGGCGATCAGCTCCTCGGGGTTGGTCCCCGGCTGGTTCTCGAAGCGCGTGCGGAACGAATAGGGCGTCTCCTTGAGCACGCCGGAGTCGGTGGTCAGGTCGCCATCGCCCTCGCGGCCGGTTCCGCGCCATTCGGCATGGGCCTTGCGGATCATCTTCGGTCTCCCGGATTGCTGCCGGGCCATCCAATCAGGCGTGGCGCACAAACGCCATTGGACCTTGGTCTGAGGCCACGCAATTCCCCGCGACTTGCGCCGGCCACGGCGCTATCCCGTCCGCCGAGACTGAAGGGGAGGTCCCGTTGGCCAGCCTGTTGCAGCGGATCGGCGTCAAGCACCCGATCATCCAGGCCCCCATGGCGGGGACCTCGACGCCGGCTATGGCGGCGGCGGTGACCAACGCCGGCGCCCTGGGGTCGATCGCCGTGGGCGCGGTCGACGCCGCCGGGGCGCGGACGATGATCGAGGCCGTGCGGGCGGCCACGTCGGGGCCGTTCAACGTCAACGTCTTCTGTCATCGGCCGGCCCACGCAGACCCGGTGCGTGAGCAGGGCTGGGTCGACGCGCTGAGGCCGGTTTTCGCCCGCTTCGACGCCGCGCCGCCCGCGACGCTGCGCGAGATCTACCGCAGCTTCCTGGCCGATCCGGACATGCTGGACGTGCTGATCGCGACCCGGCCCGCCGTCGTCAGCTGCCACTTCGGGCTGCCTTCGGCGGCGGCGATCGCGCAGCTGAAAGCGGCGGGCATCGTGCTGTTTTCCACGGCGACCAATCTCGACGAGGCGGAGCGGGCCGCCGCGGCCGGCGTCGACGCCATCGTCGCCCAGGGCTACGAGGCCGGCGGCCATCGCGGCATGTTCGATCCCGAAGCTTCGGACGCGCGGCTGGGGGTCGCCGCGCTCACCCGCCTGCTGGTGGAGAAGCAGGCCCTGCCGGTGATCGCGGCGGGCGCGATCATGGACGGCGCGGGGATCGCCGCGGCCCTGGCGCTGGGCGCTGAGGCCGCGCAGCTCGGCACCGCCTTCATCGCCTGTCCGGAATCCAGCGCCGACGACTTCCACCGCGACGCCCTGTTCGGCGACGCTGCGACGATGACTGAGATGACCGCCCTGATCTCAGGCCGCCCGGCGCGCTGCCTGGCCAACAGCTTCACGGCGCTGAAGGACGCCGAGCTGAAGGGCGTGCCGCTGCCGGACTATCCGATCGTCTATGACGCGGGCAAAGCCCTGGCCGCTGCGGCCAAGGCCAAGGGCGACGGCGGCTTCGGGGCGCAGTGGGCCGGCCAGGGCGCGCCGCTGGCGAGGGCCATGCCGGCCGCCGAGCTGATCGCCACGCTGGTGGACGAGCTGGCCGCGGCCTAGGCCCTCCGGCTCACCACGTCGAGCCGGGCGGATGCGGGGTGACGTCGCCGTCCAGGTCGATCATCTGCTCGTCGATGTAGCACCAGCCCCAGCCCTGCGGCTCGTAGTAGGCCTCCATGACCGGGTGGCCGGTGGCGTGGAAGTGGCCGGTGGCGTGACGGCCGATCGACTGGTCGCAGCAGCCCACATGGCCGCAGATCCGGCAGATGCGCAGGTGGATCCAGTCCTGGCCGATCTTGAGGCACTCCTCGCAGCCGTCGGCGGACGGGGTGACGGCAGCGAAGAGGCCAAGGTGCGTGCAGGCCATCGAAACCCTCAGAGCTTGGTGACGTCGAGGACCGCCTGGGCGAAGGCCTGGGGCGCTTCCTGCGGGAGGTTGTGCCCTATCCCGCCGGCGATCGTGCGATGGGCGTAGGGGCCGGCGAACTTGGCGGCGTAGGCGGACGGATCGGCGTGCGGCGCCCCGTTGGCGTCGCCTTCCATGGTGATGGTCGGCACACGGATGGTCGGGCCCGTCGCAAGCTTCTGCTCATAGGCCTCGTAGCGCGGCTCGCCGTCCGCCAGGGCCTGACGCCAACGATAGTTGTGGATCACGATGGCCACGTGATCGGGATTGTCGAAGGCGGCGGCCGAGCGGTCGAAGGTCGCGGCGTCGAAGTTCCATTTGGGCGAGGCGAGCTTCCAGATCAGCCGGGCGAACTCGCGGCGGTATTTCTCGTAGCCGGCGCGGCCGCGTTCGGTGGTGAAGTAGAACTGGTACCACCACTGGAATTCCGCCTCGGGCGGGAGCGGCGTGCGGCCCGCCGCCTGGCTGCCGATCAGATAGCCGCTGACCGACACCAGGGCGCGGCAGCGCTCGGGCCAGAGCGCGGCGATGATATCGCAGCTGCGCGCGCCCCAGTCGAAGCCGGCCAGGATCGCCTTGTCGATATGCAGCGCATCCATCAGCGCGACGGTGTCGAGGGCGACCGCCGCCGGCTGGCCGTTGCGCATCGTCGTGGGCGACAGGAAGCGCGTGTCTCCGTAGCCCCGCAGATAGGGCACGATCACCCGATAGCCCCCCGCCGCCAGCCGCGGCGCGACCTCGGCGAAGCTGTGAATATCGTAGGGCCAGCCGTGGAGCAGGATGACCGGCGGGCCGTTCGCCGCGCCCAGTTCCGCATAGGCGATGTCCAGCAGGTCGGTCTTCGCGTGACGAAGCGGCGGAAACGGCGCGGGCTCAGCCGCGGCAACGGCGCGCGGCGCCAACTGGGCGGCGGCGGTCAGGAGGGTGGCGCCCAGCATCCGGCGCCGGAGCCTGTCGATCTGCGGCGGCATCGCTTTCTCCTGGAGACAGGGAGGCATTCCACGCAAGCGGGGTTCAAGTCTGCCTACGAACCGACCGTTGCCGCAACCAGCGGTGGATGTAACCTCGTCAGTTACGCTGATACGCCGCTTGAGAAGAACTCGATGCCTTCGGACAATCCACAGACATAGGCTAGGGTTTAGGTCGGCACGTCGGGAGATGACGCAATGCCTGTGGAATTCATCGGCTTCATCGGGACGAACGGCGCGTCCGAGATCCATCGGAACACCGGGCCAGTTCTCGACGTCGGCTATGTGGAGACGATGGCCAAGGCCCATGAAGCGGGCGGCTTCGACCGGGCGTTGGTCGCCGTCGGCTCGACCCTGCCAGACAGTCACCTGGTCGTTGCGCACGCGTCGAGCGTCACGGAGCGTCTGGGCTTCATGATCGCCCACCGTCCGGGCTTCATGGCGCCGACGGTCGCCGCGCGTCAGCTCGCCACCCTCGACCAGTTCTCCGGCGGACGCATGGCGGTGCACATCATCACCGGGGGCTCCGACGACGAGATGAAGAAGGATGGCGACCATCTGACCAAGGCCGAACGCTACGCCCGCACCGACGAGTACCTCGAGATCGTCCGCCAGGAGTGGACCAGCGCCAAACCGTTCGACCACGCGGGCAAGTACTACAACGTCGTGCAGGCCTTCGGCGCGGTGAAGCCGGTCCAGAAGCCGCACATGCCGATCTATTTCGGCGGCTCTTCCGACGAGGCGATCCCGGTGGCCGGCAAGCATGCGGACATCTATGCGCTGTGGGGCGAGACCCAGGCGCAGGTGCGCGACACCATCGCCCGCGTGCGGGCCGCCGCCGCCAAACACGGTCGCACCGTGCGCTTCTCGCTCTCGCTGCGACCGGTCCTGGCTGAGACCGAGGACGCCGCCTGGAAACGCGCCGACGACATCGTCGCCCAGACCGTGGCGCTGCGCGAAAAGGCCGGCCTCAAGACCCAGGACCACGCCCCGCCCAACGCCGGCTCGCAGCGCCTGCTGCAGGCCGCCGCCCAGGGCACGCGGCTCGACAAGCGGCTCTGGACCGGCGTCGCCGCCGTTACCGGCGCGCAGGGCAACTCCACCGGCCTGGTGGGCACGCCTGAGCAGGTCGCCGAGGGGCTGCTGGACTACTACGACCTGGGGATCTCGACCTTCCTGATCCGCGGCTTCGATCCGCTGGAGGACGCCATCGGCTACGGCCGTGACCTGATCCCGCTGATGCGCGAGCTCGTCGCCCGGCGCGACGGCCGGCCCGCTCAGGCCGTCGGTTAAGGTGGTGGCGACTTGAGCGGAGGGTCGCGGTGCGGTGAGCGGGTCAGGCAGAGCCCGTCCTTGACGCACGAGGCGCGGGCAGCCACCTGTCCGGCGCGAACAGGCGCGCGTGCGGCGCGAGGGAGTTGAGCTTGGCGGATGGGGCGAGCGCGGAGATTGCCGCGCAACCGGCGGGCACGCCCCGGCAGATCGCGGCCGCGGTCATGGGCAATGCGCTGGAGTTCTATGACTTCACGACCTACGCCCTGTTCGCGGTGCAGATCGGCCACGTCTTCTTCCCCCGCCACACCGCCTTCATGGACCTGATGCTGTCGCTGCTGACCTTCGCGGTCGGCTTCGTGGCGCGGCCGATCGGGGCGATCGTCCTGGGCGCCTATGGCGACCGGGCGGGGCGGAAGCCGGCCATGCTGGTCAGCTTCACGCTGATGGGGCTGGGGATTCTCGGGCTGGTGCTGACGCCGGGCTATGCGGTGATCGGCGCGGCGGCGCCCATCCTGCTGGTGACCTGCCGGCTGATCCAGGGCTTCGCCCTGGGCGGCGAGGTCGGACCCACGACCGCCTTCCTGATCGAGGCCGCGCCGCTCCGTAGCCGCGCCCTGATCGGGTCGTGGCAGAGCGCAAGCCAGGGCGTCGCCTCGCTGGTGGGGGCGGTCATCGGCCTGGCCATGACCCAGCTCCTGAGCCCCGCCGACCTGGAGGGCTTCGGCTGGCGGATCGCGTTTGGGCTGGGCGCCCTGGTGCTGCCCTTCGGCCTGCTGCTGCGGCGCTCCCTGCCCGAGACCCTGCACCGCCGGGAGGCGGCCTCCGAGATCCATCCCACCGCCCGGGGGCCGTTCAGCCATGCACGGCCGATCCTGCTGGGCCTGGCGATGATCATGAGCTTCACGACCTCGACCTACGTCCTGCTCTACATGACCACCTATGCCTCGCAGACCCTACACATGAGCCCCTTCGACTCCTTCGGGGCGTCGGTGGCGAACGGGTTCTCGGGCGTGGTGTTCGCCCTGCTGGGCGGCTATCTGGCCGACCGCTGGGGCCGCAAGCCGGTGATGATCACCGCGCGCACCCTGTTCCTGCTGGCGACCATTCCCGCCTTCAGCCTGATGATCCGCAACCACAACGCCGTCACCCTGATCGCCGCCACCGGGATCCTGGCGGCGTTCAGCTCGGCCAGCGTGGGCGTGGCGCTGGTGGCCTTGACCGAGTCCCTGCGCAAGGACGTCCGCAGCTCGGGCCTGGCCATCGTCTACGCGATCGGCGTCACCGTGTTCGGCGGCCTCGCCCAGCCGTTCATCGCCTGGGCGGTGAAGGCGACCGGCAACCCCATGGCGCCGGCCTGGTACCTGGCGGTCGCGGCGGCCATCGGGATCACCGCCATGGTGTTCCTGAAGGAAACCCGCCCGTCCCCGATCACCGACGCCCGGGCGCTGATCGAGACCGCCTAACGCGACGCGCTGACGATCAGGGATGCCAAGCGCCCCCATGTGAACTATCTGGTCGGCCGTGCGGACAACAATGCTGGAGTGACCGCCTTGGCCGATCTCGCCGTCTTCTACGAACACCCGCAGTGGTTCGAGGCCCTGTTCGCCACCCTGGACCGGCGCGGCCTGGACTGGACGCCGATCGCGATCCAGGACCACACTTTCGATCCGGCTGACACGAGCATTCCTGCGCCGGTGATCCTCAACCGCCTCGCCATGTCGTCCTTCCTGCGCCAGCAGGAGCATGCCCTGTTCTACTCCATGGCCGCCCTCGACCACTGGGCGGGCCTCGGCGCACGCGTGATCAACGGGCCGGGCGTGCTGGCCTACGACACCAACAAGGCCCGCCAGCTCAGCCTGTTCCGCAAGGCCGGCCTGGATGTGCCCAGGACCCGCGTCGCGCACCGCCGGGCCGACGTCCCGCGCCTGGCCGCCGAGATCGGCTATCCGGTGATGGTGAAGGTCAATGTGGGCGGCTCGGGCGCCGGCATGATCCGCTACGACAGCGCCGAGGAGCTGGAAGCCGCCGTCGCCGACAAGCTGACCCCGGTGGGGGTCGATGGCGTGGCCCTGGTCCAGGAATATGTCACCGCCCGCGACGCGCGGGTGATCCGCTGTGAGGTGCTGGACGGCAAGCTGCTCTATGCGCTGGCGCTGGACGGCGCGGGCTCGACCTTCGACCTTTGCCCGGCCGACGTCTGCATGGTCGACAAGCCCACCATCACCCTCAGCGCCTACGAGCCGCCGGCCGATATGGCGCGCGCCGTGGAGCGGGTCGCCAAGATGAGCGGCCTGGACGTGGGCGGCATCGAATACATGATCGACGACCGCGACGGGCGGGCGAAGTTCTACGACCTGAACGCCATGTCGAACTTTGTCGCCAAGCCGCTGGAGGTGCTGGGCTGGGACCCGCACGACAACCTGGTGGACTACCTGCTGCCGCTGATCGCCGCCCAGCAGAAGGCCGCCGCCTGATGCGGTACGGGTTCTGGACCCCGGTGTTCGGCGGCTGGCTGCGCAACGTGCCCGACGAGGGCATGGCGGCGACGTGGGACTACACGAAGCGGCTCTGCCAGCGCGCCGAGCAGATCGGCTATGACCTGACGCTGGTCGCCGAGCTCAACCTCAACGACATCAAGGGGACCGACCAGCCGGCGCTCGACGCCTGGTCCACCGCCGCGGCGCTGGCCGCCGTCACCGACAAGCTGGAGCTGATGGTCGCGGTCAGGCCAAACTTCCACCACCCGGCGCTGCTGGCGAAGCAGGCCGCCAATATCGACAACATCTCGAACGGGCGCCTGGCGCTGAACGTCGTCTCGTCCTGGTGGCAGGAGGAAGCGACCAGCTATGGCCTGCAATTCGACCAGCACGACGACCGCTATGGCCGCACCTCGGAGTGGCTGGACGTGGTCGACGGCCTGTGGCGCGAGCCGAAGTTCACCCACGAGGGCGCCCGCTATCAGCTGAAGGACGCGATCTGCGAGCCGAAGCCGGTGCGCAAGCCCGTGGTCTACGCCGGCGGTGAGTCCGAGGCGGCCAAGACGCTGATCGCCAACCAGTGCGACGCCTATGTGATGCACGGCGACACCGTGGACGTGATCGCCGAGAAGATCGCCGACATGCGCGCGCGCCGCGCGGCCACCGGCAAGCCGCCCATGACCTTCGGCATGGCCGCCTACGGCATCGTCCGCGACACCGAGGAAGAGGCCCGCGCCGAGGTGGACCGGATCACCACGCTCGACCCCAACGCGCCGGGCTTCTCCAACTTCGACCAGTGGCTCTCCGGCACCCAGCTCGAGCGCGAGATGAAGCTGCAGGAGTACTCGGTCTCCAATCGCGGCCTGCGTCCGAACCTGATCGGCACGGCGGCGCAGATCCGCGAGCGCATCGCCGCCTACGAAGCCGCCGGCCTCGACCTCCTGCTCCTGCAGATGAGCCCGCAGTACGAGGAGATGGAACGGTTCGCGGCGGCGGTGATCACCTAGGGCGCGAACCCTAGACGGCGAGCTGCGCCGCGCAATATCTGAGCGCCTTGCGGGCCGTCTGGCCCCCATCCGCCGACGGATCCATCGCGAGAAAGCGCTCGAAGAGCGCCTTCGCCGCCGCCAGGTCGCCGCGGTCCATCCTGATCTGCGCCAGGTTGAAGACGGCGTCGGCGTGATCGGGGCGGGTTTCCACCACCCGCTCGAGTTCGACGGCGGCGGCGTCGGGCTTGCCGCTGGCCTCGAGCGCCTGGGCGAGGTTGTAGCGCGCCTCGACGAGACGGCCATCGCGCGCCAGGGCCTGCTGATAGGCGAGCGCGGCCTGGTCATACGCGCCCTGGGCCAGCCGGATGTTCCCGAGGTTGTAGGGCGCGATCGCGTCCGTGCGGTCGGCGCGGGCGCAGAGGTCGTAGAGCCGCGCGGCCTCGTCCAGATCGCGACCGGCCTCGGCGAAGGCCGCGGCCTCGAAGAGGTCATCCAGCGTGGCGTTGCCCTCGTCGAAGGGCAGCAGCCCCTGGCCCTCAAGGCTTGTGAGGCCGTCGGCCCATTCCAGGGCCGCGCCGCCGGCCGCGGTCAGAACGATCTTGTGGCGCCCGCGCGGGGCCATGTCGCGGACCCGGATCAGGATCCGAACCGTCTCGCCCAACGAACGCCCGGCGCCGACCAGCTCCGCGGCCGACCGGATCACGCCCGCATCGGCGAAGCGGCAGTGGTCGTCATGGAGGCGGATCAGGTCGAAGGCCGCCAGGATGTCGGCGTCCTGCGCCGTGAGCGCCAGACCGGACAGGGCGGTCGACAGCGGCAGTGTCGCCGGCCCCGCGGCGTCGCCGGCCAGCGCCGCGGCAAAGGCGCCCTCGCCCATAACCGGAAGATGGCGCAGGCGGGCCGCCTGGAGCCTTGTGGTCAGCGCGCCGCTGTCGATCAGGGCGGTGGCGAGCCCGCCCACCACGAGCAGGTCGCTGCCTTGGGTCAGGTCCCGGGCGACCGTCCCGCCGGCCCGCAGGATTTCGCGCTGCAGCCGGTCGCGCTGTCCCGGAAGGAACCGTCCGTAGAGCGCGACGGCGCGTTCACCCAGCTCCATGGCGTCAGCGGGCGGCCGACGCCTTCTTCCCGGCCTTGGCGGGAGCCGCCTTGACGGGCGCCGCGGCCTTGGCGGCGGCCTTCTTGCCCGCGGCCTTGCCCAGGCTGCCGGCCGGCGGGCGGCGCTCTTCGGCGATGCTGGCGCGCAGGGCGTCCATCAGGTTGACGACGTTGCCGCGCTCCGGCGCCTTGGTGATGATCGGCTGGCCGCCGGAAATCTTCGACTTCACGAGGGTCAGCAGGGCTTCCTCGTAGCGGTCCTCGAAGGCGTCCGGATCGAAGTCCACCTGCTTGCTCTTGATGATCTGGCCGGCCATGGCCAGCATGTCGGGGGAATATTTGGCCTTCAGCGGTTCCAGCGCGCTCGCCGGCTCACGGATTTCCTTGGCGGAGCGCAGCGTCGTCAGCCGGAAACCGTCCTCGATCGGCTGGATCGTCACCTGCCGCTCGCGGCCCGACAGCACAATGCGGGCCACCGCCACCTTGCCGGCCTCTTTCATCGCTTCGAGGATGACCGCGAAGGTCTCCTCCGCGATCGGACCGTCCGGCGCCAGATAGTAGGTGCTGTCGAAATAGATCGGATCGATATCGCCGGCGTCCACGAAGCCGTCGATGTCGACGGTCTTGCTGGACTCGACCTCGATCTCCTCCAGCTCCTCGGCAGTGACGACGACGTATTTGTCCTTCTCGAACTGGTAGCCCTTCACCAGATCGGCGCGGTCGATCTCGCCAAGCTCCGGATCATGGTACTTCTGCTGGACGCGGTTCATCGTGTCCTTGTGCAGAAGATTGAAGGAAATCTTCCCGGCCGACGCCGAGGTCGCGGGAAACAGCTTCACTGGGCAAGAGACCAGCGACAGCTTCAGGTAACCCTTCCAACTTGCACGTCCGGCCACGGCCTTACCCCTTAAGTCTTCATCCCTACGTCACGCCGCATCTTAGCGGTAATCTTTGAACTACTCGATAATAACCCATCCCAGGGGTCCGCGGCCAGGGACTCCAGCCGCTTCACTACGGAAAGACGATCGAAGGCGTTGCCACCCGACAGTTTGCGCAGCTCGTCCCAGGCGATCGGCGTGGCCACCGGCAGCCCGGGGCGGGCGCGCAGGGAATAGGACGCCACCGCCGTCGCGCCGCGGGCGTTGCGCAGGTAGTCGAGGTAGATGCGCCCCTTGCGCCGCTCCTTGGTCGAGGTGGCGGTGAACAGGTTGGGCGCGTCGGCCGCCATGGCCTTCGACAGGGCCTCGGCGAAGCCTTTGTGGGTCGGCCAGTCGTGGCCGCCCTCCAAGGCCATGACCAGATGCAGCCCCTTGCCGCCCGTGGTGCGCAAGAACGGGGTGAGGCCCAGGGCCAGGAGGCGTTCACGCAGCACCTCGGCGCCGTCGCAGACCCGCGACCACGGCAGGCTCTCGTCGGGATCGAGGTCCATCACCAGCCGGTCCGGATGTTCAGGATCGTCGATGTGGCAGCCCCAGGGGTGGAATTCGATCGCCCCAAACTGGGTCAAGCCCAGGTAGCCCCTGGGCTCGGTGACGGCGATGAAATCCCCGCGCTCCTTCTCGTCGGAGAGCACGACGGTCTCGGCGCCTGCGGGCAGGCCCGCAAAGGTGTGGCGCTGGTAGAACAGGTCGTGGAGGTCGCCGCTCGGGCAGCGGATCACCGTCACCGGCCGGCGCAGCACCTCCGGCAGCAGCCAGTCGCCGACGCGCGCGTAGTAGAGCGCCACGTCCAGCTTGGTCACACCGATGCCGAGCCCGCCCTTGCCCCGGTACTCTCGCTGCGGATTGGTGAGGTTGATCGCCGCCAGCTCACGGTCGCCGATCAGGCGTGGCTTGGCGGCCGTGGTCCGCCGCGCGGGCGCCTTGCGCGGCGTCATATCGAAGAACACCGGCGCGCGCGGCGCGTCGCCCGCTGAACGGCTGCGATAGCCGATCTCGACCGTATAGCGCGGCTCGACCCACTGGACGCCCGGCGTCTTGGGCGCGGCGACGGCCGGTGTGTCTCGCCGATCTTTCGAAAGCGCAGCATAGAGTTCGCGAGCCTTGGCGTCGCCGATGCCGGAACCAACGCGGCAGGCGTAGACAAGCTCCCCGTTGCGTTCCTCGGCGAGCAGCAGGGAGGACGCCGCCTTGGGCATGTTGGACAGATAGCCCACGGCGACGAACTCGCCGACGTCGACGCGCTTCACCTTCACCCAGCTCGCCGATCGCGCCTGCACATAGCGGCTGTCGGCCTTCTTGCTGACGACGCCCTCCAGCCCCATGCGGCTGGCCTGGGCGAAGAAGGCCTCGCCGTCGCCGTCCATATGGTCGCTGATCTGGATCGGCGAGCGGGCGTCGACCAACGGGGCCAGCAGCCCCTCCATCGCCAGCTTGCGGTCGGTGAGCGTCGCGCCCGACAGGTCGAAGCCGTCCAGATGCATCAGGTCGAAGGCGAAATAGGTCATCGAATGGCTGTCGCCCTCCGACAGCGCCTGTTCGAGCAGGTTGATGGAGGTGTGCCCCCGGGCGTCCTGCACCACCACCTCGCCGTCGATGAGCGCGCTCTTGCAGGGCAGCTTCTCGAACGCCTTGGCGAGCGCCCGATAGCGCGTCGTCCAGTCGTGGCCGTTGCGGGTGATCAGCCGCACCTGGCCCTGATCGAAGAACACCAGGGTGCGATAGCCGTCGTACTTGATCTCGTGGATCCAGCCCTTGGTCTTCGGCGCGGCGTCGATCGGCGTGGCGAGCTGCGGGCGCCATTTCACCGGCATCGGGGCGGCCACCGATCCCGCGATCTTTCCGGCCGCCTTGCGCCGGACCGCCTTGCGCGGCTCGGGCGGCGGCTCGTCCACCGGCTTGCCGGTGACCACGCTGTCCGGCTCCTCGACCAGCACGTCATAGTCGGCCAACGGCCGGGCGGCCGGATCGCGCTCCTTGATGAACAGCCAGTTGGTCGGATCGTCCTTCAGCCGGACCAGGGTCCAGCCCCCGGTCAGCTTCTCGCCCGCCAGCCGGAACTTGATCTCGCCGTCGGCCAGGCCCTGCAACGGATCCTTCAGCGTCACGTAGGTCCCGCGATCCCAGATGATCACCGTGCCGGCGCCATAGTTGCCGGCCGGGATGCGCCCCTCGAACCCGCCGTATTCGATCGGATGGTCCTCGACCAGCTTCGCGAACCGCTTGACCTTGGGATCGAGGCACGGCCCCTGCGGCACCGCCCAGCTCTTCAGCGTCCCGCCCATCTCCAGGCGCAGGTCGTAATGCATCTGCCGCGCATGATGCTTCTGGATGACGAAGGTCGGCTCGCCGGTGTCGCCGATGGCGCCCTGGGGTTCAGGCGTCTCGGCGAAGCGGCGCTTGGCGCGGTATCGGTCCAGGTCGGCGGCCATGGCTGAACCATGCAGACCTGCGCGCGGATCGTCTATGCTGGCGAGATGCCAACCGAAGCCGTCACCATCCCGATCCCCGCCGCCGATCCCGTCTCAGGCCTCTGGCAGGCCCCGCCGGACCCATCGGCCTGCCTCGTCCTGGCGCACGGCGCCGGCGCCGGCATGACCCACCGCGCGATGGCCGCCACCGCCGACGGCCTGGAGGCGCGGGGCGTCGCCACCCTGCGCTACCAGTTCCCCTACATGGAAAAGGGCGGCAAGCGGCCGG
>JACXTT010004440.1_pt1 | contig 20862 bp, 10 predicted proteins | sample 9270951 | NCBI WGS metagenome assembly JACXTT01 (sample SAMN15532306, study PRJNA645909) | rock metagenome | isolation source: weathered quartz diorite | place: Puerto Rico | collected 2017-06-21
GGCGGGATCCTCCGCGCTGCCCGGCATCGCGGCGAGGGCTCCGAGCGCGAGCGCCCCCGCCAGCATCGACCGGCTCGCGAGCGCCAGCCGACCGCCGTCGCGCGCCCTCATGCCGGGGCGCGCGCGGTGGGGACGTGGCAGACGCGGTTCTTGCCGGCCCGCTTCGCCTGGTACAGACCGCGATCGGCGGCCGCCACGAGATCGGGTCCGTTCCGGGCGTCCGCCGGGAACGAGGCCACGCCCAGGCTCACGGTCACGTGCAGCGGCCGGAGCATGCCGGCGAGCGTCAGTGGAGTCTTCTCGACCTCGGCGCGGATCGTCTCGGCCACCGGCAGCGCCTCGGGCGCGGCGGCGTCCGCGAGCACGACCACGAACTCCTCTCCGCCGTAACGGGCCACAGCGTCCGAGCGCCGCAGGACGCGGGCCACCGTCTGCGCCACGTGCCGCAGCACCTCGTCGCCCGCCTGATGCCCATAGGTGTCGTTGAAGCGCTTGAAATCGTCGATGTCAATCATGACCAGGGCCAGCGGGCGCTCGCCGCTGCGGGCGCGCTCGACCTCCTGCTCCAGGAGCGTCCGGAAATGCCGGTGATTGTACACGCCGGTCACGCCGTCCAGCTCGGCCAGCCGGCGCGTGGCCAGGAGCAGCCGCTGGGTCTCGACCGCGACCGCGGTCATGTCGGCGCACCGTTTGAGCACCTCGAAGTCCTCCGGGTCGAAGGCGTGCCGGCGGCGGCAGCCGACGCGGAAGGCGCCCATCACCCGGCCGCGGGCGCGCAGCGGAATGGTCATGTCGCTGCGCAGGCCCCCGCGCGCCGCCTTCTCGACGAAACGCATCTCCGCGGAGACGTCGTTGCGCCAGAGCGCCTTCTCGTGGCGGATGACCCAGCCCATCAGGTGCGTGGCGTCCGCGGGCAGCCGCTCGGGATCGCGCGGCGCCGACCCGTCGCGCCCGAGCACCTGGCGCAGGATCACGCTGTCACCCTCGAGGAGACCGAGCCCGGCGCCGTCCACCGGGAACAGACGCCGCAGCGATCGAGCGATCACCTCGAGGACCGCGTCGAGATCATCCGCGCCCGCGGTGGCCGCCGCGATCTCCATGAAGGAGAGCAGGATCTTCCGGTCGGAGATCCCCGACGATTCCGGGCGGGGCTGGTCCAGGGCGCCCGTCCCTAGGTTTCCGGGACGGATGGGAGGGCGGGCGCCGGCGCTCGGCCACCGGGGCGGTAGCCTTGCGGATCGACGACGACATCGCGGAATCCGGCCGCGAGCACCGCCTGCAGCAGGCGCCGTCTCGCGCGCGCCGGGGCCGATCGCCGCAAGCCGTCGCGATCGAGCTCGATCCGCGCGTCGTCCCCGCGCAGCCGGACGCGCACCTGACGGTACCCGAGCGCCCGTATCGCCGCCTCGGCGCGCTCGACCCGGAGGAGGGCCTCGCGCGTCACCGGCACGAGACGCGGAATGCGGGAGGCGAGACAGGCCATGGCCGGCTTGTCCCAGGTCGGGAGACCGAGGCGACGCGACAGCTCCCGGATCATCGTCTTCGTCATGCCGGCCTCGACCAGGGGTGCGCGCACGCCGGCCTCCGCGGCGGCGCGCATGCCGGGGCGGTCGTCGCCCAGATCGTCCACGATCGCCCCGTACACGATCGCGCCGCCGCCGGCCGCGCGGAGCAGCGTCTGCATGACGCGGAACAGCTCGCTCTTGCAGTAGTAGCAGCGTGCCGCGTCGTTGCGCAGGTAGCGCGGATCGTCGATCTCTTCGGTGCGGACCTGGAGGTGACGGACGCCGATGAGCCGCGCCAGGCTCTCGGCCTCCTGACGCTCGGCGGCGGCGAGCGACGGCGAGACGGCGGTCACGGCGGCGACCTTGTCACCGAGGACGTCGTGCGCGACCCGGAGCAGGAACGTGCTGTCCACGCCGCCGGAGAAGGCGACGAGACAGGGGCCGATCTCCCGCAGAACGGCCTTCAGGACGGAGTACGGACCTTCCATCGCCTGTACCCGGCGTAGAGTCCGGTCGCCACGACGATCTTCGCGAGGTCGAAGAGCGCGAAAGGCAGGAGGCCGGCGCGCAGCGCCGAGCCCGCGTCTCCCAGGAGCACGGAGAGCCAGGCCCACCCGCAGACGTGAATCACGACAGCGCCCGCCAGGAACGCGAGTCCCGCGCCCGGGAGACCGAAGCGCCTCAGCCCGTTGATCGAAGCGCCGGTCACGTACGCCGCGACCACGAACCCCAGAAGATAACCGCCGGTCGGTCCGAGCAGATAGGCCGGACCGGATCCCGGCAGCGCGAACACCGGCAGGCCGGCCAGACCCGCCAGGAGATAGGCCGCCTGGCTGGCCGCACCCGCACGCGGTCCGAGGATCGCCCCGGCCAGGAGAACAGCCAGCACCTGAAGCGTGCCGGGGATCGGCGTGAACGGCAGCGGCACCGAGATTCTGGCGCCGGCCCAGGTCAGGAGGGCGAACGCCATGACGGCCGGCACCCGCGCCAGGACGCCCGGCAGCGCCGGCGCCGGGCGATCGAGCGCCGCACCGGCGTTCGCCGTGCTGATTTCGCGGGAGTTATTCGGCATGCGCGCATCTTAATGCGTCCGCTATATGGCTGTCAACGAACGGCTGGCGCTCCGGACACCCACTTTTTGATGCTCCCTAACTTTTCCTTGACAGTCCGAAGGCTTGACAGTATATGGGCACCGCATTACAAAGTTCGCCGTCATTTTAGCAAGGCCGACTGCCTAGTCTGACAAAAGGATAGCGAGGTTGTCGTGGGGGGGTTCCCCATCGCCCGCCGCGCTTCCGGTCGAGGTTTTGGCCGGACGACGCCATGTACCCCTGCGGCTTCCGGGTCGTACCCGGGGGTCCCGATGTCTTCATTTTCCGCCCAAGAAGCGGTAGCAGCCCACCAAGGAGGACAAGAATGAACGCACTTTCGAAGACAAAGTGCATCCGTTTGTTGGTCGCGTTCGGCCTGTGCCTGATGCTGGCCGGCCCGCTGATGCTCCTCTGGGCGTCGCGCACCACGACGATCGCCCCGAAGGGTACCGATGATGACGCGCTCGGTCGCGCCCTCGACCAGAACGACGAGAGGCTGGCGGCCCGTATGCGGGCGAAACTGCCCCCGGTGACGCTGCGGCCGGCCGACTACGCGGTCTTCGGGGACGCCTTCAGTGTGGCGCGCCGCGACCAGACCGGGAAGAAGGGATTGCTGCGGACGACCATCGCCGACATCGACCCGGCGAACGTCGACGCGACGCTGCGCGATCTCCCCGGCGACCTCAAGTTCAGCGAGGCGGAAATCACCCGGGTGGGGACGAAGGGGATGCTGGCGGCCGGCGTGAACTACATCATGCTCCGGCCGGAAGCGATCGCCTCGAAGGGCCTCGACGCCGTCCTGGAACGGCTGCGCGGCCAGGTCAAGACGATCATCTCGTATGGGCCGAACTCCACGATCGTGGCGTACGTCGAGCCGCGCCATTTCGGTGCGCTCCGCCAGAACGAGGACATCCGGTTCATCTTCGCCATGCAGCCGGCCGACAAGATTGACCTGCAGACCGGCAAGCGCCCCCTGATCGAGAGGGCCAGGGCGCTGGACACGAACTTCCTCCTCGAGGTCGACCTCGTTCCCGGCAGCGACGTCACGGCGGTCAAGGGCAAGATCGAGAAGATCCCCGGCGTGGTCGACGTCGCGAACTACGGCTTCGACGGCTCGGGGCTCCTGGTCAAGGTCGATCACAAGTCGCTCGACAAGCTGGTTCGCATCCCCGAGCTCCTGCACGGGCAGGAGCTCCTGGAGTTCATGGAGAACAACGCCAAGAACGGTCCGACCATGCAGGTCGGGTCGGCGACGGAAGGTCTGGACATCCGTCCGTTCGACGATCTGGGCGTGGACGGCGGCGGTATCGACAGCAACGGTGACGGCCAGCGCAACAACGCCATCAACAACCCGGACCCGGTGCCGCCGCAGATCGTCGGCGTCCTCGACAACGGCATCAGCGCCGACACCGCGAGCTTCTCGCAGACGGCCACCCAGGTCTCGGACGGCCTGGCCCACATCTTCCCCAGCCCGAATCACCGGAAGGTCCACTCGATCATCCAAACGCGTGACAACGGCAACGACTGCGACGCGGTCCTCGACGGCGGCGGCAGCCACGGCAACACGGTGGCCAGCGTCATCGCGGCCTACCCGTCGCAGCTGGGCGTGTTCGCCACCGACGCGAACAAGACCAGCATCTCCGGTCAGATTTTCAACGCCAACCTGGACGGCGTGGCGCGCGGCGCCCGCATCATCGTGACCGACCTGGCGGACCGCAGCCAGTGCACCCAGAACGCGCTGGTGGAGAAGGGCGGCAACGTCAATCCGGGCCGGCTGCGCGACCGGCTCAACGAGCTGATCTGCCCGAAGTCCGGCGGCACGGGGGCGTGCGCCGGCATCGTCGGCGGCGAGAACGAGGTCCATCTGGCGATCACGCCGTTCGGCGCTCCCGACAATTTCCAGACCAGCCAGTTCCTGCCGACCAACGGCACCTACCCGCAGCAGTCGGCGGACATCGACGTATTCCTCTACAACAATCGTGACTTCATGGTCGTGGCGCCGGTCGGCAACAACGGCGCCAACATCGGCAACAACCGTCCGGAACTGTGGCTGCGCATCATCCCCGACCTGCTCAACGGGACGGCTGCCGACGACTGCCCGGTGCCGTGCACCAACCCGCACCCGAAGCCGATCCAGGTCGCGCCGCCGTCCACCGCGAAGAACCTGATCGCGGTCGGGACGAGCCGTTCCGACTGCATGACCGTGTTCGGCAACAACGACTGCCAGGCCAACCACGCCACCTTCTCGTCGCGCGGCCCTGCGACCCCGGAATCGCTGCGCATGGCGCCGATTCTGTTCGCCCCGGGCAGCGACCTGATCGGGAACAACTTCGAGACCTCGTCGATCGCCGTGTTCCGCAGCCGTGACGACGACAACCTCATTCCGATCGACAACCAGATCGACGAGGGGAACTTCGGGACCTCGTACTCGGCGGCCAACGTGATGGGCGAGGCGGCCCTCGTCCGCGACTACTTCGCCCAGGGGCTGTACCCGACCGGGGACCGGGTCGCCGCCAACCGCGTCCCGAACGTCTCGGGCGCTCTGGTGAAGGCCGCCCTGATCGCCTCCGCCAAGTTCGGAACCAACGTCAGGACGCAGGGCGAGGAGGTCTCCGAGAAGGCGATCCGCCGGACCCGCGGCATGGATCTGGGCACCGTCGCGGGCGTCAATGTCGGCGTCATGGGGAACAGCGAGCAGGGGTATGGGCTGCCGATCCTGTCGCACGTGCTGCCGCTGCCGAACTGGTCGAAGAACTTCGTCCTCGGGATCCCGAACGGCAACCGGACCCCCGCTGGAGCGGGTCTCGAGACCCTGGAATACCCGGCGCGCGCCGTCCTGATCTGGGACGACCTCGCCACCGGCGAGGCGCCGATCGACAACGCGCACACGAGCCAGACGCACAGCTTCTTCGTCTCCAGCCCGCAGACGGTCACCAACTCCGGCGGCACGGGCGGGCTGGCGGTCAACCATGGTCAGATGCGGGTCGGTCTCGCTTGGACTGATCCGCCTTCGAACCCCGCCAGCGGCGGCCCGCTGGTCAACGACCTCGACCTCGTTCTCGAGAGCCCGGGGCCCGACAACTGTCTGAGGTCGACCGACACGAAACCGGACGGATCGGCCTGCCCGGCCACCGCCGCGAACGACAACCTGTTCTATGACGGCAACGTCTACCCCGGCACGCTGAACCAGTTCAGCGACCAGTGGTCGAAGCTGCGCACGGTAGGACAGCCGGAGACGCACGACTGCCGCAACCCGCAGGAGGCGATCCATCTCACCTGGGACCTGAGCAACGACGCCGACGCCTCGAACGACTCGCAGATCTACGTCGGCAGGTGGGAAGTCACCGTGAAGCGGAGCACGACGTCGGCCCAGTGCCCGCCCAATTCCGGCGGCACCACTCCGGGCCAGATCACCGTGACCGGCGCGAACGAGGACACCGGCAATACCCAGTGCACCGGCGCCGGGGCCCCGTTCGGCTGCTGCACCGGCGCGGGCGCCGGCTCCTGCACCGGCAACCGCCGTCTCGACAGCCAGAACCAGATCTGCACGGGCGCCGGCACCCCGGTGGCCTGCTGCACCGGCCTGTACACCGGCAACTGCCCGACCGAGGACGCGAACGCCAACGGATGGCTCGACCTCGGCGGCCAGACGTACGCCCTGCTGGTCTCCGGTCCGGTGTTCCACGACGCGGCGGAAGCCGCGCCGGCGAAGGGACCGACCAGCTTCCCGTCCAGCAGCATCTCGGTCGACAAGATCCGGTACACCTGCTCGGACAACCTGCTGGCGGAGATCTTCGACGGCACGGCCGGGTCCGGCGTCAGCCGCTCGACCGCCTCGACCACCTTCACGGTCAAGAGACCTGACGGAACGATCCTCGACACGGAGACCGGGATCGGCTTCAGCGCCGGCAGCGTCGCGGGCGTGACCCGGTCGTCCGGCGTTCCGATCCGCCTGGCCACCGGTCCGGCCGTTCCGAACGACGGCATCCTCGAGGCCGACAACGGCATGCTGGTGTTCGCCACCTACGCGGCGGCCGGTCAGTCGCCCGTGGCGGCCTCGGCCCGGGTCGACTGCACCCCGAACTTCCTGCCGGGCCAGTTCCTGATCATCGACAACAACGCGGTCGGCCCGACCCTGCAGGTCGCCGGCGGCTGCGACAACGACGAGAACCTCGACGCGGGCGAGACCGTGACCTACGGGATTGCGCTTCTGAACCGCGGCCGCGGTCTCTCGAAGAGCGGCGACGACTACGGCGACGTGACCGGCACCCTGACGCCCTCGGGCCCCGGTGCCGGCGCCATCCGCGTCCTGGACTCTCCGAAGAACCTGGGCCGCCTGCCGGCCAGCGCGGTGAACGGCCTGTTCTTCCACGTCTTCGTCGACCCGACGCTGGCGAACGCCCTGCCGGCGGCGAGCCGCAAGGTGACGATGACGCTGACCCTCGACTCGCTGAACAAGGGGCAGCGCATGGAGCGGGAGTCGTTCGCGTTCACCAGCGCCATCAACGCCGATCGCCAGACGTTCCACTATTCGACCGACTTCCCCACCGGCGGCCGCGAGATCCGCGACCTGAACCGGAACCAGGTGATCGACAAGCCGGACCAGCTCGACCCGTTCCTCCGCTACATCGTGCCGGACGAGGACGTGACGTTCTCAACCCTGTTCACCACGGGCGTCACCATCAACGGCACGCCGACCATCACCAACCTGCTCGGCGAGGATCTCAACAACAACGGCGTCCTCGACCCGAACGAGATGGACATCATCCCGAACTCCACCCTGGACCGCGGCATCCTGTTCTCCGCGACGGGGCCGAGCAGCGGAGACAAGGTTCCCTGGCACTTCGACACCGGCAACGGCGGCTGGGTCCCGGTCCGGCACCCGGGCAGCACGCCGGGCACCCTGACCGCCAACCCGTTGTGGGAGTACATGACCAGCGGTCTGTGCGGCTATCAGTCGAGCGGCTCCGGCAACAACCACTACGGAATCTGGCACACCGGTGACGGCAACCCCGCCACTCCCGGGCCGTCGGCGACCGCCTGCGAGGACCACTCGGTGCCGCAGGATCCGAACACCGAGAACAACGTCGAGGTCATCCTGGACATCCTGCACTCGCCGATCATCGCCAAGGTGCACCAGGAGCCCGACTCCCTGGGCTTCAACTACGGCGTCGAGTTCCAGCGCATCGCCTTCAACCTGGAAGACCAGGAGCAGGACGCCTCGTACAACGGCGTGGGGCTCAACATCGACAACAACCTGGACGAGGACGGCACCAACTGCTTCTTCTGCCAGGAGCTTGACGCGTACTATGCGCGCCGGTTCGGTGGCTGGCCGAGGATGACTGCGGACCTGGCCGGATACGGCCAGCAGTACTTCGGCTACAGCTACGGCATCGACCCGGCCAGCCCGCCCAACTACGTCGCCCAGCGCACCTTCGGGCCGTTCAACGACCCGAACGGCGGCACGCCGATCGACGGCGGCGGTGAGACCGGCTTCACCGGGTTCACCCAGAACAGCAACCCGGATTCGAAGTCGCCCATCCCGACGGCAGGCCCCTTCCAGCTGAAGTTCCCGCTGGCCGGCCAGCCGGTTCCGGGCGTCTGCACCGGTGGTCCGACCCCCGGCGGCCCCTGCCAGGCGAACAGCGACTGCGGCACGGGCGGCACCTGCACGCTCGAAACGTTCAGCCTGACCACCTACGGTCCCGTGCGCAACTGGGACGCGTCGCTGGTCGGCTTCGAGGGTGGTCTCGTGACGGACAACCGGACCGGTCTCGCCGCGACGGAGAGGGACCTGTTCTACACCCCCGGCACCGCGGGCAACCGCTGGGCGATCGCCTTCGGGTTCTACGGCATCGAGTCGCCGGCCCACCTGACCGACTACGGCTGGGGTCTCGACGACGTGGTGTTCGAGTGGGACGAGTTCCACCCGGGCCCCGAGACCACGCCCGCCTGCAGCCGCTTCAACACGCCGGGCAACCCGGCCGGCGGCCAGTGCGCCACGCTCACCGCTGATCGCACGAACCTGTACGAGTGCGAAGAGTCGATGGAGATCACGGTGATGGATCCGAAGCTCCCGGCGAACACGCCGAGCGTCCAGGTCAACGTCGTGACCGACAGCGACTCGAACGTGTTCTCGACGAACCGCTTCTCGGTCTTCCGGCCGAACTCCAAGAGCTACACGCTCAACGCCGTTGCCGGCAGCCCGGGCTTCTTCCGCGGCACCGTGGCCTTCTCGGGCACGGCGAACACGCCGAACAACGTGTTCGTCAATCCGTCGACCGACAGCACCTTCATCGTCTACTACGTCGATCCGGGCTGCGACGGTGACGGCGACGGTCAGGCGGGCGAGGATCTGTTCAACAACCTCGATGGTGACGGAGTCCTGGCGCCGATCGACGGCGGCACCGACAACTGCCCGCTGATCTACAACCCGAACCAGGCGGACGCCGACGGCGACGGGGTCGGCGATCTGTGCGACAACTGCGTCAACGTCGCCAACCCGACCCAGGCCGACGTCAACACCGACGGCGTGGGCGATGCCTGCGAGTACGACGATGTGGACGGCGACGGCAGGGGCAACAGCGACGACAACTGCCCCGACGTCTACAACCCGGGTCAGGAGCCGGGCACCCTGGATCACGGGGCCGCCTGCTCCAGCACCACCCAGGATCTGGACGGCGACGGCAAGTTCGACTTCAACGACAACTGCGTGCTGACCGCCAACGCCAACCAGAAGAACTCCGACGGCGACCGCCTCGGCGACGCCTGCGACGGCGACTGCGCGGGTATCACCGTCATCCACATCTGCTCGAACGCGCCCGGCACCGTCTGCACGACCGACTCACAGTGCCCCGCCCTGCCGGCGGTTCCCGGACCGCACTGCCAGACGGCCGTCAGTCATGCCGTGAATGCGGCCTGCTCGACGGTGGACGACGACGCCGATCTCGACGGCGTGACCGACCACCTGGACAACTGCCCGGACATCTACAACCCGACGATCATCCCGGGCTCGAACCCGCCGCGGCAGCTCGACTCCGACCGCGACGGTCTGGGCGACGAGTGCGATCCATCCGGCTCGCTGGACGACGATTTCAACGGCGTCCCGGACGACATCGTCACCTTCACCGGCACGCTCTCCTGCCGTGTCTTCCCGCTGGCGCGTCTGGCCGTTCTGGACGCCGACTACGTCGACCTCGACGGCGACCATGACCCGTTCCCGGACACCGGCGAAACCGGCATCGTCCAGGTGCGCGTCAAGAACCTCGGGTTCAGCCTCACCGACGCGGCCTTCACGCTGACGTCGGCCGATCCGAACGTGGCGTGCATCATCTCGCCGACCGTCTCGACCCCGAGCCTGCCGGCCAACGCCGAGGTCGTTCTCGGCAGCCTCAACCCGGCCGACCCGCAGCTCTTCAAGTTCCGGGCGAGCGACACGCTGAACTCGACCAACCCGGCCGCCCCGACCACGATCCAGCTGTGCCTGGGCGTGACGGCCAACGAGTCGCTCGGCACGGCGTCGCCGGCCTGCTTCAAGCTGCTGGCCGACATCAGCGCGCCGGGTGGGGCGCTGCCGTACGTGGCCGGACCGGACGGCATCACCGGCACCTCCGACGACGGAACAATCTTCGAGTCGTTCGACAACGATCGGGACGGCGACGGCAAGTTCACCGTCAACGACACGTTCCGCTCGACCGACGCCGGGACGGGGGTCACGTCGCACGGCTTCTACATGCACGGCACCTACACCGGCATCGGCAGCGACCTGATCGCCGGAACGCCGTGCGGCGGCTTCCTGACGCCCTTGCAGAACAACCCCGGGTGCATCCTCGACCCGGACTTCCCGATGGACTGGCACCTGCACTGCCCGCCGAACAACCCGGCGCTCTGCCCCAACAACGAGAGCGGCACCTTCACGGGCGGAGTCAAGGGTGGCTGTCAGGGCTGCTCGTTCAACACGCCGGCCGACGGCGCCAAGGCGTTCACGCCGCCCAACTCGCTGCACATGGGGGCGCACTTCGACCTGGCCCTGTCGACCGAGGGTGACACCACGCACTTCCGGACCCTGCAGGCGTTCGTGTCGTCGCCGATCAACCTGGCTCTCGGCCGGCGAGCGGGGCATCCGGAGGATCTGACGATGTCGTTCTATCACATCGTCGATCTGATGGATAACGAGGGGTTCGGACCGGGTAACGCCAACCAGTGCGCCGACTGCGCGGACGTTCAGATTCAGGTCGATCGCGACCAGAACGCCGCCGTCGACGACTGGGGTCCCTGGGACAAGCTGGTTCCGTCCGTCAACGTCTACGACCACAAGGCGGACGCCTTCTCCACGGTCAACAACACGACCTGCCTCCAGACCCCGACCGACACCGGCACCGCCGCCCCGGCTCCGCGCGGCGTGCATGAAACGATCTGCTTCCCGCAGGGCGCCTGGTCTCACTGCGGGCACCCGACCGCAACGACCTCCGCTGTCGTCGTCGACTGCGCGGGTCCGGGCGTCGTGGATCCCTCCGGCAAGGGCGTCTGGGTGCAGACCCAGTTCAACCTGAAGCCGTACCTCGGCGGGCGCGTCCGCATCCGCTGGATCGGTGAGACGTGGACCTATCTCGACTCCACGCAGCAGTCGTACTTCGAGACCGGTCCCGGCTGGTCGACGTCGGCCAACGACGACGGATGGTGGCTCGACAACATCACCATCGGCGGCGCCCTGACGCAGCAGACCCTCCCCGTGCTCGACCCGCGGCCGATCCCGCCGGGATCGTCCTGCCCGACCAACCCCGCGACCTTCTGCGACGAGACGACCGCCGCGACGGACAAGGGGACGCTGCCGCAGATCAAGGCGACGGACCTGAACGGCGTCATCTTCGACGGGTCCAGCTACGTGCCCAGATCCGGTCATTCGGTCCGTATCTCGGGCGTGGCCTCGACGATTCCGGGCGGCTGCACCAACGGCGTCCCGCAGTTCCAGTTCACCAAGAACGGTTCTGTGGTGCAGGACTGGAGCAGCAAGACCTTCTTCCAGGACAGCCCGGAGCAGATCGCGACGTACTCGGTGCAGGTCCGCTGCAGTTCGGACACGTCGTGCACCAGCGTCACCGGCGCCACCGTCACCGTGCCGGTCTATTCGGGGACGGACGGCGTGTCGTTCGGCTCGGTTCACAGCGCCTTCGACGCGACCACCGGCGTGCAGTACACGGCCGGCACGGGCGCGACGACGCTGAATCTGTACACTCCCACCGGATTCCAGGTCGACGTCTACCGAGGGAACATCACGTCTCTTGGCAGCGCGAACGGTGGAGCGATCGACAGCGTGCCGCCGAACTGGGACTACACGGCGAACACGGCCTGCTTCAAGAAGAACCAGAACCCGACCGCCGGGAACGTCGCCGTCGCGCTCACGCAGACGGACGATCCGAACCCGACCGTCGGCACGGCCACGTTCTATGTCGCAGATGCAGCGCCGGCCAACCAGATCAACACCAATCTCGGCTGCGTCAATCCGAGTCGGTGCCGTCTGAGCCCGTTCGCCTTCTGCGCCACGGACTCCCAGTGCGCCGGTGCCGGGAACGCCTGCCTGAACGCCCTGCAGGCGGGACCGCTCCAGGGCAACCAGCTCCAGGTCGACTACGGCTGCCCGACGTCCAACGCGTCCGCTTACAAGCTGCCCAGCGTTGCGACGGCCGCGCAGGCCAACGCCTGCATGCCCTGAGGATTCCGGTCGTTACGACAGGGGCCCCCGCGAGGGGCCCCTTTTTTTTGCCTTCGATTCGAATGAGCGCGGCGCCGCGCCGGGATGAGCGTCGAGGCGGACCTACTCCCAGAGACGCCCCTGCCCCGCCCGTCGGGCCGCTTTCAGATGATCGAGAGCGCGCGGCGTGATCCGCCGGCCACGCGAGGTGCGGTCGAGAAAGCCGATCTGCATCAGATAAGGCTCGTACAGCTCCTCGATGGTGTCGCGCTCCTCGCCCAGGGCGGCGGCGATGGTGTTGACGCCGACCGGCCCGCCGTCGAACTTCTCGTGGATGGTCAGGAGGATCTTACGGTCCAGAAGGTCCAGACCGAACCGATCGACCTCCAGACGCTCGAGGTGGCGCTCCGCCACGGGGCCCGTGACGCGGCCGTCGTCCTCGACCTGCGCGAAATCGCGCACCCGCTTCAGCAGGCGGTTGGCGATGCGCGGCGTGCCGCGGGACCTGCGGGCGATTTCGCTCGCCCCTTCCGGAGCGACGTCGATCCCCAGAATGGAGGCCGATCGCCGCACGATGCGGACGAGATCTTCCACCGGGTAGAAATCGAGATGGTGCACGATCCCGAACCGGTCGCGCAGCGGGCCTGTCAGGAGCCCGACGCGCGTGGTGGCGCCGACCAGGGTGAAGCGGGGCAGGTCGATCTTCACGGTGCGCGCCATCGGACCCTGGCCGATGACGATGTCGATCCGGAACTCCTCCATCGCCTGGTACAGGATTTCCTCGAGCACCGGGGCCAGCCGGTGGATCTCGTCGATGAACAGGATGCCGGCGCCCTCCAGGTTGGTGAGGATCGCCGCCAGATCGCCGGCCCGCTCGATGGCGGGGCCCGAGGTGCTCTTCAGCGCCACGCCCATCTCGCGGGACAGGATGTGGGCGATCGTGGTCTTGCCGAGGCCGGGCGGGCCGTAGAGCAGGACATGATCGAGCGGCTCGCCGCGCCCCCGGGCCGCACGGATGAACACCGTCAGGTTGGCCTTGACCTTTTCCTGCCCGACGTACTCGTCGAGCGAGCGCGGCCGCAGGGTCGGATCGAAGCCCCGGTCCTCCTGCTGAACCGAGGGATCGAGAAGCCCGGCGCCGGCATCGGTGACCTCCGGTGGGGGCGGGCGGACCGGCTTGCGAGGGGGGCGTTGGCCGGTCCCCGGCGAGCCCCCGTCCCGCTCGTTCCTCACGGCGTCATCCCCGGCAAGGCCGCGGCCGGCGAGCATCCCCGCGGAGCGGCGTCTGCGTGCGCTCAGCGCGACAGGAGCTTGAGCGTCTCGCGAAGCAGGGTCTGGAAGGCCGGCGCGGGAGCGGACGAGCCTCGCAGCGCCCGCCCGGCCGCGTCGGCCGCGACCCGCGCATTGTAGCCGAGGTTGACGAGGGCGGAGACGAGATCCTGCCGGATGTCGGCACGGCTGGCCGCCCCGGCGGGTCCGGCCGCGGGGCCTTCGTCCCCCGGATCCGCCAGGGATTCCAGGCGACCGGCGAGGTCGACGACGATGCGCTCGGCCGTCTTGCGTCCGACTCCCGGGACCGAGGAGAGGCGGGCCACGTCGCGCGCCCGCACCGATGCGACGAGCTCATGGCTTCCGAGACCGGAGAGAACGGCCAGGGCGGTCCGCGGCCCGATTCCGTTCACGGCAAGCAGGCGGGTGAAGAGGTCCCGGTCGCGCCGCGAGTGGAATCCGAACAGGGCGAGCGCGTCCTCCCGGACGTGGGTGTGCACGTGCAGCTCCACCCGCGCCCCGATTTCCCCCAGCTCGTCATAGGTCGAGAGCGGGATCGACACCTGGTAGCCCACTCCGCCGACGTCCACGACCGCCGTGCCGGGCCGCTTCTCCACCAGAGTGCCGCTGAGCCTCGCGATCACGCGACCGTCACCTGTACGGCAGGGAGTCGGTGGGACGACCCTGCTCGATCTCCGCCTGCAGCTTCCGCGCCTCGCTCTGGCGCGGGTCGATCTTGAGGGACTGCCGGATCGCCTCCAGCGCCTCGTCGTTGCGGCCGTTCATGTAGAGCGCGTACGCGAGACCGTTGTAGAACAGGGGCGCGCGCAGGCCCAGCTCCTCCGCTTCCTTCACCAGCCCGCGGGCGCCCTCCACGTCGTGCTGCAGCCCGAGCGCCACGATCAGGTTGGTGCGCGACTCCAGGTTGCGCGGGTCCTTTTCCAGGGCGCGCCTGAGGACGCGCACCGCGTCGTCCCGCCGTCCCTCCTGCAGGTAGATCGACCCCAGGTTCGCCATGGCCCCCACCAGCTCCGGAGCCAGCTCGATGGCCTTCTCGAGCTCCTGCTCGGCGCCGCGCAGGTCGCCCTGCCGTCTCAGCACCAGACCGAGCCAGTTGTGGTGCATCGCCGACCGGGGGTTCTTCGCCAGGGCCGCCTGGAGGCGCGGCCGCAGATCAGCGCTTCGGCCCTGGCCGTCGTAGAGCGGGAACAGCTCCTGCATGGCCCCCAGCGAGGCCGGGTCGATCGCCAGGGCGCGCAGGAGGGCCGTCTCTGCATCCGAGGTCCGGCCGGACGCAGCGTTCAGCATCCCGAGCGCGACGCGCAGACCGAGCTCTCTCAGATCCCCCCCGCGATGGCGCGGCTCCAGCGCGCGCGCGTAGGCCAGCCCGTCGGCCGGGCGGCCGAGGCGGATGAACAGCTCGGCGATCTTCACGACGGCGACGTGATCGTCTCCGGTCTCCAGCTGCACCATCGTCTGCAGGTGCTCCAGCGCCTTGTCGAGGTTCCCCCGGGCCTCCTCCAGGAGCGCCATTCCCGAGGCCACCTGCGTCGACGTCGGATCGAGGCGGAGGGCGGTCTGGAACTCCTTCTCGGCCTGATCGAACTGCCTCTTGGCGACGTACACGGACCCGAGGTTCACGTGATACAGGATAGTCGGCATTCCACCCGTCGCCCCGAAAGCGGGGCCGGCTCTGCCGCCAGCCGGGCGGTCCTCCCGGGCCAATGGCCCCCCGGGCGATGCCGGTAGCGGGGCCGTGCTGCCGCCAGGATCGGTGCCGGGCGAGACAACCCTGGACCCGCCCGCCTCCGCCCCTCCGATATAGCCGAGCCTCCTCAGCTGGGCGATCATCTCCCGCTCCGTGGCCTCATCCCCCGTCGCCTGCGCGCCCTCCGGCGAGGACGAGGCGACCGAGGACGCCGTGCGCGCGCCTGCGAGCCCTTCGTACGACGGGACCTGGACGATCGGGTGGGCCGCCAGGAAATCGGGCGCCAGGGCCGGCTCGATGAGCTTTCCGGGCATGTCCTGCGGCAACGGCAGGCCGAGGAGATACAGGATCGTCGGGGTGACGTCGTACAGCGAGATCGGCGGAATCTCGCCCCGCCGGACCAGCGGACCCTGGATCAGGAAGATGCCGAACAGGTTGTGCCAGAGCCCCGGCCGCCCCTCGATGAACGGCTTCATGTCCCGAGGACGGTCGGCTCCCGACGCGAAGCCGTGATCGGACATCACGATGACCGTCGCGCCCCGAGAGCGCTCCAGGATCTCTCCCAGGATGGCGTCCTGATAGACGTAGAAGGACGCGACGGCGTCCTTGAAGCTCCGGTAATCCGGGTCCGAGCACAGCGGGTCGCGTGGGGGGGCGCAGTGCGCGAACCGGTGGCTCACCTCGTCCACCCCCTCGAAATAGACCGCGAACAGGCGGGCCGGGGCGCCCTCCTGGGCGTCGCGATCCAGCAGGTCGAGGGCGACGCGCCGGTAGGTCTCGGTCGACGCCAGCACCCGGGTCATGGCGTTGATCGATTCGTCCCTCTCCGCCGGCTCGTCCGGCCGGCCGGCCGCCGCCCGCGCCCTCCTGAACTCCTCGGGGGTGATGTGCAGGAATCGCGCGACGCGGTCGAAGGTGACGGCCTCCTCGGGAAAGCGCAGGCGGTCGACGACCGTCGCGTAGTCGGGAGGAAAGACGGCCCCCTGCTTCTGCTTCGGCGCCTTGAGATCGAAGGTGGAATAGGCCACCCGATCGGAGACCAGATGCCCCTGAACGGTCTCCGCCGGCCAGGTGGCCCACCACGCGATCGTGTCGGACGGCAGACCCGCCTCCGTCAGGATGTTCCAGATCGCCTTGGTCTTCCGGAACGTGGAGTTGATCGGCATCCGGCGACCGGTGCGTGGATCGGTCACCAGAAAATCGTTGATGCCGTGCCGGTCGGGCGTCTTGCCGGTCGCCACCGAGGTCCACAAGAGCGGCGAGAGCATCGGCGTGTTCGAGCGCATGCGCGCCCACGCTCCCTCCTTTTTGAGCCGCTTGAGGTTCGGCAGCCGACCGGCTGAAATGAGCGGATCCATGACGGTCCAGTCGGCGCCGTCGATTCCCACCAGGAGGACCCGCACCCCGGTCTCGACCCTGCGGCCGTAGATCCCCTGCAGCTCGAAGGACGCCCGCACTTGGGGAGACGCCACCGGCGTCTCCAGGGAGATCTCGAGGCGCGGTCCGAGCCGGTCTTCGAGGGCGTGCCGCACGCCGCCGGCGATCGCATCGGAGGCGGTGCCGGAGGCGAGATCGTAGGTCCCGGTGGAGGCGGCGCTTCTCTTGAGCTGCGCTTCCACCAGAGAGCGCAGCGCGGCCGCCGCGCCCTCCGCGCCACCATCGCGATGCAGCGCCAGGAGGGTCTGCGGATCGGGGTGCGCGCGGACGGCGTACGGCAATTCGATCGAGCTGCCCTCGCGGGAAGCGGCCTGCAGCCTGGCGTGGGTCTCGATCAGTCCCGCGGGGTACCGGGTCACCCTCTGGAGGATCGGCAGACGGAACGACAGACCGGGCTGACGCAGGTCCGGCGTGCCGCCGCCGCGCCAGGAGACGACGGCCAGGTCGCCCGGGCGGACGCGCAACAGGCAAGAGAAGACCAGCGCCGCGGACGCCGCCAGGAGGAGGGACGCGAGGACGAAGCGCCTCACGCTCGCGCCTCAGCGCCGGCCGCCTGCGAGCTCATGCGCTCACGCCCGTGCAGCGGACTCCCGCAGACGATGATACGGGACCGAATGAGCATGACAGATCGCCACCGCCAGAGCGTCCGAGGCGTCCAGACCGAGCGGACTCTCCCCTAGACCCAGCAGCAGGCGGACCATTCTGCGCACCTGCTCCTTCTCGGCGGCTCCGCTGCCGGTCACGGCCTTCTTGACCAGACGGGGAGAGTATTCGAAGACCGGAACACGCGCCTGCAACAGCGGGAGGAGGGCGGCGCCGCGGACGTGCCCGAGCTGCAGCGCGACACGGCTGTTACGGGCGTGGAACACGTCTTCGATCGCGGCCCCTTCCGGCGCGACGCTGCGGATCAGCGATTCGATCCCGGCGGCGATGTACGGCAGGCGGCTCAGGAACGGAAGGTCGGCGGGTGGCGAAATCGCGCCCCGAGAGAGGACTCGCAGCCGGCCGGCGCGCGAGTCGATGACACCGTAACCGGTCGATCCCGAGCCGGGATCAATCCCGAGGATCAGCACGGCTACGAGGCGGCTCGCTGCTCGGTGATCTCCGCCTCGTCGATGTCGAAGTTCGCCCAGACGTTCTGCACGTCCTCGTGCTCTTCCAGCGCTTCCATCATCGACAACAGCTGCTGGGCCTTCTTCCCCTCGACCTTGACGCTGTCCTTCGGGACCATCGAGACCTCGGCCGAGGCGGACTGCACGCCGCGCGCGCCGAGAGCCTCGTTCACCGCGTGGAGCCGCTCCGGAGGCGTGAGAATCTCCCAGTTCCCGCCGTCGTCCCGCACATCATCGCCACCGTTCTCCAGGACCACCTCGAGGAGGGTTTCCTCCGACGCCTTGTCCTTCGCCACGACGATGTACCCCTTCTTCTCGAACTTCCACGACACACAATTGCTTTCGCCGAGGTTCCCCCCGTACTTGGTGAACAGATGGCGGATCTCGGGGAGAGTGCGGTTCCGGTTGTCGGTCAGCGCCTGGACATACATCGCCACACCGCCCGGGCCATACCCTTCGTAGGCCACCTCTTCATAGGAAACGCCCGGCAGCTCGCCGGTGCCTTTCTTGATGGCCTTTTCGATGTTGTCCTTCGGCATGTTGGCGGACTTCGCCGCGAGCAGCACCGTGCGCAGGCGCGGATTGCCTTCCGCGTCGCCGCCGCCGAGGCGCGCCGCCACCGTGATCTCCTTGATCAGCTTGGTGAACACGCGCCCGCGCTTGGCGTCGGCGGCCGCCTTCTTGTGCTTGATGGTGTGCCACTTCGAATGGCCGGACATCAGTTCCCTCTAACGGAGCGACTGCGCTGCTCTCATTCTAGCGCGGGTTCGGCCCCAAAGTGAAGAAGCCCGCGGGGAACCCCACGGGCTTCTCAAATGATCCCGGCGATGTCCTACTCTTCCACGCCGTTGCCAGCGCAGTACCATCGGCGCTGAAGGGCTTAACTTCCGTGTTCGGAATGGGAACGGGTGTGACCCCTCCGCTATGGTCGCCGAGAAACCGTATGAGTACGCGACGGACTATACCAGAAACCGCTCAGAAAGTGAACTTGATACCCGCCCCAAGGGAGAACCCGCCCATCCGGATACGCCCGCCCTGGATCACGTAGGTATCGGCGGCGTTGTCGGCCGACGTGTTCCCGTCCAGCGCCTTGATGTTGCCGTTCGCGTCCCGTGGGAACGGGGGACAGCCGTTTTCGCTGAAGGTGGTGAGCTGATCGGGGCGCTTCACGCAGAACGGAGGTGAGCCAGCGACCAGACCTTCCGGCCAGACGTAGTTGGCGTGGCTGTCGTCGGGCGGGGCCTGCTTCATGCCGTTGGCCCGGCAGCGGGGATTGTCGAGCGCCCGGGTCGTGGTGCAGATATCCACGCCGTAGATCAGGTAGCGGTCGAGAACGCCATTGCCGTTCGCGTCCTCGGTGTCGAAGCCGACATCATCCTGGGTGCCGATGACGCCGTCCGGGCCGGGACCGTAGTTGTGGGCGCACGCCGGGCAGAAGATCTTCATCGATTCGTCTCTGTCCTTCGACGCCGGGGGCAGCTTGTACAGCCAACCTTCGTCCTCGCAGAAGTTGTGCGTGGCGTCGCATGCCGAGTCCATGATGCCATTCCCGTTCTTGTCCTCGGTCTCGAGGAACCCGTCGTTCTGGCACTGGGGGCACAACTGGTGGAAGTGGGCGTTCGCAGCGACGCCGATGTCCTCCCACAGATACCAGGTCTTCGGATCGTTCGGATTGAAGGTCCCGGGTCCGTAGACGCCGGGGGACGTCTGCACGATCGTCTGGGTGACCAGCTGACCGTCATCGAGAATGGCGAACCGGACCTGGTGGGCGTCATCCGTGGTGATGTTGACGGACCCCTGGGTCCAGATGTATCGCGCGTCCATGTAAATCGAGAACCGATCCTTGACGTAGTAATCGACGCCCCCGACGGCGTGGAACTCGAACGCGTTCCCCACTTTTGCCTGGAACGGTCCGGGCTTGAAGTTGGTGCAGTCGACTCCCAGAGGGAAATCCACGCGATTACAGCGATTGTTCGTCGTGAACTCGCCCTCGGAGGCGACGCTCACTTTCAAGGCGGCGATCTCCTGGGCCCTCTGGTTGAACTCGCTCCCCGTCTTGAGATTGGCCAGGATGTAGCCGATCCCCGCGCCTATGTAGGGATCGAAATTGCTCTCCGGCCGGAAGCGGATCAGCCCGCTGAGCAGGAGGGGAACCTCGGTGATCTGTCCGACAGGCAGGAACGTGTTGTGCTTGATCTCGTCCGGCTGGCTGGAGGTGTAACTGAAGCACGGCTGGGCATTGCCGTTCGGGTGATCGGCGTCCACCGTGAGCGTTGGACCGCACGCAAGGACCAGGGTGTTGGTCGGCTGACCGGTCAAGCCCTGGTGCACGTCCCTGAAATAGAACTCGATGTTGCCGACCGGAGCCTTGAGATAGGAGGCCGACGCCTCCACCGCGAGCCAGCGAGTCAGACCGTAGCTGGCGTTGAAGTCCATCTTGAAATTATCGCGGATGCTGGGCTGATTCAGGATATTGATGTCGGGCCGTTCGTCGACGGAGCCGACGGCCGCGAGCGAGCCGTCCGGGGCCCTGACCGTCTCCGAAATCGCCAGGTCGGCGTTGCTTCGTATGTAGTCGACGGTCGACATGTAGGAGAAGCCGAAACCGAACTGCCACTTCCCTTTCGTGTCCTCCGCGAAGTCATGGGTGTAGGGCAGGAGCGCCCCCCCGGCGATCAAAGCAAGGAGCACGTAGATCTTCGCGGATCTCATAAACCCCCGGCTGGGTGATTTCGGGTCGTGCTCAATCGGGCACAGAATACGCCGAAGTGGCTGCGCAATCAACAGGATTCTCCGCCGCTTGCTGTACGCTCGCAGCACGCGACCGGAGTCCGGCTGGCGAAATCGTGATCGGCTCCTGCCGTGGAGGAACGCGCTCGAGGTTGGGCTGTCGAGGGTTCGCGACGGGGCGGGACGATTGCTCTGGCAAGCGATCCGGTAAACTCGCAAAGGCGGGGCGAGATATATGGTCAAGCCTCACGGCCGATTAGTACCGGTCAGCTGAGTGGGTTGACCCCACTTACACCTCCGGCCTATCAACCTGGTCATC
>JACXTT010004441.1_pt1 | contig 20858 bp, 26 predicted proteins | sample 9270951 | NCBI WGS metagenome assembly JACXTT01 (sample SAMN15532306, study PRJNA645909) | rock metagenome | isolation source: weathered quartz diorite | place: Puerto Rico | collected 2017-06-21
CATGGACTACGAGATGCCGATGATGGACGGCATCACGGCGGTGCGGCATATCATGCAGCGCTGCCCGACTCCGGTACTGATGTTCTCGTCCCTGACCCACGAAGGCGCTCGTGTCACCCTCGATGCGCTGGACGCCGGGGCCGTGGACTTCCTGCCGAAGAATTTCGAAGACATCTCGCGCAACCCCGAGAAGGTCAAGCAACTGTTATGCGAGAAGGTTCACAGCATCTCGCGCAGCAACCGCCGCTTCAGCAGCTACAGCGCACCCGCGCCGCAGCCGACGGTGGCGCCGACACCGACCCCGGCTTCGAGCAGCTATTCCAGCCACGCCCCTGCGGCCCCGGCTCCCGTGCGGAGCACGCCGGTGGCCAGCCGTGCGCCGGCACAGGCCGCGGTCTCGACCTCCGGCGCGCCGAAGCGCAAGGCCTACAAGCTGGTGGCCATCGGTACGTCCACCGGTGGTCCGGTAGCCCTGCAGCGGGTCCTGACCCAGTTGCCGGCAAGCTTCCCGGCGCCCATCGTGTTGATCCAGCACATGCCGGCGGCCTTCACCAAGGCGTTTGCCGAGCGTCTGGACAAGCTGTGCCAGATCAGTGTCAAGGAAGCCGAGGATGGCGACATCCTGCGTCCGGGCCTGGCGTTGCTCGCCCCGGGTGGTAAGCAGATGATGATCGACGGTCGTGGTGCGGTGAAGATCCTGCCGGGCGACGAGCGTCTGAACTACAAACCGTGTGTGGATATCACCTTCGGTTCCGCGGCCAAGTCCTACGGCGACAAAGTTCTGGCGGTGGTACTCACCGGCATGGGCGCCGACGGTCGTGAAGGCGCACGCCTGCTCAAGCAGGGCGGCAGCGCCATCTGGGCCCAGGACGAAGCCAGTTGCGTGATCTATGGCATGCCCATGGCCATCGTCAAGGCTGAACTGGCCGACGCGGTCTACAGCCTGGACGAAATCGGCAAGCATCTGGTCGAGGCTTGTCTCTGATGGATGTGTTGAGCCTCATCGGGATGATCCTGGCGTTTGTCGCCATTATCGGCGGCAACTTTCTCGAAGGCGGGCACCTCGGAGCGCTAGCCAACGGCCCGGCGGCGTTGATCGTATTGGGTGGCACCGTCGGTGCGGCCCTGCTGCAATCGCCGATGAGCGCGTTCAAGCGCGCCATGCAGATTCTCGCCTGGATCCTGTTTCCGCCGCGTATCGATCTGCCCGCCGGCGTCGAACGCGTGGTCAACTGGAGCCTGACGGCGCGCAAGGAGGGCCTGCTGGGCCTGGAAGGCGTCGCCGATACCGAGCCGGACGCCTACTCTCGCAAAGGCTTGCAACTGCTGGTCGACGGCGCCGAACCGGAAGCTATCCGGAGCATCCTGGAAGTGGATTTCTACACCCAGGAAAGCCGTGATATCGAGGCCGCCAAGGTGTTCGAAAGCATGGGTGGATATGCGCCGACCATCGGTATCATCGGTGCGGTCATGGGGCTGATCCACGTGATGGGCAACCTGGGCGAGCCTTCGCAACTGGGTAACGGCATCGCCGTGGCCTTCGTCGCCACCATCTACGGCGTGGCCAGTGCCAACCTGGTGCTGCTGCCGGTGGCCAGCAAGCTCAAGTCCATTGCCCTGCGCCAGTCCCGCTACCGGGAAATGCTCCTCGAAGGCATCCTGTCGATTGCCGAGGGCGAGAACCCGCGCTCCATTGAGTTGAAGCTGCAAGGCTTCATGGAGTGATGGAGTAGCCATGGCCAGACGTCGCCAACACGAAGAGCATGTGAATCACGAACGTTGGCTCGTCTCCTACGCCGACTTCATCACGCTGCTGTTCGCCTTTTTCGTGGTCATGTACTCGATTTCCTCGATCAACGAGGGCAAGTACAAGGTGATCTCCCAGGCGCTGATCGGGGTGTTCAACGAAGCCGATCACAGTCTCAAGCCGATTCCCATCGGCGAGGAGCGCCCGGTGACGGTCAAGCCGGCCGACCCGCTGATCAAGGACAGCGAACAGACCGACGCGGCTCTCGGGCAGGGCGCCAAGGATCCGCTCAAGAGCATCGCCGACGATATCAGCGCGGCGTTCGGCGACCTGATCAGCTCCAACCAGATGACCGTGCGCGGCAACGAACTGTGGGTCGAGATCGAGCTCAACTCCAGCCTGCTGTTCGGCAGCGGCGATGCGATGCCCAGCGACATGGCGTTCAACATCATCGACAAGGTGGCGAAGATCCTCAAGCCCTTCGACAACCCGATCCACGTCGAAGGCTTTACCGACGACCAGCCGATTCGTACCGCGCAGTACCCCACCAACTGGGAGCTGTCCTCCGCCCGTTCGGCGAGTATCGTGCGGATGATGGCCATGGACGGGGTCAACCCTGGCCGCCTGGCCTCGGTGGGCTATGGCGAGTTCCAGCCGGTGGCCAACAACGCCACCGCCGAAGGCCGGGCGCGCAACCGTCGGGTGGTGCTGGTGGTGTCGCGTAACCTGGATGTGCGCCGCAGCCTGACCGGTACCGGTACGGCCAATGCAAAACCGGACGCGGCCTTGAAGCGGGCTGGCACACAAACTGCACCGCCAGTGATAAAGCAAGCGGTACGCGAGAACGCCGTCAAATCTCCGGCACCTGCTCTATAACTTGGCGCTATTTCTCGGCAGGCTTGACGCTTGTCGGGAGGAATACACTGAATGAGAGTCTGGGCAGTAGCCAATCAAAAGGGTGGCGTCGGTAAGACCACTTCCTCCATCGCTTTAGCCGGATTGCTGGCCGAGGCGGGCAAGCGTGTGGTCGTCGTCGACCTCGACCCCCATGGCTCGATGACCAGCTACTTCGGTTACGACCCCGATACCCTGGAACACAGCAACTTCGATCTGTTCCAACACCGGGGCACGGTGCCCGAGGGCTTGCCCGGCCAATTGCTGTTGTCCACCAGCGACGAACGGATTTCCCTGCTGCCGTCGAGCACCGCACTGGCGACCCTCGAGCGCCTGTCGCCGGGCCAGAGCGGCCTGGGCCTGGTGATCGCCAAGAGCCTGGCGCAGCTGTGGCAGGACTTCGACTACGCGGTGATCGACAGCCCGCCGCTGCTGGGCGTGCTGATGGTCAATGCCCTGGCGGCGAGCCAGCAACTGGTGGTCCCGGTGCAGACCGAGCACCTGGCGGTCAAGGGCCTGGAGCGGATGGTCAACACCCTGGCGATGATCAACCGCTCGCGCAAACAGGCCTTGCCCTACACCATTGTGCCGACCCTGTTCGACCGCCGGACCCAGGCATCCATGGGCACCTTGCGGGTCTTGCGCGACAAATTCCCGGAGACCATCTGGCAGGGCTACATTCCGGTCGACACCCGCCTGCGCGATGCCAGCCGGGCCGGTGTCACTCCGTCGCAGTTCGACGGCAAGAGCCGTGGCGTGCTGGCCTATCGGGCCCTGCTCAAGCACCTGCTGACCCAGCAACTCATCCCGCAGGTGGCCTGACGTGACCCAGTCCTCAAGTCACCCGACTGTCCAGCCGATACTGTTTACAGATTACTGTAACGGGACATATCCATGGGCATTCACATGAACCGTCCTGTCGACATCACCACCCGGCCGCAAGTGGCGCTGCAGTCCTATCTGGACGCGCTGCTGCAAGAGGCGACCGAAGAGTTGCCAGTGGAAATCGCCGTCGCCGTCGAGGTGCCGGTATCGATACCGGTGTTGGCGGAGCCGAGCCTGGCCAGTGAGCTGGACGAATTCCAGGCCGCCGTGCTCGAAGAGCAGGCCCGCGATGCCCTGGCGGCGCAAGCCCTGGCTGCCGCACCGGCGGTAACGGCGCCGGTGGCGCTGGAAGTGCCGGTGGCGATACCACAGGTGCTGCCGGTCGCCCCCGTGGTGGTGGAGCCGGTGGTCGAAGTACACCTGCCGCCCGCCGCGAATATCCCGCCGCCGCCGGTGCAGGACGACGAGCGCCCGCATTGGGCCGCCGAGCCTTTCGAATGCCTGTTGTTCGACGTCGCCGGGCTGACCCTGGCGGTGCCGCTGGTGTGCCTGGGTTCGATCTATTCGCTGGCGGGGCATGAGCTGACGCCGTTGTTCGGCCAACCGGAATGGTTCCTCGGGATCCTGCCGAGCCAGGCCGGCAACCTGAAAGTCCTGGATACCGCCCGTTGGGTGATGCCGGACCGTTATCGCGAGGATTTCCGCCAGGGGCTGCAATATGTGATCTCGGTCCAGGGCTATGAATGGGGGCTGGCCGTGCATCAGGTCAGCCGCTCCTTGCGCCTGGACCCCAACGAAATCAAATGGCGTACCCATCGTGGGCAGCGGCCGTGGCTGGCGGGCACGGTCATCGAACACATGTGTGCGTTGCTCGACGTCTCCGAACTGGCCGAACTGATCGCCAGCGGAGCGGTGAAACAACTGCAAGCGAACAAGCCAGCCAGCAAGCCAACGAACAAATAACGGCGGCCTCGCGGTCCGCCCGCGAGGTTTGCCAGAGCACACACCGTATCAACGGTCATTGAGGGTCAGGGGTATGAATAAGTCGTCGTCCGCACAGAGTTCCGAAGATCCGATCCTGCAATGGGTAACCTTCAAGCTGGATAACGAGTCCTACGGGATCAACGTGATGCGCGTCCAGGAAGTCCTGCGCTACACCGAGATCGCCCCGGTACCGGGTGCGCCGAGCTACGTGCTGGGCATCATCAACCTGCGCGGCAACGTCGTCACCGTGATCGACACCCGCCAGCGTTTCGGCCTGATGCCGACCGAAGTGAACGACAACACCCGTATCGTGATCATCGAGGCGGACAAGCAAGTGGTCGGGATCATGGTCGACAGCGTGGCGGAAGTGGTCTACCTGCGCCAGTCGGAAGTCGAAACCGCGCCGAACGTGGGTAACGACGAATCGGCCAAGTTCATCCAGGGCGTGTGCAACAAGAACAACGAACTGCTGATTCTGGTTGAGCTGGACAAGATGATGAGCGAAGAAGAATGGTCCGAGCTGGAGAGCATCTGATTGATTCTTGAGGTTGCCGTGATTCTCCTGGCCCTGTTGTGGGTCGGGGCCGTGGGCATGTTCGTGGTCTATGCCCGCAACCAGCGGTTGATTGCCGCGCAACAGGCCGAGGGTGATGCGCTGCGGGACCAGCGCATCAAGGAGCTGGCGCGGCGGGTGGACAACTTCCAGAACGGCACCGTGCGCATGGGCGAGGACCTGCACGAGCTGCGGGCCGTCGTGGCGCCGCTGCCGGAAAAGCTCGCCCAACTGGAGCAGCGTGATCCCTCGAGCCTGTCCTTCGCCCAGGCCGCCAGGCTGGTGGGGATGGGGGCGAGCGTCGATGAACTGACGCAGGCCTGCGGCCTGACCCAGGCCGAGGCGGAGCTGATGAGCAAGTTGCACCGCAGTTGATGTGCTTGCGGCTTGCCTGATCCTGGCGGCGCCCGCGGATGGGCGCCACGGGGCTGGTGGGTCAGTGACGGGTCGCGATCCAGATCAGCAATCCGGCCTGGAACATCGCAAACGCCACCAGGCAGGTAATGGTGAAACGCAAGCCGGTGTCTTCGCGCTTGAATTTGCTGACGCGCTCTTCCTGCTGGCGCAACTTCACCTCCTGCTCCAGCAGGTTCTGCTCGGCCGTCTGGAGCATCTGCGCCGCTTCCAGTATTTCGACGAATTGCAGTTTTTCGCTGTTCCATTGGCTGCGCAGTTCGCCGACCTGGACATCCTTGTAGCTGCCCTTGAGGTGCAGGGGATCGGCATACACCACTTCGAAACCCTGGACCTTGAGGAAGTGATCGCGACGCAGGCGGGTGTCTTCGTTCAAGGCGTCCTTGTTTTGCAGGGCGGCGCCATCGACGCGGTAGTGTGAGCCTTTCTTCTGTGCCCAGATCGCCGCCTGGGCAGCCAGGAAGCGCCCGATACCGCGGTTCGCGGGTTCGATCTGCAAGCCAGCTTCCGGTTCGAAATGCACGCGCTTGGTGCTGTGGTCGACCCACACGTCCAGGCGGTTCTGTTCCTTGCGTACCCGTTGTCCCGGCAGTTGCACCTCCAGGCGCAGCAGGCTGCGCTCCTTGCTATGGCGCTCGGCGTAGCCGAACTGGATAAAGCGCAAGGGACGGGCGCCGGTGGCGCGGTCGGTGGTCAGCGGCGCCAGACGCAGCAGCTTGAAGTGCTCGGGCTGTACATCCGCCCACGGCAGTTCCACCGGAACGGGCGCGGCTTCGGCGTCTTCGGCGGTGCTTTCGGGTGAGGCTTGGGGTTCAGTCATTCGGCAAGATCCTGTCCGTGTCCAGCTTGCCGGTCACGCTATCGCTACCGGCAATGAATTATCGGCCGTTTTCGCCAGGACTGGAGGATAAAATGCCCTTGTGCCTGGCGTCCGACCTCTGGCGGTCTTGAAGCTCTCAAGTCGGGCGTCAGTGACGGGGCAGTCCGTCAATGAAAGCGAGGATCCGACTGCCCAGTTCGGCGGCCAGGGGCAGTTGCGGGTCCCGGTAGGACGCCAGTTGGCTCTTGATGTCGTCGGGCACGATGCGCAGCACGTGGTTCATGCCGGCGATGAGCACTAGCTGTGCGTCCGGCCTGGCGGCCTTCAGCGCTTGTGCATCGCCGACGCCGACCTGAATGTCGTTGCGGCCCTGGACGATCAGCGCGGGTATTTTCAGTCGGGCGAAGGCTGCCGCCGGGTCCTGGCGAAACAGGCTGATCAGGTAGGGTTGGACGCTGGGGCGGAAAATCGGCCGCAGGGGCGCGGGGATGTCGTTGTCCAGTTGCCCGGCCTTGAGGCTGTCGAGCAGCTCATTGGCCCGCAGCATCAAGCCCGGCGGCAGGTTATTGGCCATTTGCTGGCGCACCACGAGGTCCACCGGGCGGCCGCTGCCGGCGATGCTGATGAGCGCCGCGGCATCCAGTTGGGGCGCCGCGAGGGTGGCGATCAACGCGCCCTCGCTGTGACCGAGCAGGATCAGCGAGCCGAAACGCGGGTCGGCCTTGAGTTTCTGGCCCCAGGCCACGACATCCGCCACATAACCCTCGACACTCAGGCTGCGCTCGTCGGGCGCGGCGGCCAGGCTGGCGGCCACGCCACGCTTGTCGTAGCGCACACTGGCGATGTTGTGGCTGGCCAGCACCCAGGCCAGGCGCTTGAGGCTATCGGTGCGGCCACCGTCGGGGTTGTTGCCGTCGCGATCGGTGGGGCCGGAGCCGGAGACGATCAGCACTACCGGTACTGGTGCGTCCGACCTGGGCAGCAGCAACGAGCCGAACAGCTCGCCGCTGCCGGTGTCCAGGGTGATCGGTTGTTGCAGCACGGAGGCCTGGGCCAGGCCGGTGAACAGGGTCAGGACCAGCAGAATCAATCGCAGCATCATCACGCCATCATTTTCACAGTATCGGTTCGACTCGCCACCGACGATAAGGTTCGAGGATGAACTACTGGGATAGCCCGCGTATACTGGCACGCTTGGTTATTCAGACTCGATTCGCGGAGCGCCCTGCATGTCCGGCAATACCTACGGCAAGCTGTTCACTGTCACCACCGCAGGCGAAAGCCATGGCCCGGCGTTGGTCGCCATTGTCGACGGCTGCCCTCCGGGCCTGGAGTTGTCCCTGGACGATCTGCAGCGCGACCTCGACCGCCGCAAGCCGGGCACCAGTCGCCACACCACCCAGCGCCAGGAAGCCGACGAAGTGGAAATCCTCTCGGGGGTTTTCGAAGGCCGCACCACCGGCTGTGCCATTGGCCTGCTGATCCGTAACACCGACCAGAAGTCCAAGGACTACTCGGCGATCAAGGATCTGTTCCGCCCGGCCCACGCCGACTATACCTACCACCACAAGTACGGCGAGCGCGATTATCGCGGTGGCGGCCGCAGTTCCGCCCGGGAAACCGCCATGCGCGTGGCGGCCGGCGCGATTGCGAAGAAGTTCCTGGCCCGCCAGGGCATCGTCGTCCGCGGCTACATGAGCCAGTTGGGCCCCATCGAAATCCCGTTCAAGACCTGGGATTCGGTGGAGCAGAACGCCTTCTTCTGCCCCGATCCGGACAAGGTACCCGAGCTTGAAGCCTATATGGACCAACTGCGGCGTGACCAGGATTCGGTCGGCGCGAAGATCACCGTGGTGGCCGAGGGCGTGATGCCCGGCCTGGGCGAGCCGATCTTCGACCGCCTGGATGCCGAGCTGGCCCATGCGCTGATGAGCATCAATGCGGTCAAGGGCGTCGAGATCGGCGCCGGTTTTGCCAGCGTGGCCCAGCGCGGCACCGAGCACCGCGACGAACTGACCCCCGAAGGCTTCCTCAGCAACAACGCCGGCGGCATCCTCGGCGGGATTTCCTCCGGTCAGCCGATTGTCGCGCACCTGGCCCTCAAGCCGACGTCGAGTATCACCACGCCGGGACGCTCCATCGACATCCACGGCAACCCCGTCGAGGTGATCACCAAGGGCCGTCACGACCCTTGCGTGGGCATCCGCGCCACCCCGATCGCCGAAGCGATGATGGCAATCGTGCTGATGGACCACCTGCTGCGTCACCGCGCACAGAACGCCGACGTACGGGTCACCACACCGGTACTGGGCCAGCTGTAATGCCGGGGGCGCCGCTCCCTTACTGGCGGTTGTCCAGTTTCTACCTGTTCTACTTCGCGTTGCTGGGAGCGACGGCGCCGTTCCTGGCGCTGTACTTCCACCATCTGGGGTTTGCCCCGGCGCGAATTGGCGAACTGGTGGCGATTCCCATGCTGATGCGCTGCGTGGCGCCGAATATCTGGGGCTGGCTGGGCGACTACACTGGCCGGCGCCTGGCGATCGTGCGCTTCGGCGCGGTCTGCACCTTGCTCGCCTTTTCGCTGATCTTCTTCGACAAAAGCTACGGCTGGCTGGCGCTGGTCATGGCCCTGCATGCGTTTTTCTGGCACGCGGTGCTGCCGCAGTTCGAAGTCATCACCCTGGCGCACCTGAAGGTACAGGGACAGGCGGCACGCTACAGCCAGATCCGCTTGTGGGGTTCCATCGGTTTCATCCTCACGGTGGTGGGGCTCGGGCGCCTGTTCGAGCGGCTGAGCCTGGACATTTACCCGGTGGCCATCGTGGTGATCATGACGGGGATCGTCCTGAGCAGCGCCTGGGTGCCCAACGCCCAGCCACCGAACCAGGACTCGCGAGCGTCCGGCGAAGGTTTTCTGCGGCAGTTGCGCAGCCCCGGGGTGCTGGCGTTCTATGCCTGTGTCGCGCTGATGCAAATGAGCCATGGTCCGTACTACACCTTCATCACCCTGCACCTGGAAAGCCTTGGCTACACGCGCGGGTTGATCGGCATGCTCTGGGCGCTGGGGGTGGTGGCGGAAGTGCTGATGTTCCTGGCCATGAGCCGGATCCTCGTGCGCTTTTCGGTCCGTCGGGTGCTGCTCGCCAGTTTCCTGGCGGCCGCGGTGCGCTGGCTGTTGCTCGGCACCCTGGCCGATCACCTGGCGGTGCTGCTGTTCGCGCAAGTGCTGCACGCGGCGACCTTCGCCAGCTTTCACGCCTCTGCCATCCATTTCGTGCAACGTAGCTTCGGTGCGCGCCAGCAGGGGCAAGGGCAGGCGTTGTACGCCGCGCTATCCGGCACGGGCGGGGCCCTGGGCGCGTTGTATGCCGGTTACAGCTGGAACAGCCTGGGGCCGACCTGGACCTTCAGTATCGCCAGCCTCGCGGCGTTGGCCGCGGCCGTTATCATTGCCACACGCATGCAGGAGGAGCGGTCATGAGCCTGACCCGTGAACAACTGAGCCTGGAAATCATCGAGGCCGGGCGCTTCCTGTATGGTCGCGGTTGGTCGCCGGCCACCAGCAGCAACTATTCGACCCGCCTGTCGGCCAGCCAGGTACTGTTGACGGTTTCCGGCAGGCACAAGGGCCAGTTGAGCCCGGACGATGTGCTCGCCACCGACCTGGCGGGCAACAGCCTGGAGCCGAGCAAGAAACCCTCGGCGGAAACCTTGTTGCACACCCAGCTCTACGGTTGGCGAGCGGAGATCGGCGCGGTGTTGCACACCCATTCGGTGAATGCCACGGTGTTGTCGCGGATGACCCCGGGCGAGTTCATCGAGCTTCAGGGTTATGAATTGCAGAAGGCCTTTTCCGGGGTGTCGACCCATGAGTCGACGGTGCGGGTGCCGATCTTCGACAACGACCAGGATATTGCGCGCCTGGTGGCCCGGGTGCAGCCTTGGCTCGACGCGCATCCCGATTGCGTCGGCTACCTGATCCGCGGGCACGGCCTCTACACCTGGGGGGCACGCATGAGCGACGCCCTGCGCCAGATCGAAGCGTTCGAGTTTCTCTTCGAATGCGAGTTGAAAACCCGTTCGCTGCGTTGCTCCTGAACGGTGGCTTTTGCATGAGCCCGTTGATTGTCTGATTATCCGCTGCGTCGGATCGGCCCCAGAGCAGGCCGGCGCCGAGCCAAGTCGAGGAATAGAACCCCATGAGCAGCCTGTCCGTTTACCACGTTTCAAGCCCGGACCTCCCGAACAAGGTCCTGACCCATATCGACGACATCGCCTCGACCCTGGCCGAGCAAGGGGTGCGCTTCGACCGTTGGCAAGCGGCGGCGCCGATTCGGCCCGGAGCCAGCCAGGAAGAAGTGATTGGCGCTTATCAGGTACAGATCGATCGCTTGATGACCGAGCGCGGCTACATCACCGTCGACGTCATCAGCCTGGACAGCGATCACCCACAGAAGGCCGAATTGCGCGCCAAGTTCCTCGATGAGCACCGGCATGCTGAAGACGAAGTGCGTTTCTTCGTCGCCGGCCGTGGCTTGTTCAGCTTGCACATCGGTGAGTATGTCTATGCCGTGCTGTGTGAAAAGAACGACCTGATTTCGGTTCCGGCCGGCACGCCGCATTGGTTCGACATGGGCGAGCATCCGCATTTCGTTGCCATCCGCCTGTTCAACAACCCCGAAGGCTGGGTCGCCCAGTTCACCGGCGAGGACATCGCCGAGCGTTTCCCGCGTCTCGAAGACTGAAGCCACTACCTCGCCCGGAAGGCCCCGACATGCCGATCAAAGCCATCCTCACGGATATCGAAGGCACCACCAGTGCAGTGAGCTTCGTCTTCGACGTGCTGTTTCCCTACGCCGCCAGGCATCTGCCGGATTTTGTCCGGCAACATGCCGGGCAGCCGGAAGTGGCGGTGCAACTGGCAGCGGTGCGGCAGGACAGCGGCGAACCGGCGGCGGATGTCGAACGGGTCCTCGAGATTCTCCTCGGCTGGCTCGCCGAGGACCGCAAGGCCACGCCGCTCAAGGCCTTGCAAGGCATGGTCTGGCAACAGGGTTATGCCGCCGGCCAGCTCAAGGGCCATGTCTACCCGGATGCGGTCCAGGCGCTGCAACACTGGCACGCGCAAGGGTATGCGCTGTATGTGTATTCCTCGGGTTCGATCCAGGCGCAGAAGCTGATCTTCGGTTGTTCCGAGGCCGGCGACCTGTCGCCGTTGTTCAGCGGCTATTTCGATACCACCTCCGGCCCCAAGCGTGAAGCCCAGTCCTATCGGCGCATCGGCGCAGCCATCGGTTGCCCGGCGAGCCAGATCCTGTTCCTCTCGGATATCGTCGAAGAACTCGATGCCGCGCGACAGGCCGGCCTGCTGACCTGCGGCCTGGTGCGCGACGGTGGGGAACTGCCTGGCCACCCGAGCGTGAGCAACTTTGCCGAGATTGATCTGACGGCATTTTAGTCCAGGCGTTAAACAGCGGATGAGCGGCCGGCTTGATTAAAACTTGAGTCGGTCTTATGTACTTTAAGTTGTAGGAAATTGCCTGTTGATATGTCGGGCATCCCTGTTTGTGTTTGTAGTTGCTTGTTAAATCCCCTTTCTGTGTAACTCTCTGTTTTTTGATGGGTGTTTGTCTGCGGCCAATAAGACTTGGCAACAGTTGGACGCTCTATTGAAACCGGAGGGAGAAACCATGATAAGCGTTCCCGAGAGGCCGGGTGCCGATGCCGTGCACAGGGTGTCGTGCAGGGTGGTGGATATTGCCGATTCGCGCCTGCGGCATAAACAGGATTTTATTCAGCCCGCCAAGGAGCCGTCCCACGTTGTCGTCCTGCCGACGCTGGGCAAGCCGCGCCGGTGCAGGCTTTCAAAGAGCAAGAAGCTGAGTGAGAAAGAGCTGGAAGTGTTGCGCTGGGCGCGGGCGGGCAAGACCGTTTGGGAAATCAGCATTATTCGTAATGTTTCCGAAGCGACGGTCAAGTTTCATCTGCGCAATATCTATCACAAGCTGGGCGTGAGCAATCGAGCGCATGCCGTGGGTGAGGCGGTTAATCGTGGATTGGTCTGAGGCGGTCGTGGCCTGTTGCAAGTATCCAGCCGTGAGCCGGCGCGGCGCCTGTGCAAACGCCCAGGCAGTCCGCCATGCTCCGGCTTGCTGTGAGTCGTTACCGCTCGCGGCTTAAACCTGATAGGTCGGCAGCGCAAAGCGGTTCTGGCTTTGCAGCAGCGCGAGGGTTGGCAGCTCGCCGGGCTCGCTGGCGAGGTCGCGACGAATGGCGCTGATCACCCAGGTGAGTTGTTCCGCAGTGTGGAGTTGCGCGTAGGAAACCGACCGTCTGACTTGCTGGCCGCTGTTGTCCTGCAGGGTCAACAGAATGCCGCCATCCGGGCGCGGCAGGGTCGTGACCTTGTAGTTGGAAAACACCGAAGCGAATTTTTCCTGGATCAGGTCCATGTCTATCGACTCCTTTAGCTCATGAAGGGCATGGAGTAAGAGGTGCAGTGATTGTGCCAGTACGGGTTTTTTAGTAAGTCCTTATAAAACAATGGTTTGTATTTATATTGAACTTGCGGAATCGTGCATTTTGCAAGAAAGGCCATCGTGCATCCTGCATTTTGCCGATATTCGGTGGCTCGACGTGCCTCCTGGCGCCGGGCAGTCCAGTCCCTGTTATTGATTGTGTCTATGGAAGCGCTTGAAAAATAAGGCATGACAGCGAGTGGGGCGCTCGGGAAACTGGAGGCCATAGAAGCCCTGTCCGAGTCACTCCAAGGAGATCCACATGTCCGACCAGCCTCTACAGATGAGCGAAGAGCAAGCCGCCGAGTTCGCCGAGCAGGTGTTCGATGTGGCGCGCAAGGGCGATGCGGCGATGCTGGCGGCCCTGTTGAGCAAAGGCCTGCCGCCGAACCTGCGCAACCACAAGGGCGACACCTTGTTGATGTTGGCCAGCTATCACGGTCACGCCGATGCGGTACGCGTGTTGCTGGAGCACCAGGCCGACCCGCAGATACGCAATGACAACGGCCAGAGCCCGATTGCCGGCGCGGCGTTCAAGGGCGACCTGGAGATGGTCAGGCTGCTGATCGAGGGTGGGGCCCAGGTCGAGGGGACGTCGAAGGACGGCCGCACGGCGCTGATGATGGCGGCGATGTTCAATCGCACGGCGATTGTCGACTACCTGCTCAGCCAGGGCGCCGATCCTCGGGCCCAGGACGCCAACGGCGTTACGGCGCTGGCGGCGGCGCAGACCATGGGGGCGCTGGATACGGCGGCGCAGTTACAGAAGATCCTCGGCTGACACAGTGCTGCAAACACCGCATTACCGGCAGCAGCGGCCTCGCTCACTTCTTTGATGGCTTGCTGCTGCCGGGTATGTGCAGGTAGGACATCACGCTTTCGGTCAGTTCGGTCGCCAGTTTCACCGCTTCCTTGTTGCGTGCCATCACACCGGCCACCAGGCCTTCGATCAAGGCCAGGACGGCGATGTTGGAACTGGTCAATACGGCGTGGTCGGCCGGGGCAAACAACACGTGCTGGGCGATGCCGGTCAGCGGCGATGCCGGGGAGTCGGTGATAGCCAGTACAGTGGCACCGCGCTCGTGAGCAAACCGCGAGAGCTGCAGGGTGTCGAGGGAGTAGCGTGGTAGCGAGATCGCCAGGAGGATGTCCTGGTCGGTGATTGCCGCCAGTCGATAGGCGGCGTTTTCGTTGCCGCCCTCCATGCTGATGGCCGTGGCGTCGGCGCAGAAGGGCATCAGGGTCGAGGCTGCGAGGCCGGCCATGTAGACGCTGTTGCCAAACCCGAGGATGTAGATCTTGCGCGCCTGGGTCAGGCAGGTGACAAAGGCTTCGAAGGTCTCGGGGTGGTTGTTGCTGCCCGCGGTGCCGAGGTTGCCGATGGCGCTGTCGATCTGCTCGTGCAGGCCGAACGCGCCGCCGGGGCGGTGCGCCAGTTCGTTGCGCAGTTTGTCCACCGGCGACACCATCTGCTGCAAGGTCGCTACCAGCTCGGCCTTCATGCCGGTGTAGCCCCCCAGGTTCAGTGCCTTGGCCAGGCGATTGACCGCGGCGGGCGAGGTGGCGGTTTCGTGGGCCATCTCCTCGATGGTCAGGGTGGCGGCTTTCAAGGGGTGGCGCAGGATGAAGTCGGCCACCTTGCGCAGCGATGGCTGCAGGTCGGCAACGATTTCCGCCAGTTTGCGCATCACCGGTGCGGCATAGACCGTAGTGTTCTTCGAGGGGCTCGGCATATCCGGCTCAACAGTTCCAAGGCAGGGGGGGCTGGCAACAAGGTTGGCGCCAGTGTATCCGAAGCCGACCGTCGACGTGCAGGGCACGGCAACGGTCGGCGCGCCAGGCGACGGTTATTTCAAGCTGCCGGCGAGGAACTGCCGGAGGCGTTCGGACTGGGGCTTGAGCAGCACTTCGCGCGGGTTGCCGCGCTCTTCGACCTGGCCTTTGTGGAGGAATACCAACTGGTTGGAGACCTCCCTGGCAAAGCCCATTTCATGGGTCACCACGACCATGGTGCGACCCTCCAGGGCCAGGTCCTGCATGACCTTGAGCACTTCACCGACCAGCTCCGGGTCGAGCGCGGAGGTCGGTTCGTCGAAGAGCATCACTTCCGGCTCCATGGCCAGGGCCCGGGCAATTGCCACACGCTGCTGCTCGCCGCCGGACATGTGCGCCGGATAGGCGTCCAGGCGATGTCCCACGCCGACCTTGTTCAGGTAGTGTTCGGCCTTTTCCCGGGCTTCCTTCCTGGGCAACCCCAGGACATGCACAGGGGCCTCCATGACGTTTTCCACGGCGCTCATGTGCGACCACAGATTGAAGTGCTGAAACACCATCGCCAGTCGCGAACGCATGCGTTGCAGCTGCTTCGGCTCGGCGGCCTTGAGCCCGCCCGAGGCGCTGGCCATCAGCTTGAGTTGTTCGCCATTGAGCCGGATGCTCCCGGCATTGGGTTGTTCCAGCAGGTTGATGCAACGCAGGAAAGTACTTTTCCCGGAGCCGCTGGAGCCGATGAGGCTGATCACATCACCGGCTTTTGCCTCCAGGGAAACGCCCCTGAGCACTTCGTGAGCACCGTAGCTTTTGTGCAGGTCCTGAATTTCAAGTTTGTTCATGTTGTCCACTCTGCTGAAGTCAGTCGCTGAGCAAGCGACCCTGGCGAATCGGGGTGCGGCCGGCTACTTTGGCCAGCCACAAGCCGGGTTGGGCGAAACGCAGGCGCTCGCGGGCATAGAGGATGCCGTCGGTGCTGGCGGTCACCACGCTGTGCTGGTCGGTCAACGGGTCGATGACTTCGAACAGCGGGTCGCCGACCTTGACCAAAGCGCCCAGCGGTTGCAGGAAGCTGATGACGCCGGGGTGCGGTGCATAGGCATATTGCGCACCGGCGAACGGCGTGGCTTCGCAGCAGAGCTCGGGCGCGGCCGGCCATGGACCGCTGATCAGGCCCTGCTCGGCGAGGTAGCCGAGGATCTGCTCGGCGCTGGCGATGCACGGTTCACGATCGGTGTCGGCCATGCCTCGTAGCTCAAGGGTGGTGGCCACGCAGGCCAGGGGAATATTGGCCCATGGGAAGCGCTTGGCCAGTTGCACCCAAGGACTCGCACAGGCCTCGTCGAAGGCATTGCCGCCGGCCTCTTCGGCCAGCAGGGCGGCGCCGGCCCCCAGGCGTGCGGCCAGGGAGCGCAGGCGTGGCCAGTTTTGCGGCAGGGCGTAGAGCAACATGATCGACTCGAAGTCGCAGTGCAGGTCCAGTACCACATCGGCATCGCAGGCATGGCGCAGTAACAGGCGGCGCAAACCGTCGAGTTCCGACGCCGCCGGGGGCAGGTGCTCGATGACCCCGAGCATGGCGCGTCGAATCAGCGCGACGTTGGTCGCGGCGTCGGCACCCAGCTGGCCTTCCAGCTGTCGGGCCACGGCGTCGGTCAGTTCCGGGAAGTCGCGATTGAAGTTCTTCCCGCTGGAAAACTCGAAACGGCCCTGATGGGTGGCCTGGAACATCTGCCCGATGCCGATGGGGTTCGCCATGGGCACCAGTTCGATCACTCCGGTCAGGCGACCTTGTTCTTCCAGCTCGCGCAGACGGCGCTTGAGTTCGACGGCGACGCGCATGCCGGGCAGTTCGTCGGCGTGCAGCGAGGCCTGGATGTAAGCCTTGCGCGAACCGCTGCCGAATCGAAACAGCGACAGCTGGCGCTCGGTGCCCGTGGCGCTCCAGGGCAGGACGTAGTTGATCTGCTGCATGGGAGGTTCCTTAGTGCTTGCGTGGGGCCAGATACGCCAGCCAGTGGCGCTCGGCCAGCTTGAACAGACGCACGAGGACGAAGGTCATGGCCAGGTAGATCAGGCCGGCGGTGATGAAGGCTTCGAACGGCAAATAGAAACGCGCACTGACGGTGCGCGCCGCGCCGGTGATATCGACGAGGGTGACGATCGACGCCAGGCTGGTGGTTTGCAGCATCATCAGCACTTCGTTGCTGTACTGCGGCAGCGCGCGGCGCAGGGCCGAGGGCAGGAGAATGCGACGGTACAGGGTCAAGCGCGACATGCCCATGGCCCGGGCGGCCTCGATCTCGCCACCGGGCGTCGACTTCAGGCTGCCGGCGAGCAACTCGGCACTGTAGGCGCTGGTGTTGATCGCAAAGGCCAGGCAGGCGCAAAAAGTCGCACTGGACAGGTAGGGCCAGAGCACGCTCTGACGGACCGCTTCAAACTGCGCCAGACCGTAGTAGATGAGGAACAATTGCACCAGCATCGGTGTGCCGCGGATCACGTAGGTATACAGCCAGGCCGGGACGTTGAGCAGCGGTGAGCGCGATACCCGCAGCAGCGCCAGGGGGATGGCCAGCAGCAGGCCCAGGGCCAGGGAAATCAGCAGCACCTTGAGGGTCAGCAGCGCACCGCTGAGATACAGCGGCAGGTTCTGCCAGATCAGATTGTAATCGAGGATCATGGGGAGCTCTCCACTCACAGCTCGGCGGCCTTGATGCCGACCGAATAGTGTTTTTCCAGATAGCGCAGTACCAGCAGCGACAGGCTGGTCAGCATCAGGTAAAGCGCCGCCACGGCCAGGAAGAACGTGAAGGGCTCATGGGTCGCATCCGCGGCATTCTTGGCCTTGAACATCATGTCCTGCAGGCCGATGACCGAGATCAGCGCGGTGGACTTGGTCAGCACCAGCCAGTTGTTGGTGACGCCGGGAATGGCGAAGCGAATCATCTGTGGCACCAGGATCCGCCGGAACACCTGCAGGCTGCTCATGCCGTAGGCCCGCGCGGCTTCGCCCTGACCGCTGTTAATGGCCATGAAGGCGCCGCGAAAGGTCTCCGAGAGATAGGCGCCGAAAATGAAGCCCATGGTGCAGACACCGGCAATGAACGGGTTGATGTCGATGTAGCGGGTGGAGCCGAGTGCCAGGGCCAGGCGATTCACCAGATCCTGGCCGCCATAGAAAATCAGCAGGATCAGTACCAGGTCGGGGATGCCGCGGATAAGGGTGGTGTAACCCTCGCCCAGCATTGCCAGCCATTTGAGCGGTGACAAACGAAAGGCTGCACCGATCAGGCCCAGGACAATGGCCATGGCCATGGCGCTCAGGGCCAGATTGATGGTCAGCCAGGCACCATCGAGAATGCTCGATCCGTAGCCGTGAAGCATGATGAAGTTCCTCGCCCGCAGCACCGATGGGTGCGCGGGAAAAGCGGGAGAAGGGCGCCTGCGTCAGGCCGGCGCCAGGTCACGGGCAGATTTACTCGCCGTAGATATCGAAGGCGAAGTACTTGGCCTGTATCTGTTGGTACTTGCCATTGGCGCGCAGGGCGTCGATGGCCGCGTTCAGGCGCGCGGCGTTGGCGCTGTCGCCCTTGCGCAGGGCGATACCGGCGCCCCGGCCGAAGTATTTCGGGTCGTTGATATCCGGTCCGACCAGCGCGAAGCCTTTGCCTGCCGGCGTTTTGATAAAGCTCTCATCGGTGTTGACGATATCGGCCAGGGTGGCATCCAGGCGACCCGAAGCCAGGTCAAGGAAGGCTTCGTTCTGCGAGGCGTAGCGCACGACCTCGACGCCGGCGTTCTCCAGTTGCTCGGTGGCGAAGCGGTCGTAGGTGGAGGCGCGCTGCACGCCGACTTTCTTGCCCTTGAGATCCACCAGCGGGTTGTTGATCAGGCTGCCGGCCTTCATCGCGAACTTGCCCGGCGTGTGGTAGTACTTCTTGCTGAAGTCGACCGATTTCAGGCGGTCTTCGGTGATCGACATCGACGACAGCACCGCATCGATCTTGTGCACCTTGAGCGAGGGGATCATCCCGTCGAACGCCTGGATCACCCATTGGCACTTGACCTTCATCTCATCGCACAGGGCATTGCCAATGTCATAGTCGAAACCGCCGAGTTCACCCTCCGGAGTCTTGTAGGAGAAGGGTGGATACGCAGCTTCGATACCGATACGCAGACTGTCCTCGTCGGCATGGGCCAGGATGCTGAAGGCACAGAGGGCCAGGGCACCTAGAAGTCCTGTCTTGTTCATCTTGTTGACTCCTGTTGTTGGGGCTGAAACGTGGGCGAGGTGCCGTCCGGGCTGGCGTGGCGGTGGTGTCCGCCTGATCTTGTCGTGGCTATAAATGACATGTTTTATTTCAAAAATCAATTTTATGAAAATAAAAATGCCAAGTGGTAGCGCGACAACAGCTCCGTTGGCTCGGCAACGCAGAGGCGGGCACGGGCGGCCCGGCGCCTGGGTGAATTGGTGTATCCTTCGCGGCTGTTATTTTCCCCGTGCCAGGACCTGCCCATGAAAACCGCCCTCGTCGAACTCATCAGTAAAATCAGCTCCGGCTGCATGGGCGAGGCCGAAATCCTGCAGATCGCCGATGAAGCGGCCCAGGCCTACGCCGACGAGGGCGGCTTCCTGGCGGCCAACCCGGACATCAACTACGACGACAGCTTCCCGATTCCCCTGGGCGAATGGGTGGTGGTCGGCAGCCTGCCCGAGACGGTGCTGTTCCAGGCCGATACCTACATGGATCTGTTCGCCCGGATCGTCGACTCCTTTGGCAAGGACGTCCCGTTCAACATCAAGCCCAAGCAACTGGCCAAGGTCGAACCCCTGACCGCCTTGAACCGTATCCAGATCCAACTGAGCAGCATGAACCCGGAAATGGGCGGCTACGTGCTGGTGAATTTCAGCCAGTTGCTCGACGACGAACTCCAGGCGGTGCTGGTCTACGGCAATGACCTGCCGCGGGTACTGGCCCTGTGCGAAGAAGTCGGGATTGCCGCCGCGCCCTCGCTGGAAGCCCTGCGGGTTGCGTTGCACGTCTGAGACCCTGCGCTACAGGAGGCACGCGCAATAAAGTGAACCCTGGCGGTAGCCGGCTATCCTATGGGGGCAGATTCTCATCAAGGAGCAAGACCATGGGTTCGACTTTCAATGGCCTGGTTGGCCTGATCATCCTGGCGCTGGATATCTGGGCCATCCTCAATGTACTGAAAAGCGGCGCCGAAACCGGGATGAAGATTCTCTGGGTGCTGTTGGTCATCCTGCTGCCGGTGCTCGGCCTGGTCATCTGGGCCATCGCCGGGCCGCGGGGCAATCTGCGCTAGTGGCCGTGAATGCAATCTACGTAGATATCGGAAACTACCTACAGCCTTGGTTGTAGCGGTCTGATGGTGTTTATACAGGTGAACGCCTAGGGTTTGGGCAGGGTAAAAAGCTTTTGACACTTTGCCCCCAGGCCTCTCTTGATTCTTGATTCAAGGGATGCGCTGTCTTGAAACCCTACGCTAAAGGACTAGCCCATGCAGGAGATGAATATGGAACAGGCTCAACTTGAGAAAACCCATGTCGAGATCGCCAAGCTCATCGCCGAGCAACAAAAGCTCATTGCCGAGGCGGCAAAGCTGACTCGTGAGAACTTCTGGTACCCGCTCGTGATTGCCATTGGCTGTCTCGGTACCGTGTCGACGGTCACTGCCCTGTTGATCAAATATTTCGTTCTTTGAGCTGCCGGCAGCCTTTATCCAGGAAGGTTCGTTCTGTCATCGTTCGCAACGTAGAATGCCGGCCGTTCTCGGATCGTCGCGGCAATGGCCATTCGCGCCCGTTGCTTGTTCGATAGCCCGCCATGGGCGGGTAACTGTACGTTGCCACCCGCATTCACCGGAGCCCTTCCCATGAGCAACACGCTGGTGATCGACGACGGCATGCGTTTCGTCGCCACCACCGAGGAAAAATTCGATGTCATCATTTCCGATTCCACTGACCCGATCGGTCCCGGGGAAGTGCTGTTTTCCGAAAACTTCTACCAGGCCTGCCGTCGCTGCCTGAACGAAGGTGGCATCCTGGCGACCCAGAACGGTACGCCGTTCATGCAGTTGGCCGAGGTGCAGACCACGGCGGGACGCCTGCGCAGCTTGTTCCCGGATTGGCACTTCTACCAGGCCGCGGTACCGACCTACATCGGTGGCGCGATGACCTTTGCCTGGGGCGCGACCCACACCGGCTCGCGCAAATTGTCGCTGGAGACCCTGCGCCAGCGCTTTGCCGGCAGCGGTATCGTCACCCGCTACTACAACCCCGAGATCCACATCGGCGCGTTTGCCTTG